>Ga0302320_10005049_pt1 | contig 29724 bp, 41 predicted proteins | sample Bog_T0_3_FD_202130 | JGI IMG/M metagenome (GOLD analysis project Ga0302320, IMG submission 202130) | Peat permafrost microbial communities from Stordalen Mire near Abisko, Sweden - Bog_T0_3 | ecosystem: Environmental > Terrestrial > Soil > Wetlands > Peat | place: Sweden: Abisko, Stordalen Mire...
AGCCAGTGGCTCCTGCGATGGCGATGCGCTGCATTTGACACTCCCCGGGCGGCAGGCTCGGCCCCGCTTGAGTGTAGCGTGTTGGCGGCCAGAGCGATTGGTCTGCCGCGAGTGCGGCGCTTCACCGGGATCTGTTCGGTCTGATTTTCCGAAGGGCCAGGCCGCAGAAGCCGACTCGGTGCTCCCGGACAACACCTGTCCAGTACTTCTCGCCGGAATCGCGTATCAATTCCGGGCAAGCAACCTATATATGTATGCAGCCGGTTCCAATCCCCGACCGGGAACGGATCGGCCAACTCGCAAACCTCGTCCGGAGACTCACCACGCACGAACGAACAAGAATTACCGACTGGCAACGCTCAGGACCTTAACCCTTTTGAACATCAGGAGGTTCAACATGCAAACGCAGCAACCGGCGGCATTCACCGCCACCCCCATCCTCACACTCACAGATCTCGGATTCGAAGGAACCGTCAGCCTCGACCAGGCCAGCCGCGGGTTGGCCGAGCGTTCAGAGGCACAGATCGTCCGTTGGGTTCAGTTTCCGGCGGGCGCACTGTTCTTCGTATTGGTCCCCGGGGACCCGAAGTCCGGAGCAGTCTACGTGTTCGACCGCAGGAACGGAGTGTTCTACTCCGTGGACTTCAACGACCAGAACTGGGGCGGCTACAGTCTGGCCGAGTACGAGGTGCTGGAACGGACACACCGGATTTCCCGCCTCGCCCAGCGTCCCTGGCTGCTCAATCGGAGGCGGGAAACCAGAGAGAACTGCCGGACCGACAACCTGGCCCCGTTTCATTTGCGCGGGTTTTGAATCCGGGTTATCAAAAGGCAAGAGAAAGGAGGAGCCATGGCGAAGCGGCACGAAGCGACTTCCACCAACGTGGAGGACTACTGGCAGTTGTTTGTCAACCGGCGCGCCTATGTCCTCCAGGCTATGCGGCCGCATCCGGAGAGCGGCCGCTATTACTACTTCCGACCCAAAGCCGGCAGGAATGGCGTGCCACACAGTTTGACGGCGGCGACGGTCCGGCGGCATCTGGAAGGCGAGCTAACGCTCGGCGTCTACGCAATGAATCCGTCGACCCAGCGGTGCAAGTGGATTGCCATGGACGGCGACTACAAGGAATCGCTCAAACACCTGTGCGAGTTGCAGTGGGAGCTTCAGCAACAGAAGGTCGAGGCGGCACTGGAGCAAAGCCGGCGGGGCGCGCACCTGTGGATCTTCGGAGCACAGCCGCTCCTCGCCCGACAATGCCGGCTGTTGATCTCCGGCCTGGCTGCGAAGCTCGGTATCCCGGTAAAGGGAACAGGCACGGCCGAGGGAATCGAGATATTCCCGAAACATGACGAACTTAAGGATGGCGACTTCGGCAATGCCATCCGCGGCCCTCTCGGAATTCACCGGGCGATCAGCGCGCGGTTTTGGTTCTACGGCGCAGACTACAACCTCGACAACCAACTGGCATTTCTCAAACGGGTCGCGAAGCTTTCGGAGGAACAGTTGGACGCCCTGCTCCGGAAGTTGGGACAGCATAGGGAGCCGGAGAAAAAGGAACACGCGCCGGAGCCGCGCTGGCAATATCCGGCACAACGCAGACAGTTTCACATCCTGGACCACATTCAGGTGCGGCGGAAGATCGGGCGGAACTGGATCGCACGATGTCCTTCGTGCGCCGCGGGGGATCGAGACCGGAGCGGCGACAACCTCGCGATCTCGGTTGACGAACCGCAGAAGTACATCTGCTGGGCTGGTTGCACCAAAGAAATGATCCGGTCCGCTCTGGGATGTCCGATTCCCGAGAGGAGAGAGGCCACTTATGCCACGGGGTGACGGGGTCTCGCTCGGATCGGAACGCGGCGGTCACGAGATGGAGTTTGAGCCTTCAAACTGGAAACCCCTGGAGATGCGAATCGGCGGCCGGTGCGCTGAGTTCATGTGGATGTGGCAACAGGACAATCTCGAATACTACAAGCACATCGATACGCGGCGGTATCTGATCCTGGATGCCGAAGGGCGCTGCTACCTCAGGCGGGGCGGTGATCTCGTGGTTGTCGATTTTGCGGAAGAGTTTCGCAGAGTCGCGGAGGCGATCGATGTCTGAATCGTCTGTCGAGTTGATCGCAACAGTTGGCGCCGCCCTGGCCTTTCTATTCGCGGCTGCTGTTGACATCACGAGTTGGCGAGGCATTCGACTGGTTGCGATCGGTGCGGTGTTTCTGTGCCTGCCATTTATCAGCGAGGTGAGGAGAACGTGGATTGCCGATCAGGGAGGGAATCATGAACGAACTATCATGCGGTGACCCCGGCGGCCCGATTGCGGTCCGGAAGTGGATCGGGGATGTGTCGGCGGAACGAGTCGGGCAGGAATGGCGGTCGGAGGATCACGAGGCGATCCTTCGAGCATTGCGCGCTGCAGATGAGCTCACGTTCGCGCTTGTCGCGCGGGCCAGGGGCGACGCCTCGGAAACGAGTTTGAATTCCCGCGAAAGGAACGATGTCCATGGAATCCGATCGAAGACTGAACCGGTGGGGGCTGACGTTCACGCCGGCGGTGATTAACCGGTTGCGCAAAGTCGCAATCTACGGACAACCCCAGTTGAGCCTGGAACATCAGGGCCATGCCAAGCGATATGTGGTGCGCGGAGTGGAGTCGGGAGGCGCCACAGAAGAAATTGGGTACTACGTGACCTTCGCAGGCGAGAACGGCGAGGCCCTGCCCTGGCTACAAACAATCGATTCTCTGGCAGTCAATGGACCGCACGCGGTCGTGATCGCGCCAGCGGTTACCCGGATCGAGATGCTGCGCGTCGCGAGAACGTACGAACTCTGCATTACCCGCCATCGTCCCGTCGAAGTGGAAGCCGGGCACCGTCCGAAGCTCCAAGCCGAAGAATTGTTTCGCGGCGCGCATGGGTATCTTGCGCTGGAACTCTGGGGCAAGGACAAGGATCTGAGCGGCTGTGTCCGTCCGCAGTTCTTCGCACGTTCCGGCGAAGAGATCGAATTGCCGGTGGGATTCGGTGACGCGGTGAAGGCTGTGACGAGCGGAGTGACTTGCCTGAACTGCTCACATCCGCATTACTCCCGGCTTGTAGCAACGCCGCCACGGGAAGAGGTAATGGGCGAATTCGGCGCTTTGCGCAACGGCGCAAGAAACCCCGAGTGGGAGCAGACGGCCGAGTGTGGTGACGGGATTCCGACCGACGCCACGCAAACGGTGCAGTAAGACTCTCGGTGCCCGAAGAGAAGTGGCGATGGCGCACATACATTCCCTGATCCGGCTTGATACGAAAGGACTGCCGACCCACGGCTTCAGATATGAGTGCGTAAAATGTGGCGCGCGCCTGAGGAAAAAGAGTGGCGTAATGATCGAAAACCCGCGGGCTGCAAATCTGCTTAAGAGCAGTCAGGCTCAGGAGCGGCAGGTTTCGAACAGTGAGGATCGGAAATGAACGCTTGCATGTCGGCCCGGCGGTTTCAAAACAATGAAAACATCCGGCGTTGACCCAACGGAGGGACTTCATGAGGATCGGAACGAAGTCTGTTTTATACGGCGCCCATTGTGCATTGATCCACCCCTGGTTTCTCGCCGTCGCGTGGTGGAAGCTCTACGGGTTCCCTTGGGACTTCCATTTGTGGGCGTCCTTCGCACTACATGATCTCGGGTACGTTTCAAAGAGTGACATGGACGGACTGGACGGGGAGACGCACGTCGAGCTTGGCGCGAGAATCATGGCCTTTCTCTTTGGTGAGTCCTGGGGGGCCTTTACCGCCGCTCATTCCCGATATTGGGCGAAGCGGAATCACCGGCAATTCTCCCGCCTTTGCGTAGCCGACAAACTGGCATTCGTGCTCACACCGGCCTGGTTGTACCTGCCGATGGCGAGCGCTACTGGCGAACTGTCGGAGTATATGCTTCGAGCGAAGGAACGACAAGCCGGCTGCGAGTACTTCACTGCCATCGAATCTGCGCAACTCAATTCCCCGGACGCGCGGGAATGGTTGAGAGGCCTGAAGAGCTACACCCGCCGATGGGTCGAAGAGCACCGCGACGGCGGAGCAGATCATTGGACGGTGGCGGTCCCGCCCACGGCTTTTCAAGCTGCCGACGGCGGCTCGGGCCGCTGAGAAGTCGCACACCTCAGGGGCAAATCCGATCACAGTTGGAGAGAGCAGTGTTTCTTCGAAGTCTGTTCCTCCCGCAAGTGAAGGCCAGAGGCCGGTGCGGAGTTCGCGCCCTCCGCCAAGAAAGACGATATTCGAGGAATGGCGTGGATGTTGAAGCTGAAGGAGACACACAATGGCAGAGCGAAGTGTCAACAAAGCGATTCTCGTTGGCAGACTCGGTGGCGACGCTGAAACCAGGTATACGCAAGGTGGTACACCTGTTTCGCGGTTTTCGCTGGCGATGAATCGGCAGTGGAGAGACGCCGAAAGACAGGTCCACGAGGAAACGGACTGGATCGACGTCGTGCTCTGGAAAAACGAGAATCTTGCCTCATATTTGACCAAAGGGGCCAAACTATACGTAGAGGGACGCATACAAACTCGGTCGTATGACGACAACGAGGGAGTGAAGCGATATGTCACCGAAGTAGTAGCCGATAACATCGTGTTGCTTGGAGGAAACGGGAAGGCGACCGAGAACGGGGCGAACCGGGAAGACAAATCGCGAAGCCGTCAAGGGCAGAGCAAGCCAGCAAACGGCCGCGGCGATCTGGAGTTCCGCCGGGAACAGCCAAGTCTACAAGACGATGACGTGCCGTTTTAGGTGCTGTATTTTCTGGCAGAGTTGAATGAATTAATCAATTCAGTAGTCCTGCAATTCCTCATTTTTGTCGAGGGCCTTGCCGTTGCAGGCGAACAAATGGCGAACATATGCTATCCTGCATGCTGGTACGGTCTGCAATTCTAAGGATGCCGCGGAAAGCACACAGCCGTGAAGATGGCTACTGCCTCATCTATGAGGAGAGCAAAAAATCGCCTATCGGCGAGGTAAAGACGCAGGCGCTCGCCGAACGCATCGTTATGAGCCTCTGGGAGAAGTACGGCCCGCGCTTCCATCGCTCGGAGCCGACATCGGGGAAACGATTTTCTGGAAGCGACGGCCGATTCCGGAGGTTGCTGCATACGAACCCCATTCATGCAGTATCGCGGGGGACAGACACCAAGCTCTGCGGCGGCAAATTCAGACCTAACTTTGGCGACTTCTCCGAGCCGGGGAGCGGAAAAGTCACATGCGAGTTTTGTCTCGGTGAGATTGCCGCCAGCGAAGTCAGACCACAAACCGGTGACCAACACCATGGGTAACGCCGCGGAGGCATTCGACAGTTTCTTTAAAGCGGGCCACGTTCCCGGCTACAGGCAACGGGATGATTTGAGTAGATTTCATCCAACAGTTCGAGACCAGTTGAGTTCCCTGCAGGAAAGCTGGAATGTCGCTCTCAGCAATTCGAGGCGTGATGTACCGGGACACGCTGACACGCAACCATTTCATCTGGATTTCGTTGATGCCGATGAGAAAAATGCGACCGCGTTTTGTTACGACGGCCATGCGCTAATCGCGCTCACAGTACCTCTCATATTCGCTTTGTCCGATATCTGCTTGGCGTTGAGTAAATCGCAGGAAGCTGCAGTGGTACTTGGTATTCAATACGTCGCGGACGACTATAACCAGTTGCATGCGGTTTTATTCTCGATGATCAGTGCTTTCATTGGTGAGTTTTCGGCAAGGTTGTATCTGGCCCTTCTTAGAGCCAACTCGGAATGGAAATCTCACAGAAAAGTCGCACTACTGCGTTTGGCGTTAGGTCGGCGGTGTAGGCGAGCATGCCCTGCGGTCAATCCGACGAGACCGCAGATCAATTTGCCACTGGCAGCACTATGCCGCTTTGGGTCGATTGGCCAGTCACCTGAAAGAGCACGCTGCAATTACCGCTGGCAGAGTCCGGCACCACGACATTGAACTGGTTCAGGCCCGCCTCTACCAGACCAGCATAGGCGACGTTTGCAGCCTGCCCGCAAATGGTGGCCGTCACGGCGTTGGCGAGCGGAGACGGATTCACGAGCTGACCCGCAGGTTGATGTGGGACCGTGTCGCCGAAGCCAGTACCAAATATAAGTATTATTTCGCCCGGGTTTGCGGCGCGGGCGCCGGCGATCTGGCCTGGTGCGGCCAGAAGAGTACCGTCGGCGGCGACGGCGGCGGCGTAGTTCACCCCGCCTACGGTCACCGGAAAGATAGAAGGAGCGACCGGCGCAAGCGTCGCCGTCTGCTGCGCGATCCCGGAGGGCGTGATCACTTGAACTACTACGGTTGCCTGTGTCGTGTCATCAGGAACCTGAACATTCAACTGTCCGGGGCTGACGAAATAAACCGCGGCGGAGCGGCCGTTGATCAGTACGCTCGTGCCATTAAGGCTGGTCGGCAGCAGGTTACCCTGGAGATTGCTCGCGGTCCACGATTGACCGGCCGGAGATGTGTTTGCGAGGTTGCTTCCGAAGACGGTGGCCCACGACCCAGGCGAAATCGCGGGCGCAAAGCTGCCACTATTAGTCACCGATTTCACTAACGTAGTTGAGGCGGCCGGCGCCGCGGGCGTCGCATTGACCGAACTGGTCGCCCACGCCAGTCCCGAGAGGAAAAGGTTCAGGTTTCCCGCGCCCGCTGAGTATTGCAGTTCGGAATCGACGAAATAGTTGTCGCTGACCACGAATACATGTCCGCTCCCGAATTGTGCTGCTCCCATCATAACGAATGGCCCGTTGGGGTCACCTGGCTGCTGCGTTACCGCTCCGGAGATGCTCTTCCATTCGGCCGCGCTCGTCTGTGCCAGGGCGACACCGCCCTGAGAAATCGAAAGGCTGCCGCTGCCGTTCACCTCGAAGGAGGGATTGGACCCCACTGCTGGGTTGTTAGCAAAGGAAGCTATCTTAAAAATACCGGGAAAACCATTGATATCCTGTGGCGATTCGATTTGTGTGTTACTGAATTGGATTCCCCAGGGGCCAATAAGAGAGTTGATCGACGTGCCTATGAACGCCCCTCCGAGAAAGATCAACCCGCCTCCGGACTGTACGAAATTGGTCACAGCCTGATTCTCCGCCGCCGTCAATGGCGTATTGGGCGCCGCCAGCACCAGAACATCGGCGCCGCTGAGCACCTGCGCTGTAAGACTTCCGGCTGTCCCGTTCAGGAGATCGGTCACCTGGTAATTTGGAGCGAGCGCTTGCCCCAGAATGCTGCAGAGCACCCAAGTGGGGTTTTGCGGACTTAATTGTTGCGCACGAGCGGCGTTCAAGGTATTTTCTTCCGCATGAGTCTCGTCGAAGAGAAACCGTGGAGCACGATAGGCCGCCACGTTAACCGTCCAACTCGTCTCCGTGATTCGCGAGCCGTCCGTAAGGGTCACAGTCACAACGTAGGTGCCACTGGCGGACGATGCCAGTTGGTAAGAAAGCTGGGACCCGAACAGCCCTGTGACAACCTGACCGTTCACTGCCCACGTATACGTCAGGGGATTGCCATCCGGATCCTGAGCCTGAACGTTGAAGTTCAGGGTCGAGCCCCCTATCGCTCCGCTGCTCTGGCTGGGAGTGCTCGACTCGATAACCGGAGCGAAGGCATTTTGCTGAAGGTACAGTACGTCCCAGGCCAGGAGATTGGGGACGGTGAAGGTGACGGTGTCGCCAGACCTCGTAAAAGCGAGAGACTGCGCTCCAGCCATATCGGGACTCCGCAGGATCACTTCGTCAAAGGGCTGCGACCCCACCTGGAGCGTGATCTGGACGTTGTTCTTCGGGGCATAGGTGTCGGAAAAGGGGTCGTAATCGTAGTTAACCAAATGTAGAATGAATGCGTTTGCGGGATTGCGATACAGGAACGCCGTTGCGCCGCCCGCGCGGTAAACCTGAGTCACCGGCGAGGTGACGACATCCGGAGTGATGTAGGGCGAGATCAGGCTTTGAAAGGTTTGGAGCAGCGCCACTTTCGCCGGTCCATTGCCGGCCATATCAGCTGCCTGGTATTGGGCCCCGAGATTTTGGCTGGTGTGAATGAACAGCCCGCTCCCGTAAGGTGTGGATCCCTCAACGGACTGAAGTTGCTGAAGTACTGCACGCGAAGCTAACTGGCCGCCTGGCTCATAGGTTCCGATCAGACCAGTCGCAATAACCACGCCGCCGCCGTTTACGTAGTCGAGAATGGTGTTCGCCTGGTCGTCGTTCAATACGAGCGTGTCGGCCAGCACGAGCACCTTGTATTTCTGCAACTGCGCCAGAGTGAATGAGGGTATTGTGCTGAGCGTGGTGTCCGGAGCCAGAACAGAATCGTACTGAGTGTTGCCGTCTAGCAACAGCCTCGCCGTGCCGTAATAATGCGCGTCGGATGGCTGCGAACTGCTGAGTCCCGCAGTGGGGGCCAGAGCGTAGACCGCAGCCATGCGGGAATCGGTCGAATCCAGGATTGCCACCTGTGGAGAGAACTGAAGATTCTCGAACAGCGCTGGAGTAGCCAGAATAAACTGCGCGTACGTTTTCAGCACGCTTGGGTCGATGGCGATGGCGTTTGGGGGCGACCACTGGTTAAACTCGCCGGCGAACGAGATCGTTCCGCCGGACGCATATATATCCGCGATCGCAAGGCGGATCATGTTCGTCGAGGACTTTGGTAATGTTCCTGTGAACCCGAGGATTCCCGGTTCCGGAGTTGTCGCTACGGGCCATTGCCGAACGGCTTTGTAGGACTTGATATCGGCGTTTGCAAAAGGCGGCAGGCCCTCGTTCGAGAACGTATAGGACTCGTTCACAAAGTAATCGACAACGTCAAAATAGGGATGACTGAAGAATCCGAAGTTGGTGTTGACTGACAACGTTGCAGTCCGGCCGTAGGTCTGAAGCGCATACTGATGGATGAAGTTCTGCATCTGGCTCAGGAAAGATTTCTCCGCCGCAAACTCGAACAGGTAAAACTGAAACGCCAATCCGGCAAGTGGAAGTTGGTTCCATGTCTTCTGCGTGCCCTGTTGCGTAATCCACTGCCCGTAGTCAAACGTGGCAGGTGAAGCGATCCCGAAGAGACTGTTCAGCTCGGAGGTCGAATACTGTGCCCCCAAATACGCGCGGAAGGCGGCCATGGTTGCCGGGTCAAAACATCCGGGTCCAGCGCTGCCATTCGCAACGCTGTTAGGGGTAGAGGCCACGTTGTCAAAGTGAAACCCGTCACCGCCGTCGTCAATCGCCTGCCGGACCTGCGCCTGCATATATGCCTGAAAATCCATATTAGAAACTGAATAAGCGGGCACGTTGTTACCAGAGCCGACGATTACCGGATTTCCGTAGACGTCCACGCACTGATCGGCGGCGGCATTCGGAAGCGGGAAGCCCACTGCCGTGCCCAGCTCGATGTGGGGCATATACAGCCTTCCTAGTGCGTGCCAGGCGTTGACCTCCTGCTTTTCCGGACCCTCGTCGTTGAGAGTCGGAATAAGGCCCCAGGGTTGGGCAGTGAAAGGGGCCGCGGTAGCGGCGGCGACGTCTAATCCAGGCAGATAAAAGCCTGCCGGCCAGTCGGAAAAAAACTGAACCTGGTTGAACCATGTCGGTTGTTGGCAGTTGGCCGCGGAGAGACCTCCCAATGCATAAAGTGTGACGGCGAAGAAGTGGGAGCGGGATGAAGCGATCATTGCAGGGCATTATAGCGGAATGGTACGGTCGCGCAGAATCACGAAGACCGGTCCTGGCAGGTGAATCCGCTCCGCCTCGCCCGATTTGCTAACTGCAGCCGAACAAATCATATTGCGGATTATACGGCTGCTGGTTTTGTAATCCAGGCCAGCATTGACCGGTAGTTCCACGGCATCCACTCTGCCGGATGTGCGGTCAGTTCCGCAGAATGCCTGAGCACCTCCGTCAGGTAGTCGAACGGATTGACCTTGTTCAGTTCGCAGGTGTGGATCAGGCTCATGAAGAGATCCCCCACGCGCGCTCCGTTCATCGTCTTATAGAAGAGCGCGTTCTTACGGTGCAGGATTGCTTTCTTCAATGCCCTCTCGACGACATTATTATCGAGCGGGGCGCCCTGTTGCCGCAAAAACAACGTCAGCTTCGTCCAGTGCCTCAGTAAATAAGAGATTGCCCTGCCTAAGCCGGAGTTCGGTTCCGTTTTATGCCCGGCAAACTGAGCTTCCATCCACTGGTGCAGTTCCTCCATCACTGGCGCGCTGTGCGTCTGGTGAAACTTCAGCCTTTCCTCCGGTGTCAGAACACGCTCCTTCGTCTCAGCATCAAAGCCGTATACCGCTCCCAGCGACTCCAGCACATACAGGCATTCATCGGGAAAGCTCTCCGCGACTTCCGTAAACTGCCGCCTCCCGTGAGCGATGCAGTTGGCGAGCAGGATTTCGATTCCCGTCAGTTTCGGCGTGTTCCGCGATAACGCATCGCACATCTGGACCGGCGGAGCGAGCCCCGGCTCGCGTTGCCTGAGGACATCGGCGAGATTTTCACCCGCGTGTTTCCATCCGGTAAAGTACAGCGCGATCGTCCACTCCCGCCAGATCGATACGATCCCGCTGGTGAACGTTCCCGTGCGGCCATCGGCCGTACTGCGCGCCAGCGTCAGTATTCGCATGCCGGTGTCGTCGTTGTGCATCACACTGCCCTGCGCCGCCTGCCGGATTAACTCGTCCAGGAGGGGTTTGATCAGCTTCGCGGCGGCCTCCATCAACTCCCACTGCGTTGCAGCCGGGAGCGGCATTCCCAGTTGTCCCTCCAACCGCTCCATCCGGTTGAAGGGCATTCCAGTACCATACTTGAATAGCGCGATCATCGCCACCGCGGTGGGAGCGAACTTTTCCGGACCAGCCGCCGGGGGTTCGCTGGCGGTGAACACCTCACCACAGGCATTGCAGCGCAGCCGTTCCATCTCGAACACCGTCGCCTTCAGCGGCGCTTGCCCAACGATGCGAATCAGCGTCGCCGGTTCCTTCTGGCGGTATACTCTGCCTTCGCGACATTCCGGGCAAGGGTCGCCGGACTGTAGCGTGGCATGCGCGACGACGACTCTGCCGGCTCCCGTAAATGCGGTTGCGCCGTTGCGCCCATGCCCCGATGGCGCCGGTCTCTCCGATTGCAGCGGCGTATCGACTGCGGCGGGTGGCGCTTTCGGTTCCAGCACGGCACTCGTTTTCTCCGTGTTCCGCCACTGCGCTAACCTTTCCGCCATGGCATGCACTGCCGTTTTGAGCGTCCGGCCGTCGGCCTCATTCAGAGGCGCCCGCATGGCGTCGTCGATAATCCTGTCCAGTTCATCCACATTCACATCGATCCGCCGCCGGGATGATTTCTTCTTCATAGATCACTCAGCAACTCGCGAAAGCGCCGCGTCAGCGCCAACCCCAGCACCTCTTTAATAGGGCGGTTCGGTATGTAACTGTTGGATGCTTTGCCCCGGCCCGTGGTCCGGCCCATCAACACCCAGTTGGCCGCGCGGTAACAGGTCCCGCGAAAGCGGCCGGGATCGATGAAGGTCTCCGCGAAGTAAACCGGATGGCTGTACATCCGCTCCCAGTCCCCGGGCAGCGCCGCCGTCGCGCGGCCCAGAATGTGCGAGGCCAGATGCGGAACTTTGACCCAGGGCAGAATCAGGAAGCGCGTGTTGTAAGCAATGAAGCGAATGTTCCGTCGGCGCGCTTCGGCGCTCCATCCTATATAACGGTCGCGGCTGGCCAGATGACGCGGTGCCGAGCTCCATGCCATGCATGCGATCGGTCGGCCATGAGCCCACACCAGATACTTCAGATGCTCGCCCACCGGCTGTTCATAACCAAGATAATGATGCTGCTCCATCAGGCTGTTGAACAACGGCTCATCAGCCGTCTTTCTAACCTGCTGCAGCAGAATCGGACGAATATCACCGAGCGCGGCATCGAGCGGCGTCGTGTCGATCAGCATCGGTTGTGGCCTCTCACGCCGGACCAGCGGATTGGGCGGCCTGTAACGAATCACGGGCAACTCGATCTGCCCTGCGCGGTGCAGCATCAGTAACAAGCCACGGCAGACCATATCGCGCAGGGCGCCGTTGGCCTGCTTCCATTGCCAGGCCTCGCAGAGCTTTTCCGACAGTCTGCGCCGGCTTGCCCCGGGATGTTCAGCGATTAACCTGCGGATGAAATCGATCTCTTCAGTAGTAACTGTGCGGCCCCGGTATCTCCATTCCGTGACCACGGGCATCGGCGAATCCCTCAGCTTATCCCCGGATAAGGTCACCATTGCTCTTCGCCTCTGGTCACTGTCGCCAGTGTGGCAGAGTCAAAAATGGAACGCAAGGGGTTTGGCCTGTTTTTTTACGCGCTCACCTGCCGCCATACCGGTGGCGCTTCGGCATCCGGGTTCGCGGCAGCCAGCAGTAACTGCGCCTGGTGCGCACGCAGGGTTTTCGCGGGCTCCTCCCCGGTTGGCCACCATTTGAAACGACCCTTCGATAGTCGTTTCGTGGCGAGCCAGAACCCCTGGCCGTCATAAGCCAGCAGTTTTATCGCTGTTCCCCGGCGGCTGCGGAAGATGAACAGACAGCCGGAGAACGGATCTGCTTCCAGTTTTTCCCGGCATAGCTGCGCCAGAGAATCGATGCCCTTCCTTCCATCGATGGTTTCAATCGCAACCAGGATACGCAGTTGCGGCGTGATCTGAATCAGGACGAAGCCTCGCACAAAGCCCGACTCAGCGTTGCCAGATCGGAAGCCGAAGCCCCTTTTAACTGGATTCGCAGCTTGCCCCGGCGGCCTTCCACTTCAACAGTGCATTCGGGAACCGACTGTGTCGGCGGTGCGACCAGTTCCACAAACGCCGGCGAACCCGGTTGCCGCGGAACCTCTCCCATCGTGGCCATGCGCCGTTTCAGACCGTCCCACGCCACATGCAACTCCCTGGCGGTTCGATTAATCCCTTCCCTCCGGGCCACCTCGACAGCAGCCGACCAAAGCTCAGCGGGTATTCGGGCTTTCCCGCTGCGATTGTTTCTCCATTTTTCGAAGCGCGCTTTTGCTTCGTCGAGTGTCATGATCGGGGCTTTATTGCGCGGCATGGGCGTCCTCTTCGCCGGAATTCCGGCGGCAGAACGACCTTAACAGTTATCCGGGAGTGATTTCATGCAGGCTTGCCGGAAACTCACTTTCATTGTTGCTCACGAATACACCCACCATGTTTATCGACATGTTTCCGAGAATGATCGGTTGAACCCATTCCTTCACATTTCTTCCTGTAGCGGGGGTAGTTTGGAGAAGCAGATCGATGAAGTAGTTGCGGATGGCTACTCCATATACCATGTTCTTGAAAACAGTATCGTGACTACGACGGGGAGCGGCCCAAATCCTTTCTTCTCGTTGAATTCGGATAAGTCAAGTCTTACGCCCGAACAAACCATTGCCACGGTTGCGCTCGTTGTTGCGGCCTATATGTTTACTCTTCGGGAATGTAACTTGAGTCTATTAACTGCATACACTCTTTCCCACCCGCCACCACCTGTTCGGCTTGAGTTGACGATGACCGAAAGTTTTCTATGGGCTCGAAAGTTCCCGGCATTGGGGGAGTTCTTGCAGCGTAATTTTCGGGCTCTTGCTTCAGCTGCGGCGCGTGCGATGGTAGGTGCGGATAAAGCGAGCCATATGTGGACTGACCAGAGGGCTTTCCTGGAATCACCGGCGGGTCAAACTTACACCCAAGCGTTGATTAACGGCGTTAATAAATTCAAGGCCAGTTGAGTTCGTTGCGCCGGATATTTGCAACATTTAATCGCGTTGATTTTTCGAGGCTGCATTGTCCATGAGCAGTCAGCGACTTTTCAACACCATCGACCCTTTTTGAGACGCCTCCGATATTGCCTTCCGCTCATGAGACTGGTTCTCGCTGCCCGCCGCAGAAATCACGCTATACTAATCGCCGCATGACGTGGGTTGTGGGAACTCCAACGATGTTCGGGTACGGTTTCGGTCTCTCAGACATATGTGTGACTCTGGCAGACGAAACCGAGGTGGAGTGTCTTCAAAAACTCCATCCGGTCGGCAGATACGTGGCCGCTGGCTTTGCCGGCGATGTCGAAATTGGATTCGCGATGATCGACGAACTCCGCCGGCTATGTGACCTCAAGGACGAACGCCTTTCGTGTGATCCGGCGTCAATCGCCGCCGGATGGCCTGCCGCTGCGCGGCGTGTTTTCGGCGGGTTCTCGCCCGAAAATCAAAATGGTGGGTCGGACATCATCATCATCTCTGCGCACCCACAAGAAAATACCGGCATCGGGTTTAGCCCGCGCTCATACGTCCATATATTCCGGTCTCCTGAGTTCGACGCAGAGGAAGTGCCGATCCATAAGCTCGGCTCAATAGGAAGCGGATCCTCGTTCGGGCCATGCCGGGGCGCGATTGAACGATACGCGAGCGACAATTCGCACCGGATGATGTTCGTGCGCGGAGAGAGCACGTCTGGCGGAATGGGTTCGATGCTCGGGCTGAGTTTGACGGATATCCTCATCAGGACGGAGCCTCGATGGGTTAGCTCGCACCTGCACTATTGTTGGGTGTATCGCGGCAAAGTCATCCTGAAAACGAACGATCATGGGCGAAAAGGGCGTTGGTCGGTCGCCGAGCTTGGGGTGGGCGTCGAGCAAAATGCCGCATCCAGCGCGTGGGCTCAGGATGCCGATGCCGAGCATTTTGAGATGCCCGCGATTGCCGCCAGCTGGGGAGAATTAGTGGAACTTCTGGACTCACGAGGAGCGACGGCGAGGCTTTGCCGGGGCTGATCGTTTGGGGGGCGCGGTCAGCCCGCAGGGCGCGTCATCACTTGCCCTTTTTGCGACACGGCTGGGGCTACGCATCCGCCGCAGGAGTGCTTGCCGCTGTTGTTTGCTACCGGGCACACCCATCTGAGCTTACCGGAATAACCCAGCTCTGGCTCTATTTCATCCAGAACCGCATGGTTCCCCTCTAGCGGCTCTCCGCTGGCTTCGCAGATGCCCTTAAATGGATATCGCCGAATGGCTGCATCACGCCCTTTGTTGCGGTATCCGGTGGCCAACACGTTGATCCGTTTCGCAACGGCAATCGGATTATGCGCTGCACTGATCGCCCGCAGCATCTCGCCCTGTGCGGCGGCCACAAGGGCCTGATCGTGTTCATCTAGTTTGAGCTTCAGCATCCCTGTTGTGTTTATACCCCTACATTCCCGGCAGGGCATTGCCTCATTCTGTTTCGCGTTGTAACTTCTCAATTAAGCGATTTCGTATTTCTTCGTTCTCAGGGCGATCCAGAAGCCCCTTGAACTCAAGCCAGACCTTCTTGGGTAAAGAGGCCCTGAGCCTTTTGTCCTTTGGTATGTACTCCGACTTGACGATGGACCCGTCCCACCAATACCGAAAAATATAGGGGCCATTTACGTACACCTTGTTCAATCGAAGCGAGGTGCGGCGAAACTCAAGCCGAAACCGCGCGGTCTTCACCGTTACAGATCTTAAGACACGCATCGTATATCGTTTGCCGCAATCGTAATCGTTCGGCGGGTTACTCTGGCGCTCGATCTCCCGATCACACCGCTTTTTTGCATTCTGAAGCTGAAGCACGTTGCAGTTCCTCAAGTTTTCGATCAAGCCTCGGGTCAGCTCACCCTTGAGGCGTCCAGCCCGGCGCTCCTTCTGCGCCTCCTCGCGCTCTTCTGCGATTTGCGCCTGTCTAACTTGGGCGTTTACCAGCCAGTGAGGTGCCTGTTCGTCTTTGCTGTCAGATTTGGGGGACGGATCAGGGCTTGCTTGAGGAATTTCCACGGGGTCGTCTGCAACTCGAATCTTCTGTGAGGCTTACAGGAACTCTATGGTATCGCGACATCAGAAGGCGGGCGTTTTTTCTTTAAACGCTTCGATAGCGGCTTTAACGAACGGCACTGCGAGGCTGCAAACACCCGGAATAAAAGCCGCGAACAACGTGATTTCTGTGTTCGTCATACCCACCTCTTCTTTGTTCCTTACCCCACCTATTATAGCGACGCTCACCACAATGCAACCCGATTGCATCCACTTCGATGCGTAAAGCGCATGGCTGAAATGTGAAGTTGAACCGACAGATCCTCGCCGCCCCCAAGGCCGATCTGTTCAAGACTCTAGTCCGGCAATCCCATAAAAGAAAAGCGGTCGAAACGGCGGTCTCAGACCCCGGCATCGGCCGCGTCATGTTTTTCAGGAGGGCCAGTGCAAACTCAGAAAGCGAAACAGCGCGAAGATTGGCGCCGTCGTCGTGAAAAGTATCTTAGGGAATCCGATCGCCATGTTGAGTTGATGAAAGAAGGTTATGAGTGCGGGGACAGCTCGAAAGATTGGGCTGTGATCGTAGGGCGCGGTGGGCGCGGCACTTTGGAGCGACAAGCTCTGGGCGCACGACTGTTCCTGGTGAGGGCAGACGTGCCGCCATCCACGTCCAGCGCAAGGCAGCGGCGCGCATAACGACGTACGAGGTTCCAGCGAGGAGAGTAAACAAAATGATCTTGGCCGATTACACCGAAGGTAGTGGCGAGACCTGGACATCCCGGGAGACGACCATTGTTCAATACATCGGCCATGTGCACGTCCTGGCGAAGCGGTTACAACTCTGTGTGCCACCCTGCGTCACGTACGACGATCTGGTCGGCGCCGGCACAATCGGCCTGATTCAGGCGGTGGACCGCTTCCAGCCATCTCGTGGGCTCAAATTCGGAACCTACGCCAGACACAGGATCCGGGGCGCAATGCTCGACTTCCTGCGCGAGGAAGATCCACTCTCCCGGACAGAACGGCGTCGAATCCGGGCGACTGCGGCAACTAATGGCGCGACCGGCGAAAAGACCGTTTCCGCGACAATCAGTCTGGAGTGGCTTCCGGCACAGGAACTGCGTAAGGTCTGCGCCCGTGCGGGATGCCCTTCGTCGCAGCTCGTGGATCGGGCTGATCTGAGACGCGCCCGGCACGCCCTCTCAGCGAGAGAGAATCGCGTGATTTCCTTACTCTATGAACTCGACTGGAAGAACCGCGACGTTGCGTGGGAACTGGGCGTTAACGAAAGCCGCGTCTCCCAGATCAAGCATGTGGCCCTTTCCAAACTCCGCGCGGGCCTCGCAGGAGCGCGATAGCGTGAGGCCGGATCAGAGCGGCTTGCGACATTCGCGGCGAGCCCCACGAATAGCTCACGAATTTTGCGGGAGAAGACTGGTATCTGATGGCTCACCAGTACGCAGACTCAGTTCTCGCAGCCATTCGGTTTTGTCCTTCCCGTGAACAACGCGGCCGAGGAAGCCGAGTAATTCGCCAACAGTTTCGCGGTTGCGCCGGATTTCCTGACGGGTTGTCTTCGCATATTGCCACACCCAGTGCTTGATATCCGCCGGCTTCCGAAAGACGTAAGTGGCGTGACCAGCTTGTGGCACCTCAACAACCACGGCCTTCTCAAGATCGAAGATGTATTCGTCGCGGAACACGTACATTGTCCGAGCCCGTTTGTTGAGATGCTCGTGGTAATACGAATCGTAATCGGGACGCCAGTTGATCTGTGCGACATCAAAATCGCCGGGCAGACCCAACCCCGAGCAGATACGCTGCAACTCGTCGCGCTCCGTAGGAATTTCCACGACGTGCGCGCGCAGATGGTCGATCTGTTTCCAGTATTGGCCGAAGCGCGTGTGAGCGCAGCGCGCTTTCAAGATCTCCTGCTCGAGATCATCAGGAATCGTAATCTCAGTACGGCTCGGGAGCGCGGTTTCACATTCGATTAACTTCCATTCGCCGCCGCGTTTCCGGTAGTGGCCTGAACGAATAAAGTCCGCCCCCACCTCGACGGTTGCCGAAATGAGATGGCGCCATCGACTCCATGTCGGGTCCCATCGGAGGGGCAGCAGTTCATGGTCGAGGAGCACCTCGATCTTTCGATTGCGGTCGCGCAGGATTGCGTAGTCCTCGAAATAATCGAGCTTGCGGAGAGGTACCGGCACGGTTCTTCGGCGACGTTCAGGCATGAAGGCCAAGATGCGGTTTGCGAAAAAGACACCGTTGTCCCGCGATCGCTCTCCCTGTACCAGCAAAGATCCGAATCCGGAGTACGGGAACGCCACCGGTGTCAGACAGTTCCGCAGCAGGGCGTCATACTCGACACGGATGTTCGGGTCCGCCAACAAGTTGTATGCGCGTTCGACGGCGGCGAGATCGACCTTCGATGCGTTCTCCTTCTGTAACTCCATGCGGCGAAGCCGATAACCCAGTCGCAGTTCCTTGAAAGTCACGTCCCTCGGCAGGCCAAGCAAGTAGTAGAAGTCTTTCTGACTTACCCATAAACGCGTTCGATCCGCCGCAAAGAAGTAGTCGCGAATTGCAAGACAAGGAACGTGAATCGCGTCGATGCCCATTTGGCTGTCGGGGACCTGAACGCGCACGAACGATTCTTCTCGCTTGTCCATCTTGGGCAACGCGGCATAGCCGGCCTTTACCTGATAGACATCGGCTCCGCGTGTCGAGGGCTTGCGGATGTAGACCTCTGTGTTTGGAATGGCTGTGCCTCCGGAATCGGCAACAAAGATTTCATCGCCGAGCCGCATATTCGAAGCAACCATGCGCGTGAGCAGGAATTCGCGCAGGTCCGTCAAAACGGAGATGCGGTTTGAGTCCCCAGGTCTGAGTTCCAGCACGCGAGCCAGCATTGGTATTGCCGGCGCGGCCGAGACAGGTGCGGCTGTGTCAACCGATGCATTCATTGCTGCCTGGAGCATAACCCGGATTCGAAAACTGCGCAAACGGGAACAAATCAGGGCGGGTACGGACCTAATGTCATGAAAAATTAGGGCTTACTGGATCTGACGCCTTCAGCCGCCGAAGAACGGCGGGAGGGGCAATCATTCCTCGGTCTGTTACCAATCCTGGAACACCCGTTGAGAACAGAGGTCCCGATTGGGAAAGGGAGGAGACATGCAATCAGTAAACGGTGTCGAGCACGCCCATTCCAGCGCCGCGGCACCGCCGCCGATGACAGAGAACTCCGCTGATGCGGTTCAGCTTCCTGACGATCTGAAGTTCAGGCTCAAAGAGCCGCTACCGCGCGAGGCGGTGTCGCCGAATCCCCAGAAGCCCGGCCTGTCAGTGATCAAGGTGATTTACGTTGTCGAACGGCTGAACGAAGTGTTCGGCCTCAACGGCTGGCACGTGGATAACGAGGTCGTAGAAACCGGGCGGATGGTTGTGGTGAGAGCGACGCTCGCGATCCCGCGGTATGCAATCGCCATCGAGCAATTCGGGGGAAATGACAACCCCGACCGCGGCGACGCATACAAGGGCGCCTGTACGGACGCGCTCTCGAAGTGCGCCAGTTATCTCGGGATCGGCATGGACGTGTACAAGGGCTTGTATGAAAATCCCGGCGCTGGTCGGCAAAACGGCGCGAGCACTGCACCACAGACGCCGGCACCAAAGGAGAGTTCCACACAGAACGGTGCACGGAGTAACGGTGCGGCTCCAACTGGACTGACGGGCCGGAACATGGCGGCGCGCTTCAGCAGCATGCGGACTGTCCTGGGGGCACGCGAATACGGTGACATTCTTGGGCGACAAGGCTACCGCGAAGTGACGGGCATCCCCAGTCTGGAGAAGGCGCGCGACGTCTATCGGGTACTGCTGGATGCATTCCGAGGCCGATTTAGCGAGACAAAGAAGGCTTTGGGCGGTTCCGAGTACGCAAAGATCTTGCGGGAGCTGCGCTTACACCCGAAAGCGAGACTGAACCCCGATCAGGCAGTGCGGGTCTTCAATCGGATGGAGGAAACTCTCAATGTCAGACAGTAACGACGGGGCCAGCACGGCTGTGGCAGAGTTCACGGCTCCAATGGAACTCGCGAAGGCATTCACGCTGTTTCAAATCGAAGAGAGCCTGATGCTGTTGGCGGAGTCAGCCGAAGAGGAAGGGCTGACCCCGGAGATCGAAACGGCGTTGGCCGCATATTTGGAGGGAGCGGTTGAAAAACGCGATCGCGTGGCGGAGTTTATCCATTTCTGCGAAGCGATGGCAGAACTGGCGAAGGCGGAAGTAAAGCGTCTCCAGGCCCGTCAAAAACACTTTGAAGCGACTGCCGAGCGCGTAAGCAGCATGGTCTTGCATGTTCTCGACTGGCTTCGCGTGAAAAAGCTGGAGGGCCGCACGAACACGCTGAAAAAGCGGAAGTGCCCGCCGTCCGTGAATGTCATCGACGAGCAGAAGATCCCGGCCGAATACAAGCGCGTGAGCGTTACGCTCCCGCTTCCTCAATGGCAGGAGCTTCTCGCGCGAACTTCTGAGGACTCTCGGAACATCGTTCTATCGGGACTCCGGAAGCAGGAGATCACCCTGGACCTGGAGGCGATCAAGCAGGCGCTCAGCCTTGAGAAAGCAGTCGAAGGGGCGGACCTGGCGATTAACCGGTTCAAGCTTCAGGTGACCTGAGGCGTGCCTGTGATCAGCACACGGAGACGGGTGCGACGGGAAACATCTTGAAGAGCGGGCAAGGTGCAGCATTTTCGTCGCCGGGCATCTCCGAATAGTGAACCCTTGACACGGCGATCCTCCCACCTGAACGTGTATAGGGCACGATGACCTGAATCGTCAAAAGGGGGGAGTCGAGCATCAGGAAGATGGCGGTTTTCTCGGCCACAACCTCCCGCTCGTCGTTTTCGAACGTTCCCATTCGAACATCCAGCGTAATCATCGCCGCCTGGGGTGTCCTGAGTCCCACCATGGTGCGTAGATAGTCGAAGCTCCGCTCCGTCCGGATATCGAAGTGGTCCAGGACAGACGGATCTTCGAACTGAACCTGCTCGATGTGGTCCGCGAAATACAGTGCCACCAGAGGCTCCACCGTTCCGGTGTCAAGAAGTTGCGCCTTGAGAATCTCAATGGCTTGTCGTGCCCTCGCGCGCATGGTGTTGGGATCTGAGTGTTTCATATTCTGGCTGGATTATAGCCGGATGCGCGGGCAACCGCGTTTGGAGGCCGCCGCCGCAGAAGGTTTCAGCCGGGCTTCGCGACGAAGTTCGCGTTCTGAGAGAAGGAAGGAGAAATCAAACAAAGTGTTTACAGAATTGATGCCGCTGCTCAAACAGCGCGTTGTCATGATCACCATTTCGGACGTGGGCGAGGGATTACTCAGGGTGAACGTCATCCCTCGAAAACTGGAGGGAAGTGCGGACGAGAACGGAGCGCTCACCGTGCCGCTCTCAATTACGGGCAAAGCCGAGGAACTCGACCGTGAACTGCCGGGCCAACTAACGTCGTTTACCGAATCGGTCACCAAGACCGGGTCGAATATCGACGAACTGAGGACTCAACACGCCGCGGCAGTTAAGGCGGTCGAAGCCGAGAACAAGAAGAAGATCGACGACAAGAAGAAGGGAAACGGATCGAAGGCGGCAAGCACGCCTCCGGCCAGCCCGGCTCCAACCGCGGATTTCAAGGACGGCAAGCCGGTGTTCGGGAGCAAAACACCCCCAATGCCGATCGAAAACGGGAGCCTGTTCGACACTCCAACGTCGACGGAGGCGACCACGACGGTGGCTGCCAGTGGCCCTTCGACGGCGCCCCAGCCGGAGCATCCTGACGAATCAGAGGGTTCCGATCCCGATTGACACGCGGGAAGAGGAAGAGAGAGAGGTTTGAAAGTCAATGACCATCGAAACCATGGCCCGGGAATTCCGTTATGACGGAGTTCGTTTACCGGACCCCAATCCGAAGCTCAGCGTAGAGGAAGTGCGCACCGCATTTTCGGCGACATATCCGGAGATCGCAACGGCGGCCGTTACAGGGCCGGAAGCGGTAGGAAACAAGCTTGTCTACCACTTTGCGAAGGCGATCGGCACCAAGGGATGACAAAGAAGAACGTGCTGCGAGAGCTTCAGCGAGTAGTCGAGGGACGAACCCGCAAAACCAGCGAGATTGTTCGGGAGTTCAAGAAATGTCCACAGTTTCAGCAGTCCTGCCAGATCCTCGCACGAGCGCTCCAGCACAATACTTACGGCCGGAAGCGTTCAGCCGCGAATGCGCCGGCCGGGCTCGTGCCCCCTGGCTAATTGCGCCCGGACCCAGCCTCGGCATTCCGCGACTCGATCACGTCAGCCTGCGCCATTCGTCATTTGGAAGCGATGCGGGCGCGGCCAGCTTCGCATCCACTCTGATTGAACTCGGCATCGGTAATCCTTCCGATTGGTCCGGATGCGGCCACGAGCCGGCAAAGTTCCTGCGCCGTACTCTCGATCGGTTCGTGGAGCGCCAGGCTGAGGCTGCTATCGACGGCGCATTCGAGCTATCGGTGACCCTTTCGACGGACCCACACGAATGGTGTGAGACCGAAGATGAACCCGATGGTTCCCGGATGTTCCTCTACATGGAGGCGGGCTCCTGCGGGTTCGTGAATCTTGGGCCGGCTCTCGCTCTCTGCGAAAAGGAGCACCCGCAACTGCCGGTGACGTTCGCCCGAATGTTCCTGCACGGCTTAGGGCGTTGTTTCCGGATCTACGATGATCGCGATGCGGGAGAGCATCTCTCGATGCTTGAAGACAACTACGATCCCGAGGAGGGCCGCGAGGCTCTGCCGGATCGTAAGAAGCTGTTGCCGCCGTTCATGGACCAGCGGCCATTGCGGGGCGCGGCGTTGAGAACAATCCTGGGCCGGATGGCGCCGAGGAATCGGGTGTTGCATCTGCTCAACGCAGCGCTCGAAGTGGATCGGATATCGCGCCGTGTCAGACTTCCGGTGATCCCGGAACCAGTTCGGGAAATGTTCGGCGATTGCAATCTCCCACTTCCCATCCTGCTGGCGATCTACGAGCAAGGCGACGCCATCGAGGCATGCTTCGACGATGAAAGCAAGACGATGCTCGAACTAACGCCCGAACCGTGGCCGTTGATTCCCTTCGACGGGACCGATTCGATGAGCACGGATCGAGCGTTTCGCTGTTTGAAGGGTGCGCTCGATGCTCTGGTAGCCGCTCGCCGGGTACTCGATTTGGTGCCGGGTTGGGAGCCGATCCGTCGCGAGGAGTAAAGATCGTGGTGAAAACATCTCATTTCGGGTCCAATCGAAGTTATGGTCTTGCAAAGGCCATCCTGTTGTATTCGGATGGCCAGGAAGCTTTCGCGACCGTCCACGAGCCAAAAAACTCGCCGGATGGCGGACCGCCTTATCTCGACGCAGGAGAACCTCTCACCGTCGACTTTTTGAGGCAACTGGCGAAGGGGCTCGGGCAGACAGTCGCGCGGGAGATTCTTCCGCCCAACGTCCTCGTGCGCACGCCGGACATGATGGTTTGGTGGATCAGGCAGCAACGCCGCATGATGTTCTTCAGCGACTCGAGCGACGGCCGAACGCTGAACGGGCATCTGTTTCCCCAACCGCCGCTGGTCTTCAGAGTATGCGGATCGGAACTCGCTGTCCGCGCCCTTGCTGAGAACAAACGGCCCAGATCCGACACCGCGCTGATGTTCGCCCCGTATTGGAACTGCGATGGCGCCGGTCGCGTGTGCCAGGGCAGCATGCGCGCTCCGGGGAAGCTGTGCCTTGAAGCGATCAAGCCGTGGGAAAGGGCGTTCTTTGAGAGCGAATTCACTCATGCCGCAATCGGCGCACGCCTGACGGCGCATCCCGAGGGCTTCCTCGGATTGTGGCGAGACTTGGCGGATAGCGAAGAGGTATTCCCCGCGGAGTTCCTCGTCAAGAGCGGCGAAACGCTCGGAGCCTTTGTCCAGGGCCGGGAGGAGTGAATGCACACCATTCATCCATACCTGCTCCGGCGGACCATTAAGGTAGCTGTTGTCGGTTGCGGGGGAACGGGAAGCGCGATTGTCGGCGGGTTGCCGCATCTTCACCAGGCGCTGATCGCCGGCGGGCACCCTTCCGGCCTGGCAGTGACCGTGATCGATGGGGACCGGATATCGGCAGCAAACTGTGTCCGCCAGCCATTCTCCGCGAGCGAGATAGGGCTATTCAAATCCGTTGTCCTTATCAACCGCCTGAACCTGTTTTGGGGGCTCGATTGGGAGGCAATCCCGCAGCACCTGAGTACTGGCCACGATCTGCATAACGATCTGGACCTCGTCATCGGTTGCGTGGACAGCCGCTCCGCCAGGGCGAAGATTCACGAAGCTCTCACGAACGCATATTGTGGCATCAGCTACTGGCTCGATATTGGCAACAATGCCGACACGGGGCAATTCGTGCTCGGACAGCCTCTCAATCGGGCTAATAATCATAAGGCGCAGCGGCTGCGCTCAGTTTCGGAGCTCTTTCCCGAGATCACTGATCCGGCACTCGATGACGATCAGCAACCCAGTTGCAGCGCCGCCGAGGCGCTGGAGCGGCAGCATCCGTTCATCAACCAGACACTGGCAAACCACGCACTTGCGCTGCTGAGTCGTCTATTTCGCTGCGAGCAGATGGCGTACCACGGAGGTTTTCTGAATTTGACCAGCGGAGCCTTGGTCGCGCTGCGAGCTGAAACCAAAGTCTGGAAACGAATACGACGGAGATTGCGGCGCATTACGTGATGCACGATCGAAATGGCCTCTAGCCTAGCGGTCCCGTTGAACGGTTTGATCACATCAGTGGGTAGCGCGTCACACATCCAAGTGGAAAGGTCCTTTTAGAACCTTTGTCCGACGGCCTGCAGCCGATCTCTCAAAATGGCCAGCTTCGCATCAATAGCTTGCCGTTCCGATAGGCTCGGCGTCAGGTTTTCCAGTAGGCGTAAAACGGCGTCGTGCGCCTTGCGGGCGTTGTTATGATTTCGGTGCGTTGTCTCTTCAACACAAGACGCCTCCGCGACATCCATGAATGTCATGCCGACGTCGAGATCGAGCAGCACGAAATTCACTCCGTTCTGATTCACGGCGCGAAATATCTCGTTCACATTACTTCATTATTGAACGGGAGCAGCTTGCCTCTCAAGCCGTCCTGTGACGAACGCCCCACGGAAAAGGGGCATATGGCCTGCGAAGAAAAGGCCCGCTTAACAGCAGAATACGAAGCGGCCACCGCCAAATTTGCCGCCGCTGTTACGAGCTTCAGCGGAAAACGGGAACGAAATCGCTGATTGATCCGCGCACGTCACTGTGGCAACCCTGTTCGAACTGTGGCGACTCGAAACTGACCCGACAGTAATTCCCGTTCCCATCCGGCGCGACCGCCGACGAGCCCTCCCAGGTCCAGAACACGCACCCACCAATTAGAAGGAGAATTATTGTGATTCGAACCACCGCGTCTTTTGCTCAGGCATTCCACGCCGCTCGACGTGTGTCGACTCCGCTGATCGCAGTCCGAACACCGGATCCAGCGAGCGCGATTCAACTCATCTTGTCCACTTTGAAAGACGATGAAACTCCCGCGCTTCATTGGGACGCCGTGCGCGGCCTCGCCGGCGCGAATGAAGCCGGACAGCGGCACGTCTCAGAGATCCTGGGCGAACTGGAGCCAGCGACCGTCAGTCTGGAAGCTCTGTTCGCGATCGCTGAAAAGATTGCCCAGGACTCGCTTCTCTTCGTCGCGAACGCCCATCGCTTTTACAGCGACGCGACGGTGACACAGGGCATTTGGAATCTTCGCGACGCGTATAAAAGACGCGGTTGCATGTTGATCCTGCTGACTACGCTGAGCGGCTGCCTGCCCGAGGAGTTGGCCCAGGATGTCCTGATGCTCGACGAGCCTCTTCCATCGTGCGAAGAGTTGTCGCGGATCGTCCGGGAAACCGTCGAGGCGGCGGAGATGAGCGCCCTTGGCGAGGCGGACATGCAGCGGGCTGTTGACGCTTTGATCGGCCTTGCTGCTTTTCCTGCAGAACAGGTCGTGGCTATGTCCCTGTCCCGGGAAGGCCTCGACACCGAGCAACTCTGGGAACGAAAGAGACAGACCATCGAGCAGTCGCCGGGGCTGAAAATCTGGCGCGGCGGAGAAACGTTTCCCGACATCGGTGGCTGTGAAAACGTGAAGACGTTCTTGCGGGCGGTTCTTGCGGGTTCGGAGCCACCGCGGGTCGTTGTCTTTCTCGATGAGATCGAGAAGGCCTTTGCGGGCACCGGGACCGATCTGTCGGGCGTCAAGACCGAAATGACCGGCACGATGCTCACGTGGATGCAGGACACCGAGGCGGACGGCATGATTTTCATCGGCCCGCCTGGAGCGGCAAAGAGCGCCGTGGCGAAGGCTACTGGGAACTCTGCCGGAATCCCGACAATCGCGTTTGACCTTGGCGCAATGCAAAGCTCGCTCGTTGGCGGCTCGGGTGAACGTCTCCGAGCGGCCCTCAAGGTGGTCGAGGCCGTCAGCCAGGGTCGAGCGCTGTTCATCGCCACGTGCAACTCGATCGCTTCGCTTCCGCCCGAGTTGCGCCGGCGCTTTACGTTGGGAACATTCTTCTTCGACCTGCCGTCCGCCGCCGAAAGAGAGTTGATCTGGCAGATCTACGAGAGGAAATACGGTGTATCGGGTGATCGCCCGGACGACGACGGCTGGACCGGAGCGGAAATCAAGGAGTGCTGCAGGAAGGCGGGAAGGCTGAAGATGCCTCTGCGGCAAGCAGCGCAATACACGGTTCCCATCTCGAAGTCGGCTGCTGAACAGGTGAAATCCTTGCGGCAGCAGGCATCGGGGAAATTCATCAGCGCCTCGAACGCGGGATTGTATCGGTTTGAGGAAACGACGATTGCTTCGGCCCCGGGCGCGTCGCGGCGCATCCGGGCTGTGGAGGCATAAATGAGCAAATACGGGACTCTGGAAACGGAAATCAAGGAACAGAAGTATCTGATCGCCGCCCTCGCGGAAATGGGCTACCACCCGGAAGTCCATCTTGACGGGGCGCCGCTGATCGGGTACGAGGGTCATGAGCGGCCGGAAAGGGCGCACGTCATCGTGCGCCGGCGGGAGTTGGACTCGGCGTCGAACGATATCGGCTTCGCAAAGGCGGCGGACGGCAGATACGCCGCGCAGCTCAGTGAGTACGACCAGGCAATCGGATTCGACCAGAAGTGGCTGAATCGCATCCGCCAACTCTACAAGGAGAAACAGACGATTGCCGCAGCGAAGTCGAAGGGGTACGTCTTCAAGGGCCGGGAAGTTGTGAAGACGGAGCAAGGCGAGAGAATTCAGCTCCGCTTTGCGGTCCGATAGGAGGGGCGATGTCGCAGAAAACCATTACGATCACCATCGATGAGAGTGGGAATAGCTCGATCGACCTCGCCGGGTTCGCCGACAACAGTTGCTCGCGGGTGTTCGAGGACTTTCGCGGCGGGGACAGGGTCAAAACGGAACGGATGAAGAACTCGTTCTACAACGCGAAGCAGACGGAAGATCAGGTCCGAACTGGTCGCTGAAAGGCAGGCGCACGATGTTGGTGCATGGATTCGTTCCTGTCAGCCGCGCCAACGGGCCGGGCCGGCGGGCAGTGCTCTGGTTTCAAGGTTGCACACTGAGTTGTCCTGGATGCTGGAATCCGGCGAGCCATCCATTCGAAGGCGTGTCGCCGACCGACGTGAATGACATTATTCAGCGCGTAATTGGCCAGCACCGGGCCGGCGAGATCGAGGGTTTGACCTTTTCCGGCGGCGAGCCGATGCAGCAGGCATGTTCGATGCTGGAACTGATCGAAGGCTTGCGGGAGGCTGGCGCAGCGTCGTTGAGTTTCGGAATGTTCACGGGATACGCGCTCCATGAGTTGGAGCGAGGCCGCTTCTTCACATTTGAAGACTGCCCGGACAAGATCGCGACCTGGGAACTGATCAGAACGCACCTGGATTTTGCTGTGATGGGGCGGTACAACCGGCTTGCGCCGGCGACGCTGCCTCTGCGCTCCAGTCGCAATCAGCGTTTGCATCTATTCACGAACCGATACCAGCAGAGCGACTTCGGAGAGCCGACTGTCGAAGTATCAATCGGACAAGATGGGGCAACCACGGTCACCGGCTTCCCGCTCTTAGGCATTCCAACTTAACGGCCGACCCAACCCCCAAGCAAGCAGGAGGTGATAGATGAGCGAAAATCGGGAGTCCCTTTCATACAATCCATTCCGCGGTATTGCTGAAGAATTGACGCCGGAGAAGGCTGCTGTAATGGCAGCACGGCGATACCAGCGACAGGCAAAGGCCGCGCCCCTGTTTGCAGCCGCCGGTCTGCTGGAGACTTGCTCGGCGGACGACATTATTAACGCGTCCCGGAGACACGCGGAGGCATGGGAGCGGCTTGACCGAAAGCTGATTCGCTTCGCGCGCCTTGCCCGCCATTTCGTCTCGCGCAGGGTAACAGCTAAGGAACTGATTGTCCTGGACGGCCAGCGGGCCAAATTGCCAAAGAGCCCCGCCTATAGCGCCGACTTCTGGCGACGGCGACTTGGGGACTTGTGCGGGAGAGACGAGACTTATCGGAAGTCCGGAGCAGGGTCTCGGCAATGAACTGTTTTCACGAGGGATGGGTCGGCGTGAGCAATGTCGCCGACGCTGGCAGTCGGCAAGTGAATAGGATGCCTTGTGGCACCGCCGAATGCATCGTATTTGAAAGGAAAAGCCAAAAATGACGACCTGCGAAAAGGCGATTGATATTCTTCAACGCACTCGCGATGGAGATGACCTTGCACCAGAACACTTGAGCCTTATCGAACTGGCGGTCAACGACATGGTCTCCGAGGCGGGCCAGATCGCGTTCGAGCGGCTTTATGGCGACGTTGCCGGGGGCTCATATGTACAGCCCTGGTACCACGGCATCGAGAATCTCCGGAAAGACCATCGAGGGTACGTGTACTGGAAGGGCGTCCAGGTGGACCACTTCAGTTTTGACAAGTACGAGGAGGCCCACGAAGCGGCTATAGAATTGGCAGACCGCTGCCGCACCCTCGAGATGCTGGGCCTTCCCGTCTCAACGGCGCATCAGGCCTGGTGGTACGACGAACTGGTCTCCGCCGTTACAGCAAACTGACCGGCCCAATCGCAATTTCAGCAATTCATCTGAAAACAAAAGGAGAAGTGTATTTATGGCTGCATTGGCCATCCCAATCGCAAGACAGGAGCAGAGCCTGTCGGAAAGTACCGTCATTCTGCAAGTGAAATTCGGCCTGCTCGGGGACTCCCGCAAGGTGTCCAGCTCGCAGGTCGAAGTGGACACGGACAAACAGTTGCTCCGGGTCGCGAAGAAGATTCTTGTCTCGAACGAGTTCGAGGCGATCAAGCAGATCGATCGCCGGGTGAAGAAGTATCTCGACAGCGTGTGTGTCCCGTTCGAGACGGGCACGCGTTTCCTCGCGGTTCCCCTGATCGAGGACGTCGATTGCAAGCTCCGCGAGTTTGAACGCGACCGTTCCGAATTGGTAGATCGCTTTCTGGACTCCTATCCGACGCTGTGCGAAAGCATGAGCGAGCGCCTCCGGGTTCTCCACAACCCCACCGATTATCCACAGATCGATAGGGTGAAGGCGCGGTTTTATTTCACCTGGCGATATGTCGCCTACGGCGTGCCGGGCCAGCTCAAGACGATATCCGGCCGCATCTGGGAGGAAGAACGGGACAAAGCCGCACAGCGGTTTGCCGAAGCGCAGAGCGAGGCTCAGGTTCTCCTCCGGGAATCCATGGCGGGCCTGGTCAATCACATGGTTGACCGGTTGGAAGCGTCCGACAACGGAAAGCCGAAGGTCTTTAAGAAGTCGACCGTCGCGAACCTTT
>Ga0302320_10005050_pt1 | contig 29721 bp, 23 predicted proteins | sample Bog_T0_3_FD_202130 | JGI IMG/M metagenome (GOLD analysis project Ga0302320, IMG submission 202130) | Peat permafrost microbial communities from Stordalen Mire near Abisko, Sweden - Bog_T0_3 | ecosystem: Environmental > Terrestrial > Soil > Wetlands > Peat | place: Sweden: Abisko, Stordalen Mire...
AAGGATCTTGGCCGAGGGGGCGTAGGCAGGACCGAAAACCAGGGGCACAACAAAGGGCGCCGTGATTGTCACCAAGAGTGCTGCACCGACTCCCACGAGGAGGCTCGCGTTCGCGTAAAGCTGGGTCACTCGCGCGCACCAGTCCGGATCGGAGCGCTGCAGGGCCACGATCCTCGGCAGGAGAACTGCGGCGACGATCGTCGAGATCGACCACCAGATCTCCGTTATCCGGAGCGCGGCATTGAGGTAACCCGCCTCCTTGTCCGAGGTGGCCAAATTGTGCACCACTAGCACCATGATCCGATCGGCGGTGGAACCTACGACGACCATGGCGACCATCGGCCACCCCTCCCTGAACCACGCCTTCAGCAGCTGCGGATCCAGCGAGAAGTGGAAATCGCGGTAGCGCATCTTCCTCAGGAGCCCGCAAACCGCGGCATAGGTGAAAACCCATTCAAGGAGGGCAGCTACGGCGAACGAGGTTACGGCGGCGCCTGTCAGCACCAGGACAAGCCGACAGGTCATCCCAAGAATCCATACCACATTTCTCGTCCAGACCAGCGGACGCACATGCCCGGAGCTCTCAAACCACACTTCGCAGGAATAGAAGGCCTGCGGTATCGACATCCAGACAACGATGAGAACGAGCCGTCTCGTCTCGCTGTCGTCGATCAACTGTCGCGAGGCCGCCGAAATCGCGAAACCGACCAAGAGAGCGAGAACCAAGCTGAGGCTTATGCTTGTGCCGATGATTTTCCCTGCATTCGCCGGCTGGGCGGCAAGGTCCCTACGGATCATTCGGTCGAAGCCCAACATGACGGCCTCCTTTGCCAGTGTCGCCAAACCTATCGCAGCACCGTAGCTGCCGTAGTGTTCCGGCCCAAGGTGCCTGGCGATCAGGATCGCCATTCCCACGCCGCCAACGGCCTTCAGTCCGCGCTCTGCGATGAGCCAAAAGACATTTCGGGCCGCCTTTGGACGTAGGACCGCGGCAGCGGGAATCGGGATTACTGAGGCGGCCTCGCTCATGCGGGTGCGACGCTGCCTGATCGCCCCGGCCGCGACTCGCCCACCGGGGGCGGTTCCTGCCTACCATTGACGGAGTTATAGAGCTTCTGGAGGCACTCTATGTGGGCCTCGGTTGTAAGTGGCTTCTCCCAGTAGAGGCGATACGCCTCCGCTCCGAGGCGCGCGACAAGAGAGTCGTCCTCGAGAAGCGAAAGCTGTGAAACAAGGTCGTCGACCGAGTTGTGCTGGAACAGGAGGCCATTCTCCCCGTGCAGCACAAACTCCTCGGCGGCTGTCCCGCGCGAGGCGATCACGGGTATGCCGCGGGCCAGGGCCTCCGCGGCCGATAAACCAAAGGTCTCCCTGTAAACCGAGGGGAACACGAATGCCCGGGCCTTACCCAGCTCCTCAAGGATGCGATGCGGCGATAGCCATCCCGTGAAGCTGGCTTCAGGACAAAGTCCGCGAAGCTCGGCTTCCATCGGGCCCGTGCCGCAGAAAACAACCGGAAGGCCAAGTCGCGCCGCCGCCTGCGCGAGCAGCTGCGGTCCCTTGTAATCCTCAAGACGGCCGGTGAAAACAAGCGCGCGGTTCTTCGCAACGTCAACGGGTGCGCCCCGCTCCACGGCCACGATGTTGGGCACCACCTCGATGCGCGCCGAATTGGGAAGATCCCTTCTGGCAAGCTTGGCGCAGGTCTCTGAGACTGCAGCGTACGCCGTTACTCGTTCTGGTATCTTAGCGATGCGCCCCTGTATCCAGGTCCGGGCGAATCGCCAGTACTTGTGGATCTGCTTCCTTGAGTCGCAATGACACCCGAAGCACGACCAGCCGAGCGCATGCCTTTCGCAAAGCTGCGCCTTCGGAAACACGAAATAGGCGCCGTTGGGGCATGTGATGAAATAGTCGTGGAGCGTGAGTATGGTCGGAAACCCCGCCGACAAGGACTCATTGAGAACCGAGCACGTCAGGCCCGCTGCATAAAGGTGGACATGCACCACGGAGTCACGGCGATCGAAGCCCTTCAGGACCTCGCGCAGGCGACGCGCAGCTGAGAAATTCCACATTCCGCGAATCGCGGCACCCGGCGAGGTCTGCTCCTGCTTGAGCCAGCCTGTCCCAAGGCAGTGGATCGTGATCCCGGGTATTGCCTCCAGGGCTGGATCAATGGGGCCAAAGCCGGTGAACAAAGTGACTCGATGCCCCAGGGCTGCCAGCCCTGCCGCGCTGTCAAAGGCCACCCTGTCGGCTCCCCCGCGGATGAACGCAGCATCGTTGATAATGATTATGTTCACAGGAGCAATCAGCGTCGATTGGATCTGGAGGCACCCGCGCCGCGCTCGACGTCGCACTGGAGCGCCTCATCCGCTTCCCTGAGCATACTCTCCGCGCTGATGTCCTCCATGCACTCGACGCGCGACCTTGTGCACCGCCAGTCGCAGCCGAAGCACGGGAGCGGGTTGCTCAGCCATCGCTGCCTTGCGCTTCTCTGCCACGGCCCGAAGTCGCCGAATTGGCCTCCGCCGACGAGCGACACTACTGGCACATCCATCGCCACCGCCAAGTGTGCCGCGAACGTGTCGACGCTCAGGACAACAGCGCAGCCCGCGATGGCGGCCGCAAGCTCGCCAAGTGTTCCAGTCTTCACTGAGGCCCGCGGAAAGTAGCCTGAGGCTGCAATCTTGTCGGCCAATGCCCCCGCCCGCGAGAGCTGCGCGGGCCCGACCCACAATTCCAGCAGGAAGCCACGCGAGGCCATTCCCTGCGCCACCTTCACCCAGGACTCGTCGGTCCAGTCCTTGATGATTCCCGAACTGAACGGGGCAATGACAACGATGCCCCCGTGTGTCGCCGTCCGTCCAGGGAGCACAGGCAGGAGGTCCCTCGGGTCGACGGGCGCCAGACCGGCCGCCTTGAGGATCGCCCTGTGCCTCAGGATCTCGTGTGGAACCTCCCCGGGAGCTCCTCCCGTTATAACCCAGGACAACGCGCGGATTTCCTTTGCGTCCACATGCCTCAGCACAAAATCCCTGATCTGTTCCGGGGCGTGTCGAAGGCAAATGAACGATCGCACCCGGTAGGTCGCAAGGAGGCGCATCACCTTCCATGCGCGCCGCATCTTCGCAATGGCACCCACGGGCTCCAATGCGAACGACTCGACCTTGCTCGGGGATTCGCGCCATCGCCTAAGCAGGACGCTTTCATCTGCGGCCCAGAGCACCACCGTGCCACCGCGCGCGCGGCCGTCGGCGACGATGCGCTCGATGGATGGCCCGGCAAGCAGCCAATCCCCAAGGCGATCCACTTTGTAGATGACGACGTCCGCATCCCGGCGCCGTCCGTGCAGCGTTGCCCAGAGCCGCCAAACGACGATCCCGGCGCCGCAGAGTTTCCAGGCGAAGCCATTGAGGGGGCCCGCCCTCTTTCGAGAAAGCTGTGGCGCAGAAAACTGATGAGGAGCTGTCGAACGACGATCGTGCCTGTCGCCCAAAAGGGAGGCTGCCGCACGCGGGTTTCCCATTAGCCAATCCGCGGTCATGGTCCGCTTTCCAAAGGATTGCGGGCCTTCCCCGCAAAAAATGCGGCCTCTCCCCTGACAAAATCCTTCCGCAGGGCTTCGTCCTTCGGTGCAAAAACTGCCAGGTCGAAATAAAATCTCTCCTTCAAGCCGGCGTAGCGCGCCATTTGTTCCAGGCGCGCCCGCTCATGCAGACCGCATTCCTCGAGGAGATAGCCGTGGTTGTCGTAGACGACGGCGTGCGTGTACCCCGTCGCCAGCAACATGTCTAGCGAGGCGAGGACGCCGAATCCTTCCCGCTGTAGGAGCAAAGGAAACCATTCCATGAACACCACCGGCTGCAAGCGGGAGAGGAGGCCACGCGACCCGGAGAAGACGCGGGCCTCGTGGCCCTCCACGTCTATCTTGAGGAGGTTGGGCGTCGGTGCGGCGGCGTCCGCGAACAGACGGTCAACAGTCTCATAGACGATCTCGCCACCGACTCCCGCCTGAATGTGGGCGTTGCCGTCGGTGATCACCTCGGCGCCGCGGGAAACTTCGAATTCCTCGCCGACATAGGAGGGGATGACCGTCACGCCCTTGTAACCGGCAACATTCTTCAGCAGGTACGGAAGGAACTCGGAGGATCCCTCGACGAGCCAGAACTTGTCGCCGGGACTAGGATCCACAAGCGGAACCCCGTCACCGATGTTTGCGCCAATGTCCAAGAGCCTCAGCTGGCCGTCGCGCGATCGCACTGTCGCGGCGAGCCTGCGCAGCGGAGTGTTGAAGAGCGGGAGGTCATTCACCAAGAGCGGGAGGTCGTGCTGGCCCGGGAAGAGCATCGACTGACCAAAGTACTCCGCACGGTACGGAGGGCTCCAGATGCGGAGGAGGGACTTTCGCGCCATCCTCGCAACTCGGCGACGAGGCGTTGGTGAACCCAGGCATCGCTTCATCAGCCAGCCGGCGCTCGCCGATGGGTCTCTATTATTACCCAAGTTGGTCATCCTATGAAGCTATGGTTCATCGGCTTATCGAAGACGGCTTCGCCTCCCCGGCCCGCTTTGACCTTTCGATTGAGAGTCACATTCGTGGAATAGCCCATACTATGCCATTAGAGGCCAAATCGGACTAACGAACGGGTCATTGCAGAGTCCTGAAAACATGGCGAAGGACGTCGAAGTCCCCGCCGTCCAGACGGATACGCGGCTTCCGCTTTTTGGCCGTCCATGTCTTTGAGGCATCTACGACAGACACTGCGGACGGCACTCTGGTATCGAAGAAATTGGTCAAAGATTGATGAAAGGCCTGCAAATTAATCGTCAAGTTAGGGCGCCGAGGGGGATTCAACTTCCAATTGTCCCCGAGCGGACCGTTATGCGAAGTGCCGCTTCAACCGTGCCGCGATACCGGGGAATTCGTTCCCGGCATCGGCACAACGATGGGCATTTCCTTTTCCATGTTTCGGCGCACCGCCATTTTCATTGTCGCATTGCTGGCGTCTCGGCTCGAGGGCCTGGACCTCTACGTCTCCACGACGGGGAGCGACTCCAACTCGGGCACCTCCACGGCGCCGTTCGCCACCATCTACAAGGCGCGCCTTGCCGTTCGTGCGCTCATCAGCGCGAACAATCTCCCCGCAGGAGGCGTGAACGTCTGGATCCACGGCGGGTATTACAACCAGACCTCGACCCTGGCCTTCGACAGCGGTGATTCCGGGACAGCGAGCAGCCCGATCATCTATTCCGCATTCCCTGGGGAACTCGTCTACGTCACCGGCTCCCAGACGCTCAATCCGGCGGCATTCGCACTCGTCACAAGCTCGTCGCCCGTGTGGTCCAGGATAGATGCGTCGGCGCAGGGCAACCTCTATTCGGTCAGCCTGCCTTCGCTGGGCATCACGGACTACGGCACAATCAAGCAGGGCGGCTTCGGGCTCTCGGTCGTGTCGGCGCTGGAACTCTTCTGCAACGGACAGCCAATGACCCTTGGCCGATGGCCGAACGCCGGGCAGCCGTTCGCGCGGACAACCACGGCACAGTCGAGCACCCAGTTCACCTATTCAGGAACGCGCCAACAGCGCTGGACGCAGGCCCCAGACATCTGGCTGCACGGGCTGTGGAACACGACGTGGGCGGACTACCAGCTGACCGTGTCGTCGCTTAACACCACGACCGGCGCGATCACGGTGTCCGCCGCTCCCTTCGAATTCGGGATCGGTGCCAACCAGCCCTTCTACGCGTACAACCTGCTCGAGGAGATCGACGAGCCCGGCGAGTACTACGTCGATCACTCCACGGGCATTCTCTATTTCTGGCCCCCTGTGGCGCTGGCCGGCTCCAACCTCCAGGTCAGCATGCTCGAGGGGAGCGTGATCCAGCTGAACACCACGTCGTATGTGAATTTCAGGAACATCACGTTCGAGGCCAGCCGCGGGCCGCTGCTCCAGATCAACTCCGGAACGGCGAGCGGTGCATCGGGCTGCCTCTTCCGCAACTGCGGCGAGTACGCGGTCTCGGTCACAGGGACGAGCAATGGGATCGACCAGTGTGAGATCGCGGACTCCGGCGAGGACGGCGTGATCCTAAGTGGCGGCGTCCGTTCTTCGCTCACTGCGGCCAACAACTATGTGACCAACTGCCGGATTCACAGGGCCGGGCGCCTGAGCTGGGCCTACCACCCAGGCGTTAACCTCAACGACGGGTGCGGCAACCTCGTTGCGCACAACATAGTGGACGAGGTCCCCCACTCCGCCGTTCTCATCACCGGAAATGACCACGTGATCGAGTACAACGAGATCTCCCGCGCCTGCCAGTTCACGAGCGACGTGGGCGCCATCTACTCCGGGCGCGACTGGGGCTACCGTGGCAATGTGATAGACGGGAATTACATCCATCACATCCAGGCAAGCGCCGAGGGATCGAACACCCATGGTGTCTTCCTCGACGACATGATGAGCAGCGCGGATGTTTCGGGCAATGTCTTCTATGACATCAGCGGCGCCGCGATCGCCTGCGGAGGCGGCCGCGACAACACGATGACGAACAATATCATCGGCCAGTGTGGCATCGGCCACTTCAACGGCGACTACGCGAGGTCGAACGTAAACAACACGCCGGGCGACTCCTTCAACCTCCTGCAACGACTCTCCTCGGAGGGGATTCAATACCAATCCGGGGTGTGGGCTTCGGCCTATCCCTCGTGCGCCGCTATCCCCAACTCCTACGCCACCATCGAGCAGGGCCTCTGGAGGAACCCCCAGGGATGCGTCTTCTCGAACAACGCCGGATGGTCGAACACCAGCTGGACCACGGAGCTCGACACCTCGGGCACCGGCGTCTTCGCGGTTTATGCCGCCATGACCAACAACAATCCCAGCCAGGCAGCCATGTTTGGCGACGCGGCCAGCTGGGACCGTTCGCTGCGCCCAGCGCAGCTCACCGCCGCCGTCAGCGGCTTCACGGCCATTGCCTTTTCCTCCATCGGGCCCTCGATACCCGGATCCTCCACGGTGAACCTGGCCCCGCCAGTCCCCGTCCTGCAGCTGCTTGCGGCGACTAACGCGGAGGTCGACCTCCAGTGGACGGACGACGGCATCCACCCCGAGCAGCAGGAGACGAACTTCGAACTCCAGCGCCAGAATCTTCCGAGTGGCGCCTGGCAGGCCATCGCCACCTACGGCCCGGACGTCACCTTCGGGAGCGCGACAGGGGCAGCCCCCTCGACAAGCTACGCCTTCAGGATCCGCTCCTACAACGCGATCGGCTCATCCTACTCGAACTCGGTTACGGTCCTGACGGCGCCGCCCGCCCTCGTGCCCGGGGTGCCGGTGCAGGTTGCGGCGACGAGCTCGGCCCTCACGGTGCTCAACGACGTGAAGCACAACGGCGTGATCGGCACGATCATCGCAACCACGCAGGCGTCCGCCAGCATCAGCATGTATGATGTCGGCGACGAGGTGCAGATTGCATTCACGACGGGAGCCGGCCTAGTCCAGGTCGGCGTGCGCGGCCGGTGCGGGGACACCATCTTCCCGACCTTCTACTGGCCGTCGGGCTACCAGTACACGCTCGACGGCGTCGCGATCACCCTCACGGGCGACACGACGACCGTCTCACCGTTCGATCCCTCAAACGGCGGGTTCTACTGGGGCACGATGTTCACGGCCCCTATGACCATGACCGCCGGCACGCACATCCTGACCATTACGTCGGAGATCCCGTGGGCCGCCGTGAACTACCTCTCGGTGACGCAGATGGTCCCCCCCACGGTCACCACCTTCGCGCAGTGGCAGCAGGCGCACTTCAGCACCGACCAGCTCGCGATAAGCTCCATCTCCGGCTGGTCCGCGACGCCCGCCGGCGACGCGTTCCCGAACGGGATCAAGTACGCGCTGGGGCTCGACCCCTGGACGTCCAACACGACCGGGGGCATCCAGGTCACGACTGTCTCCGGGGAGCCGGTCCTTGTGTACTCGAGGCCGAGCGGCCTAACGGACGTCACCTACTTCGTGGAGGCATCGAGTGACCAGAGCACATGGTCCGCGGTGACTCAGACGGTCACCGGCCAGGCCGGCGGGTTCACAAGCGTGAGCGCGGCCGAGACGGGAACCGCCCTCCCGTACATCCGCATTCGCGTCGCCAGCGGATCCTCCACCGCTTCGACCCCGGCTTTCGCCACGGGCGTGCCGACATTTGTCTCCCTCGCCAACCCGCTCAACATCGTCAGTGACGTCGGCATGCTTGGCACCGTGGGCACATGCTCCGACCCCTTTGACGGCGTGGCCAAGGTCAGGCTCTACGACGTGGGCGACGCCGTCTCGGCAACGATAACGACCAACGCCGGCAACTATGTGATTGGCGTGAACGTCCGATCAGGCGACGCCAGCAGCAAGTCGGCCTTCTGGGGCACGAAGACCTACTCGTTCACCCTGGACGGGGTGCCGGTCACGCTCACCGGTAGCACCACCACAATCTCGGCCCTCGATCCCTCGTTCGGTCCCACCTACTGGGGCACGATGTTCAGCGCCCCGGTCTCATTGACCCAGGGCACCCACACGATCGTCGTGAAGTCGGGCCGGAGCTGGTCGATGGCCTACAACGTCGAGACCATCGCCAAGTAGGGGCGGCTCAGCTGGCCTTTGGCAGCTGGCTCAGCTGAAGCTCGTATCTCGCCATCTGGAGGTCGTGCTCGACCATGATCCTCACGAGCTCCTTGAACTTCACCTTGGGTTCCCACCCGAGCTGCTTCCTGGCCTTGGCCGGATTCCCGATGAGGAGCTCCACTTCCGCCGGGCGCTCGTACCGCTGGTCATATTTCACGTAGCGCTCCCAGTCCAGGCCCAACAGGCCGAAGGTTTCCTGGCAGAACTCCTTCACGCTGTGGGTCTCGTTCGTCGCGACCACGTAGTCGTCGGGTTTGTCCTGCTGCAGCATGAGCCACATCATCTCGACGTACTCCTTCGCGTAGCCCCAGTCGCGCTGCGCGTCCAGGTTGCCCAAGAATATGGAATCTTGGAGGCCCATCTTGATCCGTGTCGCCGCGCGCGTGATCTTCCTGGTCACGAAGGTCTCGCCGCGCCGCGGCGACTCGTGGTTGAACAGGATGCCGTTGCTCGCGTGCAGGTTGTAGCTCTCGCGGTAGTTCACCGTGAGCCAGTACGCGTAGACCTTGGCGCAACCGTACGGCGAGCGCGGCCAGAAGGGCGTGTCCTCGGTCTGCGGCACCTGCTGCACCTTGCCGAACATCTCAGACGACGACGCCTGATAATAGCGGCACTTCTTGACAAGGCCGGCCTCGCGGATCGCCTCCAGGATGCGCTGCGCCCCGAGGCCGTCGACGTCGCCGGTGTATTCCGGGATGTCAAAGGACACGCGGACGTGGGACTGGGCGCCCAAGTTGTAGATCTCGTCAGGCTGGAGCTGGTAAAGGAGCTTCACCATCTGCACCGAGTCCGCCAGGTCCCCGTAATGGAGGTGCAGGTTCTCGCCGAGGGTGTGCGGATCCCTGTAAATGTGGTCGATGCGGGAAGTGTTGAAGGTCGACGACCTGCGGATGACCCCGTGAACCTCGTATCCCTTCGCGAGCAGCAGTTCGGCGAGGTAAGAGCCGTCCTGGCCGGTGATCCCGGTAATGAGTGCTTTTTTCACGGGTAAAAGCACCGCAAGGGGCGTGCCAACATCCGCCCGCATGAGGGGGCATGCACCCCATATTCCAGGGGGAAATGGTGCCCGGGGCCGGGCTCGAACCGACACTTCCTTGCGGAAAACGGATTTTAAGTCCGTAGCGTCTACCATTCCGCCACCCGGGCTCGGGTTCAGCCGAATATCTTCGAATCCGGCGCCAAAACGCGAGCGTTTCGTTGGGCACGACGGCGCTCTATAGTCAGTGTTCCTTCTCGCTCGCCTCCCGGGAACATCCCCGGCACCCGTATAAGGCCCCCAGTTTACCACCCCATGCCTAACCCCACGACGCGTCTCTCCCGTTCAGAGAAAGTTGGCTACAGCCTCGGCGATATCGCCACCAACTTCTTCTTCATGTCGATGATCCTCTACCAGACCCGTTTCTACACGGACACGGTGGGGCTCTCGGCCGTTGCCGTCGGATCCCTCTTCCTCCTGGTCCGCGGCGCCGACGCCATCTTCGACCCGATCGTCGGCGCGCTCTCCGACCGCACCAACACGAGGTGGGGCCGCTTCCGCCCCTGGGTCCTCTGGACAGCCCTTCCCTTCGGCCTCATCTTCTGGCTCGTCTACCGCTCGCCCGACACGGGACAGACCGGCAAGTTGGTCTACGCCGCCGTCACCTACATCCTGGTCATGATGCTGTACTCGGCGAACAACACGCCGTACTCGGCCCTTATGGGCGTCATGACGGCGGACGACAGCGAGCGCACGAGCATATCCACCTACAGATTCGTGGCCGCGATGGTCGGCCAGTTCCTGATCCAGGCCCTCACCCTCCCCTTGGTCGACAAGCTCGGCGGCGGCAACTCCGCCAAGGGATGGTCGATGACCATGGGGATATTCGGAGCCGTGATGGTGGTCCTCTACCTCACCACCTTCCTGACCACCAAGGAGCGCGTCCTCCCGAACCCGAGGATGAAGAGCTCGATCAAGGACGACCTGAAGGACGTCTTCACGTGCCGGCCGTGGGTCATGATGTTCCTGCTGACCCTCTGCGTCTTCACGACGCTCGTCCTGCGCGGCAGCTCGATGAACTACTATTTCGCCTATTACCTGGATCCCGCGCAGCTGCGCTCGTTCCTGGACATGGTGGGTCTCGGCTCGATCGGGACGGGCCAGCTCTCCTGGTGGAAGCAGGCACTGGACGCACTGGGCCTGATCGCAAAGCCGGACGGCTCCAACTCAGCCTCCGTGGCCCTCAGCTTCTTCCTCATGGCCGGCAACGTGATCCAGATCGTCGGCATCCTCCTCTCCAAGCCGCTCTCCGACAGGTTCGGCAAGAAGGCCGTCTTCCTCGCGGGCATGGGACTCTCCACGGTGGTGACCGTCATCATCATCTTCGTGCCCCCGAGCTCCATCAACCTGCTCTTCGTTCTCAGCATGCTCTGGCCGCTTGGCTGGGGACCGACGGTTCCCCTCCTCTGGGTCATGATCGCCGACGTGGCCGACTACTCGGAGTGGAAGAACTCCCGCCGCGCCACGGGCTTCATCTACGCCGGCATCCTCTTCGCTCTCAAGGCCGGCTTGGGCTTTGGCGGCGCACTCAGCGCGTGGCTCCTCGCCGCCTTCGACTACGTCCCGAACGCGGTACAGACGCCGCACGCGCTCCTCGGCATCCGCCTCTGCGCGACCGTCTTCTCCGCCGTGCCGTTCATCCTCGGTCTCATCTGCCTCGCGGCCTACCCGATCGGCCGGGAACTGGGTGCCACGGTCCAGCGTGAGCTGGCCGAGCGCCGCGCGGTCCTCAGCGCGACCTGACCGACCACCGAGCGGAAAATAGGCTTTCCAACCGAGGCGTGAAGGGGCGAACTTCGGCCCATCATGATCTCGAACTTCAGACGCCACGCCGCCGCCTCGATCCTGTCCCTAGCCCTGGCCGCGCCCGGCTACTCGTGGTGGTCTGAAGGACACCAGGCGCTGGCACTTGAGGCCACTCAGGAGCTCTCCCCGGACGCCCGGGCCCACGTGGTCAAGCTCCTCGGGAGCGACGACCTCGAGTCGATCGCGATATGGATGGATGACCTTCGCCTGGTCTCCTACGGCGCCGGCCCCCTTGGCAAGGACCCCGAGGCGCTCAAGTTCCACGCCGAATTCCCCAAGAACCAGGAGTGGCACTACGCAGACATGCCGCTCGGGACGCAGGTCTATGCGCTCGACGATCCCATGGCCAACCCCCACGACGTCGTGCACTCGATCGAGCTCGCCGTGGCCGTCCTCGAGGGCGGCGGTGACCCCCGGATCACGAAGCTCCAGGCGCTCAGGATGATCGTGCACTTCGTGGGAGACGAGCACCAGCCGCTCCATGTCGGCAACGGGTTCATCGCGACCGACGCCTCCGGCGCCGTCTCCATCGTGACCGACCCGGCCGCCTGCAAGGGCCTGCCGAACGACAAGGGCGGCAACGACCTGTTCTTCGGGCCGGGCAAGTCCGACGAGCTCCACGCCTACTGGGACGGCATCCTGATCGAGAAGCTCGCGGGCTCCAAGGACCCCGCCGTGATCGCCTCCTGGATAGAGAAGGACGCAGCCGCAAAGGGCGACTCGTGGAAGGATTCCGGGGACTATCATCACTGGCCCGAGGCCTGGGCCACGGAGAGCCTTGCAGCGGCAAGGACGGCCTATAGCGGGCTCGTGGTCGGCGCCGCGACGCTCAATGAAAAGGGAAGGATCAGGCGCATCGCGATCACGTTACCTCCTCATTATGATGAGGTTTGCGGACCCGTCGCCGAGGAGCAGCTCGCGAAGGCGGGTTACCATCTGGCCGAGCTTTTGAATGCCATCAAGTGGGCTGATTAGACCCTCCGCGGCTACAAATTGACTCGCCCGGGCAGGGCGCCCTTCGCAGGGTTGGGGCAGACAGTAACCCCCTACCCCACAACATGAAGTTACCCAAGACATCGCAGTTGGGAATGGCTGCCGCATTGGCTCTATTCCTGATTCCGTCGGTTCGCGCGAGCGAATCAGACATCAAGATCCCTGACCTAAACACCGTCTCTTTCATGAACGGTTCCCTCGGTGGATCGGCCGTGCTCATGATAGGCCTCGTCGTCTGCATTGGCGGCATGGTCTTCGGCTGGATGCAGTACATCCAGACGAGGAACCTGCCCGTGCACTCCTCGATGGCGGCCGTCTCCAACATCATCTGGGAGACGTGCAAGACGTACCTGGCACAGCAGGGCAAGTTCCTCGCCGTCCTGTGGGTCCTGATCGCGGTGTGCATGGGCTACTACTTCGGCAACCTCTCCGGGCAGTCCGCGGGCAACGTCGTCGTCATATTAATGGCGTCGATCCTCGGCATCCTCGGGAGCTACGGCGTCGCCTGGTTCGGCATCCGCATCAACACGGTCGCCAACTCCCGCGCCGCATTCTCGGCGCTCAAGGGCAACCCGCTGGCCACGCTTCTCATCCCGCTGAAGTCCGGAATGAGCGTCGGCCTGCTCCTCGTGGCGATCGAGCTCTTCTTCATGATCTGCATCCTGAAGTTCCTGCCCTCCGAGCTGGCGGGACCGTGCTTCATTGGCTTCGCGATCGGCGAGTCACTCGGGGCCTCGGCGCTCCGCATCTGCGGCGGCATCTTCACGAAGATAGCCGACATCGGGGCCGACCTGATGAAGATCGTCTTCAACCTGCCCGAGGACGACCCGCGCAACCCCGGCGTCATCGCCGACTGCACCGGTGACAATGCCGGCGACTCGGTCGGGCCGACGGCCGACGGCTTCGAGACGTACGGCGTGACGGGCGTGGCCCTCATCGCCTTCCTCGCCCTGGCGCTGGCCTCCAACCCGGGCCTCTGCGCCACCCTGATCGTCTGGCTCTTCGCGATGCGCATCCTGATGCTCGTCACCTCGCTCGCCAGCTACTTCGTGAACGGCATGGTCGCGAACGCCCTCTTCGGCAAGAAGAAGGACTTCAACCTCGAGCACCCCCTGACGAGCCTCGTCTGGATCACGTCGCTCGTGTCGATCGGTGTGACCTACGTCGCGACCTATGTCCTCCTGGCGCACCATCCTCTCTGCCCGGACGGCCTCTGGTGGGTCCTGGCGACCATCATCTCCTTCGGCACGATCGCCGGCGCCCTGATCCCCGAGTTCACCAAGGTCTTCACGTCGACGGAAAGCCGCCACGTGAAGGAGGTCGTGACATCGTCCAAGCAGGGCGGCGCCTCGCTCAACATCCTCTCTGGCTTCGTGGCCGGCAACTTCTCCGCCTTCTGGACGGGGCTTGTCATCCTCTCCCTCATGTTCGGGGCGTATCTCATCTCCGGCAGCGCCGCCCTCCAGGCGATCATGCCCGAGGAATTCCGCTTCGCGGCCCCGATCTTTGCCTTCGGCCTCGTGGCCTTCGGCTTCCTCGGGATGGGCCCGGTCACGATCGCGGTCGACAGCTTCGGCCCGGTGACGGACAACGCGCAGTCGGTCTACGAGCTCTCGCAGATCGAGGCCAGGAAGGAGACGGCCGCCGAGATCGAGCGCGACTTCGGGTTCAAGCCCGACTTCGAGAACGCCAAGCACCAGCTAGAGAAGGGCGACGGCGCCGGCAACACGTTCAAGGCCACGGCCAAGCCGGTCCTCATCGGCACCGCGGTCGTGGGTGCCACGACAATGGTGTTCGGGATCATCATGCTCCTCATGAAGATACACCCGGACACTATCGAGCGCCTCTCGCTCGTCCATCCCGAGTCCATGATGGGGCTGCTCATGGGCGGCGCCGTCGTCTACTGGTTCACGGGGGCCAGCACGCAAGCCGTCGTGACGGGCGCCTACCGCGCGGTCGTCTACATCAAGGACAACATGAAGCTCGACGCCTCGACCGCCTCGGTCTCGGCCTCAAAGGAGGTCGTGCGCATCTGCACGCAGTACGCGCAGAAGGGCATGATCAACATCTTCATCGTCGTCTTCTGCTTCTCGCTCTCGCTGGCATTCTTCGACCCGTACTTCTTCATCGGCTACCTGATCGGAATCGCCTTCTTCGGCCTGTACCAGGCCATCTTCATGGCGAACGCAGGCGGGGCATGGGACAACGCGAAGAAGATCGTCGAAGTCGAGCTCAAGCAGAAAGGCACGCCGCTCCACGCCGCGACGGTCGTCGGCGACACGGTGGGCGACCCGTTCAAGGACACCTCCTCGGTGTCGCTAAACCCGGTCATCAAGTTCACGACCCTCTTCGGCCTCCTGGCCGTCGAGATCGCAGTCAAGATGGAGCCCGCCGTGAAGCACGGGCTTGGCGCCGCGATCTTCGTCGTGGCGCTGGTGTTCGTCTACCGCAGCTTCTACTCGATGCGGATTCCGGCCGACTGAGGGGCCGGTTCCGCGGCCACCGAGCACTGCACCACGACGGGCGCGGACTGTACGCGCCCGAAAATGGTCGTCAGCCCAGCGGAGACGGCGTCGCGGCCATGCGCGGCCGCGACGATCAGCCCCGGGGCGATGCCGTCCGTGGGGTCGAAGAGGCGCCAGGCTCCGCCCAGGTAGGCGTCAAAGCAGGCGTGGAAGTTCATGGGCTCAAGGCCCACGCCGTAGCCGCCCACGTAGCGGGCCGGGATGGAGAGCGCCCTGCAGAAGGCGATGGCCAGGTGCGTGTAGTCGCGGCAGACACCCTTTCTCGACTGCCAGACATCCCAGGCCGAGGTCCTTCCGTCCGTCGAGCCCGCGGAGTACTCGACGTTCGCGTCGATCCAGCGGCAGATGGAGCGCACCTGCTCGGCGCGGTCGTTGTCGCGGCCAAACAGCTCCCAGGCAATGGGACCGAAGCGGTCGCTCTCGCAGTAGCGGCTGGGAAGCGTGTAGGTCAGGATGTTGAGCGGCAGGCGACCCGGGCGGTCCGGCGCCACGCTGAGCGGCATCTCCGCGCGGTTCACGTCGACGACGGCGGAGTACTGGAACTCGAAGGGACCCGACACCGCCTCGGCCCGAAGCACACGCTCGCCCCTGGCCGTCGTGGCGATCTCCGTCGGCACCTCCGGGATGCACTGTATTGTCTCGGAAACCAGCCGCTGCTCTGGGTCCGTGTTGACCAGGACGTTGAAGGCAAACGAGGCGCTGGGCGCAACCACCTGGTAGCGCAGGGAGCAACCGACGGCTATGTTCATTCAAAGCAATTGTGGATGCAGCATGCTCCCACCGCAATATCAGGCTTCAGTTGGCCAAGCCCCTTCCGGGGCGCCATTTGGGAAAACCTCGTCAATCGCCTGAGCCGCAGATCGATGTGGATTGAATTGCTCCCATTTGTGTCGTTAATAAGGGTGTGAAACTGGCCCTTCCAGTGCTGGCAATTGCTACCGCCTCGGCGGCTTTTGCCGTCACGGTGGGCGAGACCTATCAACAGGTGGTGGCCGAGAAGGGCCTCCCGGTCGGCGTGATGAACGGCGGAAATATCCAGGTCGTGAAGTACCCGGACATGGTGCTCAAGGTGAAGGACGGCCTGGTCGCCACGATCTCGGGGCCGGAGAAGCCCCACTACCCCTTTGGAACCAAGCCGCCCCCGGGCTCAGACACTGTCCAGATGCCGGCCCCGCCCAAGCCGCAGGCCCCGGCGCCCCAGTCGAGGCCCGCGCCCGTCGTGAGCCAGGCCCAGGACCCCGCGCTGGCCAACAATGCCAACGCCCCGGAATACCGCGGGCCGCCCGTCTGGGAGGCGGACATGGGCAGCGCGATGCGGGAGGCCCAGCTCACCAAGCGCCACGTCCTGGTTCTCTTCACTGGGTCGGACTGGTGCGTTTGGTGCCAGAAGATGGATGAGGAAGTCTTCAGCCAGCACGAGTTCGCCGTCTACACGCACGCCAAGTACGTGATCGTGAAGCTGGACTACCCCCAGCAGACCCCGCAGCCCGACAGCGTGAAGCAGGAGAACGCGGAGATGCTCCGGCGCTTCGAGGTGCGGGGCTTCCCGAATGCCATCATCATGGACGAGAACTCGCGGGTGCTGACGCGGATCGAGGGCTACCAGGCGGGCGGCCCGTCCAATTTCATCCACATCATGCAGCAGTACGAGTAGGCCCCGGGCCTGCACGTGGGATCCAAGTTCGCTCGACCTAATCCGCCGCGGGTGGCAGGGTTAGGGGATGTCTAAGGAACAATGGACGGCGGTTGACCAGTATATCGGCGAGTCCCTGTTGAAGGGCGATCCAACCTACGACTTCGCGCTGAAGAACAGCGACGCGTCGGGGCTTCCCGCGATCCAGGTGTCCGCCGCGCAGGGCAAGTTCCTGCAGCTCCTCGCCCAGTCGATCGGCGCACGCCGCATCCTCGAGGTGGGCACACTCGGGGGCTACAGCACCCTCTGGATGGCCCGCGCCCTCCCTGCCGACGGGACATTGATCACGCTCGAGTTCGACCCGAAGCACGCCGAGGTGGCGCGCGCCAACATCAAGCAGGCTGCCCTTCCCCCCTCCATCGAGGTACGGGTAGGCGATGCGAAGCAGACCCTCCCGGCGCTCGCGGCCGAGGGAGGCGCGGCCTTCGACCTCATCTTCATCGACGCGGACAAGGGCGGCTACCCGGAGTATTTCAAGTGGGCGCTCAAGCTCTCGAGGCCCGGCACCGTGATCATCGCCGACAATGTCGTGCGCAATGGCGGCGTCGCCGACGCCGCGAGCACGGACGCCAGCGTCCTGGGGGTTCGTCGCATGAACGAGCTGGTCGCCGCCGAGCCGCGGGTGAGCGCGACGGCGATCCAGACCGTAGGCAGCAAGGGCTACGACGGGTTCATGCTCGCCCGCGTGTCCTGAGAAGAGGCCGCCGCCAGTGACTCCGACCACCGAAACGCCAGGCAGGCGCGCACGGTGGATGGCCCCTGTGATCGGGATCATGGCCTGTCTGTCGGGTGGGGCATATGCGGCGGAGGCCCCGGAGCCGGCCACCGTGCTCGACCCGGTGTTCGTCGAGGCCTCGACGGGAAATCCCTGGCAACTCGTGAGCTCTCCCGGCTTCGAGATCCTCTCGCGCTGCCCGTTGACCTTCAATGCCACCTTCGCGAGGGCCCTCCAAAAGGCCGAAGCGGCCAGGCTGGCCTTCCTGCCTGAGAGGTTCTGGGCCGACCTTCCCGCGCCGATCGAGGTGATTCTCTACAACCGTGAGCCTGAAAAGGAGCCTGGGCTCCTGCAGGGCAAACCCATCGACCTCACATGGGGCGCGGAGGATGCGGCCCTCATTGGCTCCGAAGGCGTCCAGCAGACCCACCCCATGATCGAGGGCGACGGCGACACTTTTGTCGACTGTGCCAACTACCATGACGTGCTCCAGGCGGGCGGCGACTTCTGCGTGGACGTGGACAGCTCGATCCGCCTCGCCAATCGCCTTCCTCGGCTGCCCTTGTGGTTCATCTCGGGTGTCGTGGGTCCAAACGGCCTCTATGTGAACCGGGTCATCAAGTCCGGTTACGCGGGCGACACGATGGTGCTTCCGAATGCGCTCTGGACCACCTCAGCTGAGACCGTGGCGCTGCAGGAGGAACTGAGGAAGGTGAGGAAGGACGGCGGTACCGTCAGGCCGCGCCTTCTCCTGCCTGTCTCCAGGCTGTTCTCAGGGCAGCCCGATCCCGGCGACGCCGCCCTATGGAACGCGGAGACGGCGCTCTTCGTGCGGTGGGGCCTCTACAAGTCACCCGACCGGCAAGCTTTCCTGGATTTCGTGGACCAGGCCAGCCGCCACCCGGTCAACGAGGAGATGTTCCGGAAGTGCCTCGGCCTGGGTTATGATGAAGTCCAGGCGCAGCTGCTCGCCTATCTCCCGATCGCCGCAAGCGAGTCCATCGTGGTTTCCCTGGACATTCCACCCGAGGACCTGCCCGACACGCGCGGCGCGTCCGCGTCCGAAGTTGCGCGCATCCTGGGCGACTGGGGCCGGCTAGAGGGCCGCGCCTCCGGGCCGGAGATCACGGACTTCCAGGAGGAAAGCCTCCGGCAGGCGGACAAACAGTTCCAGAAGGCGATCCTTAGCCGGGAAAACGATCCCTCGTTCCTTGCAGCCTACGGGCTCTATGCTCTCCAGGCGGGCGACAGCGGACTCGCTCGCAAGGCCCTGGAGGAAGCGACCAGCAGGGGCGTCATAAGGCCGCGGGCCTACGTTGAACTGGCAAGGATACGGCTCGAGGACGCGCTTCCGACGATTCCCGGCGGGTTTGGCGACCTGAATGAAAAGGACTTCGGCGAGATCAAGGCGCTGCTCACGACGGCACGCGTGCAGATGCCGTCGCTCATCATGACATACACTCTCCTGGCCCGCGTGCTCGAACACGCGCCCACGGCGCCATCCGACGAGGATCTCTACGTGCTGGATCGCTCACTGGAACTCTTTCCCGGGGACGCCTCCCTGGCTTACAAGGTGGCCACGCTCTTCCGGCGCCTGGGCCGCTTCGACAAGGCGGCAGCCATCATCGAGAACAGCCGTCCGTTCGCCGAATCGGAACACGACAAGAGGCTCCTGGCGTCCTTCCCGGTCGAGAAAGTGGCCAGCAAGTGAACCGACCTATACGGCGCGGATCCAATAACGCTGCTTGAAGTCGCCCTTCTCGGAATCGAACTCCTCGGAATCGAGTTGGCCCCCGTTCTTCAATATGGTGCGCGCCGAGGCCACGTTGGCCTTGTCGCAGGTCACGAGGACATCGCCTATCCCGCGCTCGCGCGCCTTGGATAACGTCAATGCGAGGATGCGGGCGGCGTGCCCTCGGCGCCGGGCAGACGGACGGATGCCATAGCCGATGTGGCCGCCCTCCTTGCGAAGGCGATCCGTCAAGGAGAGGCGCAGGTTGGACACGCCAACGACCTCTCCGTCGTCGACAAGCCAGAACGTCTCGTGAGCCACAAATCCACTGGGCAAGCCTACGCCCGCGGCGCAGTCCTTCATCCTCTGCAGAAAGGAGGGGAAGTCGTCCGTCGGGAAATCGAGGACGAAGGGCACGGCGGCCTCGCCGCGTTCCCGGAACTCCGCCAAGAGGGAAACGTAGGAGTTGCGATGCTCCATGCATGGGACCTCGAGCCTCGCGGCAGGAGGGGCGAAGTGCGGTTCAGGAGACATGTCGGACAGAAAGGATTTCCCAGCCGCCTCCGGCGCCGAATCAGAAGCGTTCCAGAGGTGCAGTGGCGCGTTGAGCGGCCCCAAGCAGAAAAGATATGGGACACGGCTGCGCCAGCCCCGGCTGGATTTGTCGGGTTCCTCGGCACTGGCACTGCCGTCCGAATTGCATCTGGGGCTAGGCTTCATTTTCGGCAAGGATTGGAGTGGGCGGAGCACGTCCCTCGAACGCGATTGCGACCGAGCTGAACCCCACAAGGGCGCTCACAACCCAGAATGCGGGCGGGCTCACGCCGAACAGGCTCATGCCCAGGGCTGGGCCGATCACCGTGGAGAGGGTCCATGTGAGGCCGTAGGTGCCCATGTAGCGTCCGCGCATGTTGGCGGGCGAGAGCCCGGCCACGTACGCCGAGGCAACCGGCATGGCTGTCATCTCGCCGAATGTGAATATGGCCACGCAGGTCGCGAAGCCGGCTATCGACTGGGCGAATGCCATGAGGCTGAAGCCTGCTGCCGCGAGAAAGTAGCCGAAGGATATGACCGACATCGGGCGGAAGTGCCGCGTGACCCGGGTAAGGCCCAGCTCAAAGACGACAATCAGGACGCCATTAAGCGACAGCAGGGCGCCGTAGATCTTCGGGGAGAAGCCTGCGTGCCTGACCGCGAGCCCGAAGGTCGCCGTCATCTGGCTGAAGATCAATGCGCAGCCCAGCGCCGCCAGGAGCATCCTTCGCAGCTTGCGGTCGGCCACGATGGTGCTGACAGCTTCCTTCCATCCCACCTTGTCCGCGCTTGCGTGCGAACCCTCTGGAAGGGCGAATATGGCGACGATGCCGAACAGCACCGACGTGCCGGCGTCCCCGGCGAAGAGCCAGAAGAAGCCGTGGCCGGCAATGAAGCCCGCCGTGGCAGGACCGAAGGCGAAGCCCGCGTTGATGAACATCCGGTAGGCCGAGTACGCCGTGACGCGGTTCGACGCGGGGACGAGGTCGGCCAGCAGCGCGCTGCTGGCGGGCCGGTAGAACTCACTCGCGAGCCCCGCAAGCGCCGAGAGCGCCAGGATCACGGGGAAGCTGGTCGCCTGCGAAAGCAGGATCATCGAGGCCGCGCCCGAGAACATAGAGAGGATGATCGTCTTCCTGCGGCCTACGTGGTCGGCCATGTAGCCTCCCATGATGGTCGCCCCCACGTTGCCTATGCCGTAGGCGCCGATGGCGACACCGGCATCGACGGGCGTGAAGCCCCGGCTCGTCAGGTAGATGGCGAGAAAGGGGATCACGAAGCTTCCGAACTTGTTCAGGAACGTCCCGAAGTATAATATCCACACGGTCGGCGGGAGGGCCCGCAGGCTCGTGAACAATGATGGGTTCTTGGGCATAAAAACAAAAAACCCTGCTCGCCGTTCGGCAAGCAGGGTCAAAAATTCTTGGTCTGGTTAGATTAGATTCGACGTTTTGCTCGCCTATTAGGCACTCGTGGAGACGGCATTGCCGCCAATAGCACGGAAGTTGCTCACCGCGCCAAACCACGAGGTAACTCGCATGGTATAGTTGGCTTTGAGGTGGGCTGTCATGGGATGACTTGGTTTATCGCCGGGAACCCCGGCTGGGAATTGGGATGGAGAGCGTCCCTTATGAATGCAATTAATAAATGCTATTCGAAGAACATCGCGCGGATTCCCGGCTCACTTCTCGGGGACGGCGCCGAGGGATTTCGTATCGCCGATCTCCACGTTTGTGTCCGCGAGGTTGTGGTGAATCAGACCGTGGCTATCCAAGCCGAAGTACTTTCCCGCGATCGATGCCATCATCGGGAAGGCCTTCCCAAAGTCATTGCCCAGCTCAGGGATGCTGAATCGCGTCTCCCAGAGCAGCCTGTGGATGCCGAACCGGGAAGCCGCTTGGTAATCGTAGGCAAGAAGAACGACATAGTACCGGTCGTTTTCAACCTCGTCCTGGAGCACGCTCAAATTCGGGTCGTTGGGCTTCGTCCTCATGATCTCGTCGGTGTAGCCCAGGAGGTTGGAGTTCTTCGCGTCCGTGTGAGCATCCTGGCCCGCCTCCATGCCCGCATCGATATAGCCGTCCGTTTCATACCGCTCCTCCTCTATCGCAGCTCCGCGGTCGCCCTCCATGAATTGCGTGTAGGCCCTCTGGGCCTTCTCGCCGAGTTGGGCGGAAGCGCGATTTTCGCGAGGATTCACGTCCTCCGGAACGACGGTGACTCCCCAGTAAACAAGGATGAGCAGCTTCGTTCCCCTGCGGTCATCACTCGGGACATAGCTCATGTCCAGGAGCGGCTTGGCGATCACGCCCGTGATGTCGTCAAAGTTGAGCAGGTCCATCGTCTTGTCGACCCGCGGTCCCCCGAAGTTGCCTCCCTCCTTGAAGACATAAGTTTCAGGCTCGAAGGATCCGTCCGCCCTCTGCACCCGCACGTAGTCCTTGCTTGCCCGCGAGTACACCGCGGTGAGCGAGGCTCCCCCGACCTGCCCGGTGATGGAGCGAGTCGCCGTGGCCTCCTGGCATCCCGGCGCAAGCATGAGTACAGCTAGGGCGTACGCGGCCGCGCCTGCGCGAGCGTGGGAAAGTCTGGTCATTGGGGAATGCGGCTGGCCGACAGGTAACCCTGTCACCTCGAGGGAGCCTCGCCGAGAGATTTCAGCTCGCCGATGTCCACCTGTCCGATCGGCACCGAGCCGTGGATGAGGCCTCCCGTGTCGCGCCCGAAGTACTTTGAGGCGTCCTTGGCCATGGCCGGGAGGTCCTTGTCGAACTCATGGTGCATCTGCCGGATGCTGAATCGGGTTTCCCATAGGAGCTTGTGCTTCTTCTCCTTCCACAGGAGCTGGAAGTCATAGGCCATGATGACGACAAAGTACCGGTTGAGCTCGATCTCATCGAGGAGGTCCTGGCGCGCGTAGTCGAGAGGCGTGCCGGCGTAGCGCTGGGTTCCCGCCCACCACGAGTCGTAGCCAAGCATCATGACGTTAAGCTCGTCGTCCTTTTCACGCGCATCGTTCTCGGCCGATACTGTGGACAGCTGCACCATCATTTGCTCCTGGAGCTGGTCCGCGATGATCTTGTAGGCCCCTGTTCCTCCCCTGTTGGAGCTCGATACGTTGGGCTGTCCGTGCGCCATTTGAGAAGCGGTCAGGTACTGGCCCTGCAGGTTCTGTAGCTCCTGGTAGGCCTGGGAATTGCTCGCGTGCTCCGGCGCGTGGGTTGTTCCCCAGTAGACCATGAGGAGCAGCTTCGTCGTCCTGGGATCCTGGCTCGGAATATATTTCTGGCCCGCCAGCGGGTAGGCGATCATGTGGGCGACCTCCATGAACCCCATCTTGTCGATTGAGAAGTCCTGCATGGCTCCCTTCCACTCGCCTCCCTTGGCGAAGACATAGGTCTCGGGCTTGAACTCGCCACTCGGCAGGCGAACCCTCGCGTAGTCGGAACTCACTTTGGCCTCGACCGCGGTGACATCGTCGCTGCCCGCGGCTCTTGCTGACGAGGCGAGTGCCACAGACAAAGCAATCGAGAGAATGAATTCCGCCGGGGATCCGCGCCTCATGGAATCATCTCTTGCCCGAAACATGCCAAGCATGGACTGCCATATTTAAGTCGTTGAATTTTATATGCTTGTACTTGGCTTTCGACGAATACCGAACGCCACTGGCTTTCAGATTGGGTGAAAGCCGCAAACCCGGGAAGGCATGGAAGAATCTCCAGGGGTGCAGCCTCCCAAGCTCGGCTTGCAACCATCGCCCAAGGGCCCCGTCATTTTCTCAACGCCACGCGTCCGGCATGAGCATCGTCTTCATCCCCTTCCTCCTGATCCTTGCCCTTGGGGTGGGCAGTTTCTTCGCGCGGTCTGTCACGACGAAACGTCCCGTGACAGAGGACCGAGCCAAGTTCCAGCGCCGCACCCGTCTCCTTGGAACGGGCGTCCTCGTTGCGGGACTCCTCATTGCGGCCTCGATCTACATGCAGGCATATCTCGACGACCAGGGCGCCGATGCGGCTCCCGGCGCCGATCGCAGCCAGTTCCAGCATACCTTTGCTCCCGCAGAGACCAAGAAGTCCGACCTGGCGATGGAGAGCTTTGCAGGGAAGGAGGGTGTCCTCGGCGTCGAGATCAACGAATGGATCCAGAGCCTCGGGCACGGCAGAAGACTCGCCTACACGGTGGCCGTGGTCGCGATAGGAGGCTTCCTGACCTGCCTTGTTCTTGCCCATCCCCACATGGCCGAGCGCGAGGCCAACAAGGAGACTGCGGGCGGACCCTGAGAACAGGCGCCTAGTTCTGCGGGACGCTTCCCAGGTCCTTCACCGCGCCCACGTCGACCTGGCCCTCGGGAATGCGCGCCCTGATGAGGCCGCCCGTGTCCTGGCCGAAGTAGATCGACGCCGTGTGCGCCATGGTCGGGAGCTCCCTGGCAAAGTCGTGCTGCCTCTCGGAAAGGCTGAAGCGCGTCTCCCAGAGGAGCTTCATCCTCTTGTGCTTCCAGGCTGCCTGGAAATCGAAGGCCTGCATGATGACGTAGTAGCGGTCCATCTGGAGCGCGGCGATCTCCGGCGAGTGGAGCTGGTCGAGCATCTGCGAGCGCAGGCTGCGGCCAAGGAACACGGTGCTGGCATCGGTCCTTTCCCTGATGAACCTGAGGGTGTCGAAGCCCATGAGCTGCGCATTCCACGCATCCACGTAGTCCTTGTCGTTGCCGTCGGTATCAAGGTAGCTCCCCGATGAGCGACCCCAGTAAACCATGATAAGGATGTTCGTGCCGTTCGGGTTTCTCGAAGGAAGGTAGTTCTGCTCGGAAAGCGGAAGAGCTATCGTTCTCGCGATGGTATCGAAGCCCACGTCGTCGATCGTGGGGTCGCTGACAACACCGCCATGGGGAGCGCCGCTGGTTGCTATGGAAATCATGTCCACGCCGAGGTAGGACGATGAGACCTGTCCGCCGTTTCCGAAGGCATAGGTCTCGCGGCTGAACTTGCCGGCGGCGTCCCGTTCGCGGACGTATCCATTGAAGACCTTCGAGGAGACCGCCGTCAGCTGCTCGCTGCCGGAAACCAGGCTGAACGGCCTGAACAGGTCGTCGTCCATCGTGGCGTGAAGCGGTGACACAAGGCACGCCGCGAGGAGGAAGGGACCTGCGGAAAAGAACCGTCTAATGTTCATGGGTAGCTCCTACACCCAGACTGACGCCCAAACCAGGCAAAGGTTACGGACCGGGGCGCCCGCTGATTAACGTATGTCCCTGTCCTTGGTCTCCGGCAGGACGATGCAGCCAATCACAAAGGACATGGCAGCAACGACTATCGGAAACCAGAGGCCGGCATAGATGTCGCCCGTGAATACCACGATGGAGGCGGCGATCAGCGGGAGAAAGCCTCCGAACCAGCCGTTGCCGATGTGGTAGGGCAGCGACATCGAGGTGTAGCGTATCTTGGTTGGGAAGAGCTCCACGAGGAACGCAGCGATCGGCCCGTAGACCATCGCGACATAGGCGAGGAGGATAATGAGGAGGCCGACGACCATCGGCTTGTTCATCGCCGCCGGATCGGCCTTCTTCGGGTAGTTGGCCGGCGCGAGCGCGGCGTCATACGCCTTCTCGTCAAACCCGACGACCTGCCGGCCGCCGACCGACAGCGCGACCTGCGAGTCGGTGGTCGAGAGAGGTGCGAGCGAGAACGGAATGCCGCGGGCGTTCAGGAAATTGCGCGCCTTGTCGGTCACGCTGCTGGGCTTCGTGGGAAGGATGATCTTCTTCGCCGCGTCGCCCAGGGCGTCCATCGTCAGCTCGAACTTGCCGCGGTACTCCGCGGTCGAGAGGACGACCGGGGAGTTCACCATCGCATCGGCGAGGGCGGGATTCGCGGCCCGTGTCAGGCCCCTGAAGATCGGCTGGTAGGTGAGTACCGCGAGGAGGAGGCCGCCCATGATGATCTTCTTTCTGCCGATGAAGTCCGACAACCGGCCGAAGCCGACCAGCATGCCCGCCCCGAGGACGAGGGAGATCGCGATCAGCGTGTAGGTGGTCACGTAATCGACCTTGAGCGTCGTCGTCAGGAAATAGAGCGCGTAGAACTGGCCGGCATACCAGACGACGCCCTGCCCCGCCGTGGCGCCGAAGAGCGCCTGCAGGACGATCTTACCGTTATCCCAGCGGGCGAAGCTCTCGGTCAGCGGCGCCTTTGAGCCCTTGCCCTGCGCCTTCATCTCAGCGAAGACCGGCGACTCCTCGAGCTTCATGCGGATATACACCGAGACGGCGAGAAGGAGGAACGAGAGCAGGAACGGGATGCGCCAGCCCCACGACGCGAACTGCTCGGCGCTCATCACCCCGCGCAGGCACCCGATGACGACAAGCGCCAGGAAGAGCCCCAGGGTCGCGGTCGTCTGGATCCAGCCTGTGTAGAGCCCCCGCTTCCCCTGCGGCGCGTGCTCGGCGACGTACGTCGCGGCGCCGCCGTACTCGCCGCCGAGGGCCAGGCCCTGGGCAAGGCGCAGGAAGACGAGGATGATCGGCGCCATGAACCCTATGCTGGCGAAGGTCGGGAGCATGCCGACGAGCGCCGTGGAGAGCCCCATGACGATGATCGTCACGAGGAAGGTGTACTTGCGGCCCACCAGGTCGCCGAGGCGCCCGAAGACCAGGGCTCCGAACGGGCGCACCGAGAAGCCGACGCCGAAGAGGGCGAGGCTTGAGAGGTAACCCGCCGTCTCGCTCCCCGCGGGGAAGAACAGCTTGCCGAAGAACGCGGCGAGCGTGCCGTAGATGTAGAAGTCGTACCACTCGAAGACGGTTCCGAGGGACGATGCGACTATGACGAGCGAGTGCTTGCGATCTAGCGCGGCGGGAGCGGCCATGATTTTACAGGGGGTTGACCGAGCGGGGGTAGGCTAGGAAGCCAACAAGCGCCCACCGCCGACGCAAGCCCGGGTGTGAAACAAACGCCTCAGGCGCTCGCAAGGGCGGGGGTAGTCTCCCGCTTCAGCTCTCGCATCATGAGGGCCGATATGGCGTCGGCGGGCCTGCGGCCCTTGAAGAGAATGGCGTTCGTCTCGGCGAGGATCGGGGCATCGATGCCCTTCTCGGCGCACAAACCGGCGAACGAGCGTGTCGTCTCGTAGCCCTCGACCACCGTCTTCCTTCCCGTGAGAAGCTCCGCGATCGCCTTGCCCTCCCCTATCCTCTGGCCGAATTCGCGGTTGCGGCTCCAGGAGCCGTGGCACGTGGCCACGAGGTCGCCGAACCCGCTAAGCCCGTAGAAAGTCTCCCGCCTGGCGCCCAGGCTTCCCCCCACCTTCACCATCTCCGCGACCGCGCGTGTCATGAGGGCCGCCTTCGCGTTGTCGCCGAGGCCCAGGCCCTCGCAGCATCCCGCGGCAATGGCATAGACATTCTTGAGGCTGGCCCCGTATTCCACGCCCGCCAGGTCATCCGTCGTGTAGACACGAAGCGTCGGGCCGCTGATCGCGGACTGCACGTCGTGGATCAGCGTCTCGTCGCCCTTGGCCGCGAGCACCATCGCCGCCGGCAACCCGCGGGCGACCTCGGCCGCGTTGGTGGGGCCCGAAAGGGCGCCTACCAGGACACCAGGCAATTCCTGGGAGATCGTCTGGGACGGCCTCATGTGGCTGCCGAGCTCCAGGCCCTTCGCCAGGCTGACCACGATCTTTAGCGGCGAGCCCCCGGGCGTCATCGAGCGGAGGTGGGCGGAGGTTTGCCGCAGCGTCTGTGCCGGGCACGCAAGCAGCACGACGTCCGCGTCGGCCAGGCCCTCGGAAAGGTCGGCCGTCACGAGGATGCTCTTCGCCAACGGAAGGCCGGGAAGGTATTCGCGGTTCTCGCGGGAGGAAGCGATCGAAGAGGCCTGCTCGGCGCGTCGCGGCACGAGCACGACGCTGCGGGCACCCCGGTCAAGGTGCAGCGCGAATGCCGTGCCCCAGGCCCCGGCTCCGACGACGCAGAACTTCATACGCCCGTTCTAGGTCGGGCGCGACTCCGACGCTACCCTAAAAATGCCGGGATCTTCTCGTTAGCGATCTCCTGCTCGAAGGTCTCCCTGGCGTTAACGAGCTCGAAGGCGCTGCCCTTGACGAGGACCTCCGCCGGGAGCGGGCGCGTGTTGTAGCGGCTGGCCATCACGTGGCCGTAGGCGCCCGCGCTCATGAGGGCGATGTACTCGCCCTCGCCGACCTCCTGGATCTGGCGGTCCTTGGCGAAGCAGTCCGTCGACTCGCAGATGGGGCCGACGACGTCGGCCACCAGAGCGCGTCGCGTCGTGTCGCGGCGCAGCGGGACGATCTCGTGGAACGAATCGTACATCGCCGGGCGAACGAGGTCGTTCATCGCGGCATCGACGATCAGGAAATTCTTGCCCTGCCCGCGCTTGAGGTACTCGACGCGGGTGAGGAGGACTCCCGCATTGGCGACCATGGAGCGGCCGGGCTCGAGGAGCACCTTGAGGCCCAGCTTCTTCAGCTCGGGCGCCAGGGTCGCACCGTAGACCTCAGGCGTGAGCGGCCGGGTCGCCTGCGGCTGGCTGTCCCACCACGAGGCGGGCCCGCTCGCGAGCGCGTCCTTGTAGACGACGCCGATGCCGCCACCGATTGAAATATAGGTGATCCCGTAGCGCTCCTTCAGGTCCAGGGCGAACGGAGCCAGCTTGGCCATCGTCTCGACGAAGGGACCGACTTCGGTGATCTGCGAGCCGATGTGGGACTGGATGCCCTTGATCTTGATGTTCGGGTATTTTGACGCGGCCTCGTAGGCGGCCGGCGCCTGCCTGAGCGGGATGCCAAACTTGTTGGCGCTCGTGCCGGTCGTGATCTTCGCGTGCGTGTGGGCATCGACGTCCGGGTTCACGCGGATGGCGATCGAGGCCTTGAGCCCAAGCTTGCCGGCAACGTGGTTGATTCTCGCGAGCTCCGGCTCGCTCTCGACGTGGAAGGAGTAGATGCCGGCCTCGAGGGCCAGACGGATCTCGGTCTCGGTCTTGCCCACGCCTGCAAAGACGCTCTCCTTCACGCTCGCGCCGGCCGCAATCACGCGTCGCATCTCGCCCGCGCTGGCGAACTCAAACGAAGATCCGAGGTTACCCAAGTGCCTCAGCACCGCTAGGTTGGAGTTGGCCTTGACCGCGTAGCAGACGCGGAGGTCGACATCCTTCATGCTCCCGGCGAGCCGGGTGTAATTGTCGGCGATCGTCTGCGCACTGTAGACGTAGGTCGGTGTCCCATACAGCCGTGCGACCTCGGCAAGATCGACCGACTCGCAGTGGAGGTTCTGTCCGGAGTACTGGAAGTGATGCATAGAAAGCGGCGGTAAAAATCCGTGAAAGGCCGATATTAGCGAGTTTCCCCTTGAAAAAACGACCTCAAAATACCGATAGTGCCGATATAGGCTTCATGATCTCCTTCCTAAAGAACCTCTTCCACCGCCCGGCGATCCGATTCGGATTGTCCAGGGACCGTCGTGGGAAGTTCAGGGATCCGCGGTTTGTGAGCTTCATCAACCAGAGCAACCGCAAGACGCTCAACACGGATTTCCAGGATGCCCTGCTGCAGGGCCGCAAGCTCGTGCGCTATGCCCTCGTCGCCGTCCTGGTCTGCGGCGGGGCCTGGGTTCTCGTCGAGAGCGCGCACGCGCTCTCGATGTTCTAGGCCTTAGGCCGCCAGGGGAGCGTCGGCGAGCTGGTTACGGGCCGCCTTGAGGGCCAAATCCACCTGGCTCGAGACCGGGACTATGGTGCGGCCGTAATCGGCGAGGAGCATCGCGACGACGCCCGTGAAGGTGAAGGCAAGTCCGGCCGCAACGGTGTTGACGGGGACCAGCGCAAATGAGGCCAGGACGGCCAGGATCGAGAGGTTGTTCAGAGTGTAGGTTTTCATGACTGTGTTTGTTGTAGGTATAACACCCGGGGATGCCGGAAAGTTACAGGTTGTGTGGTGGTTTCAGGAGGCGCGGGCCATGAGGGGCGCTGCGCTGCGGCCGTAGTCGGCGAGGAATATT
>Ga0302320_10005052_pt1 | contig 29710 bp, 24 predicted proteins | sample Bog_T0_3_FD_202130 | JGI IMG/M metagenome (GOLD analysis project Ga0302320, IMG submission 202130) | Peat permafrost microbial communities from Stordalen Mire near Abisko, Sweden - Bog_T0_3 | ecosystem: Environmental > Terrestrial > Soil > Wetlands > Peat | place: Sweden: Abisko, Stordalen Mire...
GACGAAGCTGAACGCCAGACACAGCGTCGTCACCGCCTCGAAATAGACGAGAGACTTCAGCCCGATTCGTCCGACGGCGCGCATGTCGGCGACCTGCCCGACGCCGCCGACGACGATGAGGAAGATCCGGGGGCGCGATGGTCATCTTGATCAGCGAAATGAAAACGTCGCCGATCGGCTTCAGTTGCACGGCGAAGTCGGGCGCCAGCGCGCCGACGCCCGCGCCGACGATAGCGCCGAAAATCACCAGCGCCCAGGATTCTCTCCAGAACGGCCTATGGCTGCGTTCGGCCGTAGTGTGACCAGGACTTGCGATCGTCGTCATGGAACCCGTCGCCTCCCCCCGAGACGTGTGACTCACCGTCGACCGTTCTTCGCGCCGGTCTGCGGGCGCCCCGAGTTTGGACCGGAGCCGCCGTCAATGCTAATTCCGTTTTCGCATCATTTGAGGCCGAAACGTCATCATGGATCTGGCCTGGCTGGAGGACTTCCTTGCGATCGTCGATGAGGGCGGGTTTTCGCGCGCCGCCGAACGGCGCCGCGTCACCCAGCCGGCGCTGAGCCGGCGCATCCGCGCGTTGGAAGACTGGCTGGGAACGCCGCTCATCGAGCGGGGCGCGCATACGCTGGCGCTGACGCCTGCGGGCGAGAGCTTTTGCGCGGTGGCCGACGACGTCGTGCGCCGGGTGCGCGCCGGACGCGATCAGGCGCTGGAGGCGGCGCGGCTGAAGGCGGAAACCGTCACTTTCGCGGTGACCCACGCGCTGTCGCAGACCTTCTTCCCCAAATGGATCCGCAAGTTCGAGAGCGGCGCGTCGCTGCAATTGCTCGCCGCCAATCTGGCCGGTTGCGAGCGGATGCTCGCCGAGGGGCAGGCGCATTTCCTCGTCGCGCATTACCACCCCACGCTCGCCAGCCTCGCCGACCCCACGCGTTACCTGCGCCTCGACCTGGAAACCGACGCGCTCGTTCCCGTCTCAGCGCCGGGGTCTGGCTGGACGCTGCCCGGTTCGCGAGATGCGCCGCTGCCCTATCTCGCCTATCACCCCGGCTCCGGCATCGGCCGTATCGTCACGGCGTTCCTGGCGGGCAAAGAGGCATGCTGGCTTCAGCCGGGCTTCGCCGCCCCGGTGATGCTGCTGACCGAAATGGCGAGGGAAGGCCGTGGCGTGACCTGGGCGCCGGAGAGTCTGGTGCGCGGCGATTTCTCCGCCGGCCGCCTGGCGCGGGCGGGCGGCGACGACTGGGACATCGCGATCACGATCTCCCTGCTGCGCCCGAGGGCGAGGATGACGAGGGCGGCGGAGGCGTTTTGGGGGGAGGCCGTGAAGAGGGGGCGGTAAGGGGCGAGATGTGAGGCTTGGCGGGTAGTCGGGGGAGGCGCGGAGCGGGCGTTCGCATCGGGGATTTGATATGGCGTCCGCGAAATCCAGCCGCTAGGCCTGAGGAGACGTCAGGGTCACGACTTGTCGGAGGGTTCGAACGGGATGCGGCAGCCATTCTCGAAGCGGTTCACCAGATTGAACCAGCATACCGTCAGGACGAGCTTGCGGCAGGTTTCGCCGTCATAGCGCGCCAGCAGAGCGCTCAACGTCGCGTCGGACAAGGCGCCGCCGATGGAGAGCTCCTCCGCGACCCGGCACAGCAACATAAACTCAGGCGAAAGAGCGCCGGCGTAGGCGTCCCCCATGGCGGCGCCGATTTCTTCCGCTGTAAGTCCGGTGTTGGCCGCGATAACCGCCCCGGCCCGCAACGCGTATTCACAGCCGACCGCCTTGGCTGTTCGTAGGATGATGAGTTCGCGGATTTTCGCGTCGACGGTCGCCGTCGCGAAAATCGCATGCATCAGGCCGATCGCCGGCCCCGCCAAATCGCCGGCGCCCGCCAACATCTTGACCGCGTCGAGGGTCCTCGAGGCGTCATAGGAGGGCCCGATCCGTTGCGAGACGGTCGCCTCGCTCGGCAGCGGGATCGCCAAAGCAGCCGCTGCATTCATGACCCTATCCCCAAACACATGATGCGCCTGAACGAAGTCGAAATCCGGTATCTTTTGAACCTGCCAGCGTCATGGTCGATAAATCAGGGCCGAAAACTACTCAGGCGTCAACAGGGCGTGATGCTGATTGCATAAACTGCCAAGCGAGAACAAAATCGGTGACGCCTGCTCAATTCCCAATTATCGCCACAGGAAGGATCCTGCCCATCCAAATTCCCGCGTAAACGAGATTCCGCTTTTCGGCGCTCAAGCCTTTGGATTCGCGCGATCGACGAACAATTGTGACGCCCTTGGGCGAGGGTGAGGAACGGTCAAGGTTTGGAGCGGCGGCGTCCTCGCCGCCGAACGGCGCCTGCGTCACCTCGGCGCGTTTCGGCGGCGTGGACGCCGCCGCTCCCAAGCGCTCAGCCCAACCGCGCGCGCGCGTCGTGGCGGGCGAGGCGGGCGAGCAGGTATTCGATCTCGGCCTTGGCGCCCGCGCTCAACGCGCCGCCGGGCTTGCGCTGGGCGTCGCAGGCGAGAATTCCCCTCCGCATCATCACGTATTTGCGCACGGCGAGGCCGACGCCCAATTGCTGCTCGTAACGAAGAAGCGGCAGGTGGGCGTCGAACAGGTCGTGTGCGGCGTCGCGGCGTCCCTCGCGGGAGAGGCGGACGACGTCGATCAGCATTTCCGGAAACGCGTAGCCGGTCATCGCGCCGTCGGCGCCGCGCTCCATCTCGAAATCGAGGAACAGCCCGCCGTTGCCGGTGAGGATCGCCACGCGACGCAACTGACCCAGCGCCTCGAAGCGGCGCAGCGCGCTGATCTTTTCCAGCCCCGGCCAGTCCTCGTGTTTGAGCATCACGCAGGAGGGATGGTCGGTGATGATGCGCTTGATGACGCCGGGCGTCATCACCACGCTCAGCGTCAGCGGATAGTCCTGGATGACGAAGGGAATGTCGTCGCCGATCGCCTCGACCGCTTGCGCGTAATAGCTCACGATCTGTTCGTCGGTGCGCAAGTGGGAAGGCGGCGCGATCATCGCGCCGGCGGCGCCCGCTTGCATCGCGGCGTGGGCCAGCGCCCGCATGGCCGCAAACCCGGGCGCGGAGACGCCGACGATGAATGGAAGGTTCGGCGCGCGCTTCACGCAGCGCTCGACCAGCGCGACCGCCTCGTCACGTTCTAGCTTCGGGGCTTCGCCCATGATGCCGAGGATCGTGCAGCCGTCCGCGCCGGCTTCGACATAATGATCGACGAGCCGGTCGAGGCTTTCCCAGTCGATACGGCCGTTCGCATGGAACGGCGTCGGCGCGATCGGGAACACGCCCTTGGCCTCAGTCGTCAACATCGGCGCGCTCCCTGTGGTTCTGGCCGCCGGATCGTAGAACTAGCGCGAGCTTCGGCGCAACCTCGAGGGATGCGACCTCAACGCCTCATACGATTTCCGATTGATCGAGTCGCATGCCGGCAATACGCGCCCTCCCTTGCGGGAGAGGGCGTCGCGAACGCAAGCGCTCGCTGGAGGGTGCGGCGCCTTTCAGTATACTGCTGCGGCGAGAATCCCTCACCCGAGCTTCGGCCACCCCTGGCGAAACGCCTTGCGTTTCACCAGGTCCCGTAAGGGGAGAAGGCGAGAATCGGCGAGCGCCACAGGTTCCATTCGGCAGCGTCGACATCTGCGTGGCGCGGGCACGGGGCAACCGAGGCGCAGCCGACTCCGCCAACTCCCCCGTTGACATCCCGCCCCATCGGCCCAAAACCCTTGACGCGGCGCGCGGCTTGCATCGTTCCCGCGCTGCACTTGGAAGGGAAACCCCGCCTTGGCGATATTGGTCGGTTTGCATCACGTCACGCACTACACTTACGATCGCCCGGTTGCGCTGGGCCCACAGTCGATCCGGCTGCGCCCGGCCCCGCATTGCCGCACCAAGGTTCCCAGCTATTCGCTGAAAGTCGAGCCGAAGACCCATTTCGTCAATTGGCAGCAGGACCCGCACGGCAATTGGCTGGCGCGGTTCGTGTTCCCGGAGCCGGTGGAGGAATTCAAGATCGAGGTCGATCTGACCGCCGAGATGGCGGTCATCAACCCCTTCGACTTCTTCGTCGAGCCCTATGCCGAGGAATGGCCGTTCGTCTACGCCGACGATTTGAAGATCGAACTCGCCGCCTATCTCGAGGCGGAGCCGATGGGGCCGCTGCTCGACAAATACATGAAGGAACTCGAAGGCCGCCGCGGCCGCACGATCCCGTTCCTCGTCGCCCTCAACGCCGAGTTGCAACACGCGATCAAATATGTCGTGCGCATGGAGCCCGGAGTTCAGGAGCCCGACGAAACGCTGGCGCTGCGCTCGGGCTCGTGCCGCGACTCGGCGTGGCTGTTGGTGCAGATGCTGCGCCGGCTCGGCCTCGCCGCCCGCTTCGTCTCCGGCTATCTGATCCAGCTCAGGGCCGACGTCGATCCGCTCGAAGGGCCGAAGGGGACCGACAAGGATTTCACCGACCTGCACGCCTGGGCGGAGGTCTATATTCCCGGTGCCGGCTGGATCGGCATGGACGCGACATCAGGCCTGTTCTGCGGCGAGGGACATCTGCCGCTGTGCGCGACGCCGCATTACCGTTCCGCGGCGCCGATCGCCGGCCTCGTCGAGCCGGCGCAAGTCGAGTTCTTCTTCCATATGGACGTCACGCGGTTGCGCGAGGCGCCGCGCGTGACGCTGCCGTTCACGGATGAGGCGTGGAAGAAACTCGACGCGTTGGGTGAGAAGGTCGACCGCGATCTCGAAGCCCAGGACGTGCGCCTCACCATGGGCGGCGAGCCGACCTTCGTCTCCATCGACCATCTCGACGCGCCCGAGTGGAACACCGGCGCGGTTGGCGGCACCAAGGAGCCGATCGCCGAAGACCTCGCCGGCCGATTGCGTGACCGCTTCGCCCAGGGTGGCTTCCTGCACTTCGGCCAGGGCAAGTGGTATCCCGGCGAGAGCCTGCCGCGCTGGGCCTATTCGCTGTATTGGCGCAAGGACGGCGAGCCGATCTGGAAATCGCCCGAACTCATCGCCTTGCGTAGCGCCGGCGCCAATCCGCCGGTCGCGGAAGCCGAAGCCGTCGTCAACGGTATTGCCGACAAATTGGGCTTGAGCCGCGCTTATGTGCAGCCTGCCTTCGAGGACGCCACCTATTGGCTGACGCGCGAGCAGGATCTGCCGTTCAACGTCGACCCGCTGGACGCCAAGCTCGACGACCCCGAGGAGCGCGCCCGCATCGCCCGCACTTTCAAGCGGGGCTTATCGACGCCGACAGGCTTCGTGCTGCCGGTGCAGCGCTGGCAGGCGGGGGCCAACTCCTGGCGCAGCGAACGCTGGCCGATGCGCCGCGGGCGGCTCTATCTGGCGCCTGGCGACTCGCCGATCGGTTTGCGGCTGCCGCTCAAGAGCCTGCCCTGGGTTAACCCCTCCGATCGTCCCGTCATCGTCGAGCGCGACCCCACCGAGCCGCGTCCGCCGCTCAGCGCCTACGGCGCGTTCCGCCCGACTTCGCCGCCGCCGATCGAGCCGCAGGTCGTGTCGGACGCGGCGGTGCGCACGGCCTTCACCGTCGAGCCGCGCGACGGCGTGCTCTGCGTGTTCATGCCGCCGACAACCACGCTGGAGGATTATCTGGAGCTGCTCGCCGCCGTCGAAGACGTGGCCAAGCAGCGCAACACCCCGGTGCGCGTGGAGGGCTACGCGCCGCCGTCCGACAGTCGGATCGATCTGATCAAGGTGACGCCCGATCCCGGCGTCATCGAGGTCAACATCCACCCGGCCACGTCGTGGCGGCAGGCGGTGGAGACTACGACGGCGATCTACGAAGAGGCGCGGTTGGCGCGGCTCGGCACTGACAAGTTCATGGCCGACGGCCGCCACACCGGCACCGGCGGCGGCAATCACGTCGTGCTCGGCGCCGCCCATCCCTGGGATTCGCCGTTCCTGCGCCGCCCGGACCTGCTGGCGAGCCTTGTGCTCTACTGGCAGCGCCATCCCTCGCTCTCCTATTTGTTCTCCGGCCTGTTCATCGGCCCGACCTCGCAGGCGCCGCGCCTGGACGAGGCGCGCGACGACCAACTGTACGAGCTGGAAATCGCGCTGTCGCAGGTTCCCGGCCCCGGCGCGCAGTTCTGGATCGTCGATCGCATCTTCCGCAATCTGCTCGTCGACGTCACCGGCAACACCCATCGCGCCGAAATCTGCATCGACAAGCTGTATTCGCCCGACAGCGCGACGGGGCGGCTGGGGTTGGTCGAGTTCCGCTCGTTCGAAATGCCGCCGGACGCACGCATGTCGCTGGCGCAGCAACTGCTGTTGCGTGCGCTGACCGCCTGGTTCTGGCGCGAGCCGCAGCTGGGCAAGCCGGTCAGTTGGGGCACCGATCTGCACGACCGCTTCATGCTGCCGCATTTCGTCTGGGAGGATTTCCTGAGCGTGCTCGAGGACTTGGGTCGGGCCGGATACGCGTTCGACCCCCTGTGGTTCGAGGCGCAGCGCGAGTTCCGCTTCCCCGTCGCCGGCCGCATCGAGCATGGCGGCGTGCATATGGAAATCCGCACCGCCCTGGAGCCCTGGCATGTGCTGGGCGAGGAGGGAGCGTCGAGCGGCACGGCGCGCTACGTCGATTCCTCGGTCGAGCGCTTGCAGGTGAAGGCGCGCGGTCTCGCGCCGGGGCGCCATATCGTCACCTGCAACGGCCGCAAAGTCCCGCTGTATGCGACGGGCGTGCGCGGCGAGGCGGTCGCCGGCGTGCGCTTCAAGGCGTGGCAGCCGGCCTCAGGGATGCACCCGACGGTGGCGACCCACGGCCCGCTCACCTTCGACATTCTCGATAGCTGGAGCGGCCGTTCGCTCGGCGGCGGCGTCTATCACGTGGCGCATCCGGGCGGGCGCAATTACGACACCGCGCCGGTCAACGCCTATGAAGCCGAGGCGCGCCGCCTCGCGCGCTTCGAGGACGTCGGGCACACGGCGGGTCAAGTATTCACGCCGCGCGATGAACTGACGACGGATTTCCCGCTGACGTTGGATCTTCGCCGGCCGGTAGGCGGCTGAAGCATTTTCATATAAATAATGCGGGAGCGCGGACTTGAAACGCGCCTCCGAAAACCTGTGCGGCAGAGCGTTTCAGCGAAAAGTTACCGGGGCCGTTCTTGCAGACATGGTTTACGCCTTGTCTTTCGAGCTTGATTTGTAATAACGTTATTCACATCGGCGGAGCGGGAACGTCCGCCGATCAGGTTCCACGTGCGGAGGAGACGTCCGAGAGTCGGCGGTCCCTGATGGCAGGTCCAACGACGCCGGGCGGACGCCGCCGCGCAGACTAGGAAGTCGCGATGTCGGGCATCACTTATACTTGGATTGGCGCCCCAGGGACGCCGAGTTGGGGCGACGACGCGGCCGATTGGTCTCCCGGAGGAGGGCCTCCCGGACCCGGCGATAACGGCGTTCTCGACAACGGCGGCCAACTCAATCTGACCTCGATAGGCGACGCGGGGACGACGGTCTTTCTCGACAACGGGACGCTGAATTTCCCGGGCGACGATTTGATCAGTGCGTCCAATCCGTCGGTCGGGGCGACCGCCGTCATCACCACGGCTAACGGTCCTGGCGTTTCGCTGGGATCGAACGTGGGAGTCATCGACTCCTCGGGCAATTTCGTCAACGAAGGGACGATCGACGCCACCGGCAACTTCGGTTCGTCGCTCACGATCAACATCGCCGCCTCGGGTAGCACGCCCGGCTATTTTTACAATGACGGCACATTGGAAGCCGATTCGGGCGACACGCTGACGATCAACGTCGGCGCCAACTCTGCCTTGGTGAACAACTCCGAAATCATCTCCAACGGCGGCGATGTCGTTATCGACGTCAACGCTTCGGCGATCGCCGGCGGCGCCGCTCCGGTCAATGGCTACTACGTGATCGAGGACGGCGGCACGCTGGAGACGAACGCCGGCTACAGTTCCAGCGACACCGGAACCGCGCCGGTCTATTCCTTCGCCGACAGCACTTCGGGCAACACGCTCAAGATCGACAATCTGGCCACGTTCGGCGGCCGGATCAACGGATTTGGCGTCGACGATACCATCGACCTCGGTACGAGCTTTGCGACGGCGTCAAAAGTTGCGTTCAACAATGCGACCGGTGTTCTCAATCTGGAGACCAGCACGGGGACCGTGCTCGCCTCGCTGCGCCTCGTTGGCGGCGACTATGTCAATTCCAGCTTCACCATCGGCACGGGCAGCGACGGCTTTACGACCCTCACGACCAGCACGGTCCTTCCCGTGTCCGACACTACGGGAGTCTGGCAGAGCGCCGGAGTCTGGTCGAACGATGTGGTTCCGTCGTCGACCAGCGGCGTCCGCATCGGAGAAGGCGCCACCAGCCCGTTCACTCTGACGACGGGCGCATCCCCCGTGACGGTCGCCGGGGTCTCGATCATCAGCGCCGACGCCGCAGTGCAGGTGACGAGCGGCGCCAATGTGACCGGGTCGGGGGTCGGCGTTTCCGCGGGGTCGCTCGAGGTCACGGCCGGCAATACGCTGACGACGACGTCAGTGGCGGTCAGCGGTACCGGGCTGGTTACGGTCGATTCCGCATCGACGCTTTCGATCAGCGGTCTCCAGCAGCAAAATCTGGGGAACGTCGCCGATATCCTGTCGCCCAAATCCGGCGCCACGCCGACGGCCGGCTTCATTGGTTCGAACGGGACCTTGCAGGTGGACGGCTCGGTGTTGGCGGGCGGGTCGATCCTCTCCGTGCAACAGGGCGGGACGCTGGCTTTCGGCGCCGGCGGGAACATTTCCGGCAACGTCATCCTCTATGGCGGCACGATCTCCGGGACGATGACGGTCTCCGGCAACGACGACACGTTCTACGTTTCCGCGCCGCCGCTCGATCAGGACGCGACGGCGGCGGGGCAGATTGGGCCAGCGTTCGACGACACGATCAGCGGCAACCTCGTCGCCACCGGAACGGACGATTCCATCCTTGTCGAAATCCCGCCGACGACGGGGCAATCGGGAGCGCAGACGCTCGTCTACGGGCCGGATGCTTCCGGGCCAAACTACGGTTTCTCCGGCTTCGCCACGGTGACGGTGACGAACGGCGACACGCTGATCCTCGAGGGCGCGAATTCCGCCACCCAGATCGTCGTCCAACCCGGATCGGCGAACCCGCTGGCCGCGTCGACCTTGCAGATTGGCGACGGCGGAACCGTAGGCTCGATCTCGTCCTCGACGAATGTTCAGGTCAAGAACCACGCCACTCTGAGCGTCGACCTGTCGACCAGCTTTTCCTATGGCGGTCACATCACCGGCTCGGGATCGTTCGTGCAGTTGGGCACGGGAACGACCACGCTGTCGAATACGAGCAACACCTTCAGCGGCGGCGTGACGATCGACGCGGGCACGCTGGACCTCGTGCATACGGGTTCGGCGGGAGGCGGCGCGATCACCTTCGCCGGAGCCGCCGAGCTGAAGCTCGACAATCCGACCCTGCCGGCCAACACCATCAATGGTTTCGCCACGGGCGACACGATCGATCTCACCTCGATCCAATATACGAATGGCCAGCCGACGCTCAACGGCTCCGATGTGTTGTCGTTCACCGAGGGCGGCACGCCCTACACGCTCAACTTCGACTCGAGCGTCACCGGCGACACATTCGTTGCGAAGTCCGACAACGCCAGCGGCACGTTGATCGAACTGCAGGCCGCTTGCTACCTCGCCGGAACCCGCATCGCGACGCCGCGCGGCGACATCGCCATCGAGGATCTCGCGGTCGGCGATTTCGCGCTTACGGCCAACGGCGAAGCGCGGCCGATCCGCTGGCTCGGCTGGCGCGCGTTGAAGGGCTCGCGCCATCCCCATCCCGAACTCGTGCTGCCCGTCCGCGTCGCGGCGCACGCCTTCGGCGAGGAATTGCCGCAGCGCGATCTGTGGCTGAGCCCCGGGCACAATATCGCCGTGGATGGCGTTCTCATGCCGATCTCGGCGCTCGTCAACGGGATCAGCGTGGCTCAGACCGACGCCGACAGCGTGGTCTATTGGCACCTCGAACTCGACTCTCATGACGTCGTGCTCGCGGAAGGGCTGCCCGCCGAATCCTATCTCGACTGCGGCAACCGCGCTGCCTTCGCCAACGGCGGCGACTTCGTCGAAGCCCATCCCGACTTCCTGCCCAGAGATTGGCGCGAGACCTGCCTGCCGCTGGTCAAGGAGGGGCCGCAAGTTGAAGCGGTCAAGGCGCGGCTGCTGGCTCGCCTTGTCGCGGAGGGCCACGAACTCACCGCGGAAGCCGACGCCCATATCCTTGCCGACGGCGCGCGCGTCGAGCCGATCCACCTGGGACCGACGCGTCTGGGCTTTGCGTTGCCTGCGGGCGCGCGCGCACTCGAGTTGCGATCACGGGTGTTCACGCCCTCGCAGACGTCTGCTGCGAGCATGGACCCTCGCAGACTAGGTCTCGAAGTGGCGCGCCTCCAGGTCGACGGCGAAGAATGGCCGCTCGGCGCCGAGGCGTTCGCTTTGTCGGGCTGGTGCGAGGCGGAATTCGTCGATGGACGGTTCAATGCGCGTTGGACCGGCGGCGCGGCCGAACTTCCCGCCGACGCGCGTTTGGTGATCGTCGACCTCGCGGGGCACGGCCTCTACTGGCGCTCGACCGTTGCGCCAGCGGTCCCGAATTTCCGCGCGGCGTTCGATCTTTCGGACGCCGAACAGGTCGGCGAGAGTTTCCTGCTCGGCGCGCAGACGGCAAGCGACGATTGGCGGATCTACGAGCAGGCGAACGCGAATGAGCCGATCGGCATCCTCGTCGCCGAGGATTCGGCTGCGGCTTTCCTCGAAAAGGTCTACCGTTTCCTGCTTGGCCGCGAGGCCGACGAAAGCGGTTTGCGGGCCTACGAGCGCGCGCTGACGGCCGGCGAGTTGGAGCGTCGAGATGTGATCAGAGAGTTGTTGGCCTCGGAGGAAGGGCGGCGACACGGCGCGCGGCTCGTCATCGTCTGCGCGCCGGAGCGATCGCTGGCGGCGTGATTTGTCGCTGGCCGACCTAGCGGCGAGCGGCTCGCAGGAGCCCGGCTAGCCGGAAGCCTTCGAGGATATGGTCGCGATCGAGGGTTCGCGAGATCGGACATATCCGCGACCAGCTCTCAGGGTCGAAGTCGGGGTTGAAATCGCGCGATTTGGCGGCGGCCATTCGCGCCTCCTCCCCTTGTCCCAGCATCGCGTGACAGGCGAGCTGAAGACGCCAAACGTTGTCCTGAACCTGCATAGCGTCGATCTTGGCGAGCGCCGCCGCGTATCGACCGGTCAGATAGAGGGCGGTCCCGGCGATCCAATGGCCGAAATCGTCGCTGGCTTCGGTTTGGCGTTCGGCGATCTCCAGTTGCCGCAGAGCCTCTTCCGGCAAGCCATACGAAACCAACGCGTCGGCGTAGTCATTGCGCAAGCCGATTTCGTCAGGCGCCAGGGCGACGGCGCGACTGAGGCTCTCCAGCGCGGCGTCGTGACGTCGCCCGTAGGACGCGACCATTCCCAGTTCGCGAAGGGCGTTCGGATCGTCGCCGTCGGCCGCGATCGCGCGCTGCGCCAGATCCTGCGCGGTATCGAGCAGCGCCGGGTCGGGTCCAGCGCGAAGCAGCCATTCGATCCAGAAGCTGCGCGCCGCGCCGGCGTAGGCGCGCGCCGAGGTCGGATCCGCTCGCCAGACTTCGCGAAACCGTCGGCGCGCGCGCCGGATCGACGGCAACTCCGCCTTCATCAGGTCGCGATTGGCTTTGGCCAGCAGCAGGAACGTCGACAGGTCGCTTTCGGCCGCGCCCTCGCTCAGCGTAATCTGATGCTGTTCGATCTTCGTCAAGGTCGCCGAAGCCAGCAGCGCGCAGGTCGGCTCGACGGTTTCGGGCGTGAGCGCGAAGGTTTTGACCCAGACCACTTCGGAAGTGGCTTCCCAGGTCAACCGCGCTGTCAACATCGTCGCGGCGGCTTGGCGCAACGCCAGATGGATTCGATAAACCCGATGCGGCTCCGGATCGGGCGCAGGCAAGGTGGGATCATAGACGGCGACGCGCACGGCGCGCGCGCGCCACAATTGCGCGGCGAGGCTTTCGACGAGCCGGGGAAAGCCGGCGGGATCAACTCCCGACCCGAAGACAGGGCGCGTCGAGGCCAGCAGCAACGGCGGCAGTCGTTCGGCGCCGTGCGACACGCTGGCGCGGCGGCGCGCGGCGGCGGCAGGACCCATGAGCAGGTCCCGCAGCGCCCGCGTTTCGTTCGAGGGCGCGCGGCCGTCGCGACGTTTGAGCGTACGCGCGAGTTGGTCGTAAGTGGCGCGCAATTCGTCGAGATCGCCGCGCGCCGCGGATAGCGAAATCAACGCACGGTAGGCGTCCTCGTCGCAGGCGTCGAAAGCAATGAGCGCGATGGCCAGGCTGCGGCGCGCCGCCGCGTCGTCGCCGCGCGCTGGTCGGGCGAGTTGCCGGCGCGCCAAACGAGAATAGTCGGCTACGAATTGCGCTCTCACATTGTTGAGCCAAAGGCCGCTCTCCGGCGACTCGTCCTCGCATCCTTCCAGCAGCGGTCGAGCGGCGACCGGCGCCAGTCGCGCCAACTCCTCGATGTTACCCGACTTTATCGCGGCGAAAGCCGAGAACGCGTCGCAGTTTGCGGCGCCTGCGTCGAAATGCAGCGTTTTGGCTTCGACGATGAATGGAAATGCGCTCGCTGCGGCTTGGCTCGCGCGAGTGCGTTTGATGAGCGTGCGCAAATTGGCCTGGCGCCCGTCGAGATCCTGATGGGGCCACAGGAAGGCCGCGGCCTCGTCTCGTTCCATGCGCAGGCCGGGCGCTTCGACGATCAGCCGCAACGCCAGCCAAAAGGCCTTTTTCGGCAGGATTTCGTCACGCCCATCGACGCCGGTCAACCGCGGCGGGCCGAATAGAGTTAACGCGCATGTTTGCCGAATTGGCATCGCCCGCGCCTGCTCCTGTGAGTTGCACGAGTGCGACGATAGCGCGAAGCCTCCGGGCTTGTCGCCTGTAGAGCGCACGGCTGCGGCGCGAAAAAAAGGCGCCACGGTCCCTGCTCCGCATTCGGAGCCGCCTGGAAAGGCAGTCGGGACCATGGCGCCGGCAATGGGCTTGGTGATGAAAACCTGGAGGAGGCGCGGCCAAGTCGGCCCGTCGCCTCAAACGAATCCGGAGCGCGCGAAGCCCTCCCTGACGTGTTCGCGGTCGATCCGCTGAGCAATCGGGAACTTCTCGAGCCATGCGTCGAGTTTGAAGTCGGGATGAAACTCCCGGGCTTCGGCGACCGCCCGCGCGGCCTCGTCGCGACGCCCGAGCATGCCCAGGCACATCAACCTGACGCGCCAAGCCGGGTCGGGAAATTTCATGCCCTCGATTTGTCGCAGCGCGCCCTGGTAATCGCCGGCCATGTATTTCCCGGTCGCCAGGATCCATGCGGCCATATCGCCCTGATCGGCAAGCGCCTCGACCGTTCCAATGGCCAGGGCGTGATCGCCGCTCGACACCAGCAGATCGGCGAGATCGAAGCGCAAAGGAGCACTGTCCGGCGCCAGGGCGGCCGCGCGATCGATCAGCTTGCGAGCGGCGTCGGGCCGGCGCCGATAAGAAGCGATCATCCCGAGTTCGCGGTAGCCGACGGAACTATCCGGATCGCTCGCAATTGCTTTGCGCGCCAGGTCTTCGGCGACATCCAGCAGCGACGGGTCTGGCCCTGCGCGCAGCACCCATTCGAGCCAGAAGCTGCGCGCGGCTCCGGCATAGGCTCGCGCCGATCTGGAGCCGGACTGCAACGCCAGCCGGAAGCGCTTGCGCGCCCGGCGCAACGCTGGAAGGTCGGGGTATTCGAGATCGCGTTCCGCCTTTGCGACGAGCACAAATGGCGAGAGGTCTCCCTCGGCCGCACCCAACGACAAGGCGATCTGATGCCGCTCGATGCTGCTGAGCCAGGCCAAGGTCAGATACGAGAGGGTCTTGTCATAGGTTTGGGCGTCGAGAGGCGCGCGATCGGCCCAAACGATTTCGCCGCTGCGTGTATGAACCAGCCGCGAGGCCAGTACGGCGCCATTCTGGCCGCGCAGGCGCAAATCCAAGCGGTAGGCGGGGTCTTCGCTTTCGCCGACGCGGTCGCGCAGCGCGACGCGCACGGTTCTGGCCTTCCATAACAGCGCCACCAGATCGTCGACGAGCGTGGGAAAGGCCAAGCCCAACTCGGGCGCATCGCAGATCGGCTGCGGCGGCGTGAACAGCAGGGGCGTCGCGATGGACGCGGCCGTCAACGTCAAAGTCGGCGCGACAGGGAGCCGGGACGCCGTCGCGACGGCCTGAAGTGGAGGCGTCCGTGTCGTCAGCGTGGCGATGTCCGAGGAAATCCTGGCTTGTCGCTCGCTCAGCCACAGGTGAATGTCCAACGATTCGTCGTCGAAGCCTTCGAGCAGAGGCCGCGAAAAGGCCTCCGCGCGTTCGGCGAAGGCGCCGGCGTCCGCCGCCTTCAGGATCTTTCGTAACTCCAGGACGTCGCAAGATCCCGACGTAACGTCGAGCGTTACGTCCGACGTTCCAAACAGCAGGGGTGAGGCGGCGACGGCGGACTGAGCGGCGCGTATCCGATTACCCAGCGCGCGCAGATTCCCCTGTCGTTGGCTGCGCTCACTGTGCGGCCACAAGAACGCAGAGGCGGTTCCGCGATCGAGGCGCATCGACGGCGCGTCATCGACAAGCCGCAGCGCGAGCACGAACGCCTTGCGCGGCAGGTTCGCCTCGCGCCCCATCGCGTTTGTAAGCTTCGGGCAACCGAACAGGTTCAGCGCCCACGCCCCGGAATTAGCCATATTTTGCGGCGCCCCCGTGCCGCGATTACGAATTGCCCTCGAAGCTCAGCATCGGCTATAGCGCGCGCCGCCGCAAGGGAACGCGCCTCGCCGCCTCCGGTTGCTGTCACGCGATTTGTCACGCAGGGGAATTCACGGCGCGGGCGGGGGCGTCAGCGTTCGATTCCGATCAGCCAGTCGGCGGCCGCCTTGCCCGGGCCGAACGTCAGGATCGCCAGCGCCATTGCGGCCCAAGGCAGATGGAAGGTTTGCCAACCGTCGGGAACGGTGAGTTGGATGATCCCGGTCATCACCAGCAGGCCGAGCGCGGCGTAGCGGGTTCCCAGCCCCAGCACCAGCAGGACGGGCAGCACGGTCTCGCCGATAGCCGACGCATAGGCCATCACGAGCGGCGCCGGATAGGGAAACTCGGCGCCAAAGATGTGCAGCTTGAATTCGTCGGTGAACAGCGCCTGAGCGCCGAACGACAGCGTGAACCAGCCGTCCCATTTGGTGAGGCCGGATTTCCAGAATGGCAGCGCCAGGGTTATCCGCAGCACGAGCAGCGCCAATGACGCGGGCGCATAACTGAAGACGCGCATAGTGAACTCGCGCGCGGCGACAATCAACGAGGGCATGGGTTTCTCCTTCAGCCGAGGCGGGCGAATGCGCCGGCCTCGACGAGGCCGATCAGGTGGGCGACAGGGTCGTTGTCGTCCTCGTCGAACTGCGCAGCGGCTTCCCCGAGCGAGACGCCGACGCACAGCGCCGAGGCAAAGGCGAAACCGCCGGGCGGCAGCACGCGAACGACGACGTCGGCTTCCGGGCGGGTGATCAGCGTCGGTTCCGCGCGCCATTGCGAGGGCGCGCGCGGGGGCTGATCGCCCTGGTGGGCGGCCCAGATCGAGGCGGCCGGATGGGCGAAATCCAGCAGCCGCGCGGCTGGGTGGACGGCGAAGGCGAGGCTCGGCAAACGTTCGGGCTCCACGCCGGCGAGATCGGCGAGCGTCAGCGCCGGCGCTTCCGCTGCATGGTAGGCGTCCACCCAGGCGTCTTCCAGCCGAGCGACGTCGGCCAGATACGGCAAGCCCTCGGCCGGCGGAAACCTCGCCACGAATTCGGGAAACCCGGCGCCGTAATGGATGAGGACCGGCGTTTGCGGTTTCGCTGCGAGGACGAACGCTCGCGCCATGGCGCGAAAAAAATCCTCGCCGACGAGGCGGCGTGTCACCGGAAACCGCGCTTCCAGCGCGCCGATCAGGCCGACCGCGACATTGTTTCGATAGACCGCGAACCGCTTCGCGTCGGGGACGCCGGCGCCGCCGCGGGTAAAATCCGGGATCGGCGCCCGGGGATCGCCGAGCGCGCGGGCGAAAGTGGCCAGAGCCGAGTCAAACGACATGGCGGCGCCTCCGCTGCGCGCCGTCGAGCGCCTCGACGGCCAGTTGGTCCGCATGGACGGCTTGAGCGAACAACTCGGGCCAGCAGGGGACGTCGTTGTCCCATTCGATCAGCGTCGGCGTCGGCCCCAGCGCGGCGACGACGCGCCGGTAGAGCGACCAGACCTCGTCGCGAACCCGGGAATCGTGGGCGTCGACGAGCAGACGCGCGCCCGCGTCGTCTTCCGTCTCGGCGTAGCCGGCCAGATGGATTTCGCCGACATATTCAAACGCGAAATCGTCGAGATAGCGCAGCGGATCGAAGCCGTGGTTGACCGAGGAAACCACCACATTGTTGACGTCGAGCAGCAGTCCGCAGCCCGTGCGCAGCGCAACCTCGCGCAAGAACTCGGGCTCGGGAATATCGCTCTCAGCGAACCGCAGATAGGTCGAAGGGTTTTCGAGCAGCATGCGCAATCCGAGCGCGTCCTGGGTCTGATCGACCTGCGCTGAGACGACCGCCAGCGTTTCCGCATTGAGCGGCAACGGCAGCAGATCGTTGAAGAACCCGGCGTCGTGGCTCGACCAGGCCAGATGCTCGGAGAACAGGCCCGGCTGATACCGCTTGATCAGCGCCGCCAACCGCCGCAGATGCTCGCGGTCGAGCGGGCGGGGCGAGCCGATCGAAAGCCCGACGCCATGCAGCGACAGCGGATAGTCGGCGCGTAAAACTTCCAGGCGGCGATGCGGCGGGCCGCCGTCGCCCATATAGTTCTCGGCGTGGACTTCGAAGAAGCCGAGGTCCGGGCGCTCGCTGCGAATGACCTGGAAATGCTCGGGTTTGAAGCCGACGCCGGCGCGCGCCGGCAATGCCGCGCCGACGCGCGGCGGGAGGGGCGAGGCGTTCATGACGGAGACTCCGCGGGGGCGTCTCCGCGAAATCCCGCGGAGACGCGAAAATGAATGGAGTTACATGGCCTTCAGCATGCCGTGGCCGCCGTTCGGCGTCATCATCGACGCGCAGGTCCCCTTGGCGACATATTTCCAGTGCGCCGGGTCGTAGTCGACCGTGGACGTGCCGGCGCAACTCGTCCCCGCGCCCGCGGCGCAGTCGTTCTTGCCGGAGAGCGCAATGCCGTAGCACTTATCGGCGCCGGGCTGCGCCGGCGCGGGACCGGCCTTGGCGGCCGTGGCGACGGCGAGGGCGACGGCGAGCGAACCGGCGAGGGTAGCGGCGGTGAACACGTTCATCTTCATGAGAGGGCTCCTTGAGCTTTGAGACCAAAAGTCATCACCTCCGGCGCGAAAGCATATCGCTGCCGGTTACGAAGGAAGCGGAAGTATCGCTTGCCGCTTCTGTCGGTATTACGAGGGAGCGTTGGCGGTTGTTACAGGGCAGTGAAGATTATCTCTATGGCGGCGCGCGGACCGTAAGCGCGCCTGCGAATGGCGGGCGCGAAGGGAGGGCGGTGGGATGTCTTGGGGGTCTTCGATCGGCGGCGCGATCTTTTCGGTCGCCGCGCTGGCTTTCGCGTGGCAGGGCTGGCGTTCGCTCATGAACGACGTCGCATCCTTCAACACTGGCGAGATTGTGGATTTCGTCCTCGATCTGCTGTTCGATTGGGGTCGGCGGCGAACCTGCTCCGACCGCGATCTCATGCTGTTTCGTCGCGACAAGGCGCCGTTCGGCTTCTGGCTCGTCGTCACCGGGTCGTTCGCGATGTCAGCCTTTGCAACCTATCTCGCCTATCTGGCGTTCAGCGGAAGACTGCACTGAGCGCGGGCGCCACAGGCTCGCGTCCGCCTTGACGTTCGCGGTCCGCTGAGGCAAGGCGCGGCGACTTTGCCAGAGCCTCGCCATGTCCAACGCCGCGCCCGATTCCCCGACCCGTTCAAGCCTCTTGGCCACGCTGCGCCACCGCCCGCGGCTGCTGGCGGCGTTTGCGCTCGCCATCGTCGCCTATTTCGCCTTGGGGCCTGCCGGGCTGCGCGAGTCGACGCGGGCGCTGGTCGCCTGGAACGCCGGCGCCTGGGCGTTTCTGGCGCTGATCGCGCAAATGATGGCGGCGGGACAGGGCCGCGCGCAGCCCAACGCGACGGCGGAGGACGAGGGGCAGGGGGCGTTGCTCGTCCTCTCGGTCGTAGCGGCGTCGGCCGCGGTCGGCGCGATCCTATGGGAACTCGGGCCAGTCAAGAATATGGAGGGTTTCGACAAGGGCGCGCATATCGCTCTCGTCGCCGGAACCGTGCTCAGCGCCTGGGCGTTCATTCATGTTGCTTTTGCGCTGCATTACGCGGGCGCCTACTACGATCCGAAGTCGGACGGCGCGGTCGCGGCGGGTCTCGCCTTTCCCGATTGCTCCGAGCCTGGATGGGGCGAGTTCGCCTATCAGGCCTTCGTCGTCGGCTGCGCCTTCGCCACCGCCGATGTGAACGTGACGACGAGCGAGATGCGGCGCGTCGTGATCGGCCACAGCATCGTCGCCTTCGTATTCAACACCGTGATCCTGGCGTTGACGATAAATATCGCCGCCGGATTTGTATGACAAAGGGCGCTTTTGACGTTGCCTGAAGGCGCGCGAACGGGTTTAATTTCTCCCAGAGGAATCGTCGATCCGAGGGCCGCATGTTCGCTCGTCCGTTTGCCGCGTTTTTGATTTTCGTCGCTTTGGGTACAGCCGGCGCTCAGGCCGCAGGGGATCGCTGCCCGGTCGAACGCGGATTGCGCTCGCCGACGAGCCAGCGGCCGACGGCGATCCGCTTCGTCAACGAGACCGGCGCGCCGATCCGCCTCTATTGGATCGATTTCCGCGGCGAGCGCAAATTTTACGCGGACGTCCGCCCTGGCGACAGCCTGCGGCAGGAGACGTTTGTCGGCCACGTCTGGGTCGTCACCGACAAGGACGAAAACTGCCTGGAACTCGCCGAGGGCGAGGAGCAGCCGCAGGCGGTGCGCGTACAGCGCTGAGTTGCACGGGGCCGATGAGTGCAGCCGCAGAGGGTTTGCGACAAATTAACCCTAACGAAATATTAACTCAGCCTTGCTTTCCTACGCGCTTGCCGTGATAAACGGCGCCGGGATTGGGGGGCGTGTCCTTGCGACTCTTGGCAGGGGTGGGGCTGCTGTTGCTATGCGCCGCGCAGGCGTGGGCGGGCGAAGCGGTCAACTATAGCGCGGTCGGTCTGGCGTCATGGTACGGGGCCGACTTCCACGGCCGACGCACGTCGGACGGCGAAGTGTTCGACATGCGGTCAATCTCGGCGGCCAACAAGGAGCTGCCGCTTCCCTGCTACGCCCGCGTCACCAACCTGCATAACCACAAATCGATCATCGTACGCGTCAACGACCGCGGCCCCTATGTGGCGGGCCGGATCGTCGACCTGTCCAAGCGCACCGCGGAACTCCTGGGCTTTCAGGGCGCCGGCACGGCTAAGGTGCGCGTCGAATATGTCGGCAAGGCGCCGGCGAAGGGCGGCGACGAAAATTATCTGCTGTCGAGTCTGCGCCTGGGCGACGAGGATCCGGCCGAGGGCGTCAGCGCCTTTGCCCCCACTCACTCGGGGCCGAAGGATTTCATGGCGATGCTCGACACTCTGACAGCCGCCCGGCGCGCCGCCCGCAGCGAATTGCGCTCTACGATATCCGAGCCGCCTTCACCCTTCGGCGTGCTGGCGCCCTCGCCCTACGGCGATTTGACGGGCGCGCTGAAGATGGTTCCGAACGTGGTGTTGGCGCGGCAATAGGGGCGCGCAGGCCGCCCGAATCGCGCGCCCGGCGCTCGTGGGGCGCGGCGGCGCAAATCCGTCAACCGACGTCGGAAATCCGAGCTATCGCCGACGCGCGCGGGCGTTACGCCCGCGCGGCGGTTCGCGGCGCAGGCGCTCTGGCGGGCGCCGCCGGCCTCAGTGCGCGCCGCAGCCCGTCCTGCTGGGTCTGCGCTTCGACCTTGAACTGCGCGACCATAGCCGCGAGCTGGCTGGTTTCGCGCGCCAGCGCCTGTGTCGCCGCGGTCGATTGCTCGACCATCGAGGCGTTCTCCTGGGTCGTCTGATCCATCTGGTTGATGGCGGCGCTGACTTCGGCCAGCCCGCTCGCCTGCGCCTTCGCGCCCGCCGCGATCTCACCGACGATCGCGTTGATCTCGGAGACTTTGGCGACGATCCGCTGCAGCGACTGGCCGGTGTCGCCGACCAGCCGGACGCCCGCTTGGACCTGGGTCGCCGAAGCCGAGATGAGAACCTTGATCTGTTTGGCCGCGTCCGCCGAGCGCAGCGCCAGAGCGCGCACCTCTGAGGCGACCACGGCGAAACCCTTGCCCGCGTCGCCCGCGCGCGCCGCCTCGACGCCGGCGTTCAGCGCCAGCAGGTTGGTCTGGAACGCGATTTCGTCGATCACGCCGATGATCTGGTTGATCTCGGCGGCGGAGTTCGAAATGCCGCCCATCGCGTCGACGGCGCGAGCCACGATCGAGGCGCTGGCCTTGGCGTCCGAATCCGCGGCGGCGACGACGTCGCGCGCGTGCGTCGCGCCTTCGGCGGATCGCTTCATCGCGCCGGCGATCTCATTGAGCGCGGCGACGGTCTCTTCGAGGCTAGCGGCCTGCTGTTCGGTGCGATGGGAAAGGCTGTCCGAAGCCGTGGAGATTTCCGACGTGCCGGCGCTGATCGAGCCGGCGGCCGTCACGACCGCGACCACGGTCGTCCTCAGCTTGTCTACGGCCTCGTTGAAATCCTCGCGGATCTTTGCATATTCGGGCGCGAAGCCGTCGACCAGACGAATGGTGAGGTCGCCGTCCGCGAGGGTTTTCAGCGCCTCGCCGAGCCGACCCACAACCTCGCTCTGGTTCGCCGCGAGCCGCGCCCGCTCCGCAGCCGAGCGTTCGCGCTCGGCTTGGGTCTCGCTTCGCTGCGCGGTCGCCGCCGTTTCGAGTTCGATCCGTTGCAGTGCATGATCCTTGAACACCTGCACCGCCCGCGCCATTTCGCCGATCTCGTCCTTGCGGCCGTGGCCGTCGATTTCGACGTCGAGGGCGCCGCTGGCGAGCGCCTTCATCTGGAGCGACAGCTTGGCGAGCGGTCTGGCGATCTTCGCTTGCGATATCCATGTGGTCAGCGCTCCCGCCGCAATCGCCGACAGCGCCGCGACCGCGGCGAGCGTGCTGAGCGCGATGTTCGACTGTTCGGTGAGCTCCACCGCCGCCCGGGCGTTTTCGTTGATCATCGTGTCGTTGAAACTCAACAGCGCCGCCGCCTGTCTGCGCGTCTCCGTGTCGATTTCGGCAACCTGTCTGGCGCCTTCGGCAAGCTTGTCGAGGTCGTCGGGCTGGAGTTTCCTGCCGAGCGCCAGACCGGGCGAATCCTCGCCGATCGACAGCGGGCTCTTCGCTTTCTCGGCGACGGCGTGATAACTCGTCTTCAACTTCTCCAGGTTCGAAGCATAATCGGGCACGAGCTCGGCGGCGTGGTCGAGCAGCGTGTCGAGCTTGTCGATTTCGGAGAAGAAGTCCGACTGCGCGGTGCGCCCCTCCGGCGACGAGCCTTCGTAGACCAGGGCGCCAAACACCGAATAGGGGGCCATCATCATCGTTCGCGAGGCGCGGGCGATATAGACGGCGGCCTTGTCACGATGGGCGATGATGTCGCTCGCGCGGCCGCTGATATAGGCGAGCTTGAACGCCCCGATGCCCGCCATCGCGGCGACCGCGATCACCATGATGGCCAGCGGCATCAGCGCCTTCGTGCGCAGCTTGAGGTCGTCGATTTTCATGCGCGAGGTCCGGACGGCGGGGGACGGATTCGAGTCGACGCGGTTGCCGTCGATCGGATCGGGGGACAACCGGGCCGAAACCGGGATGAACGCGCGGCCTAATGCCGTCGCTGCGCGCGCGCACCGATGCGTCATTGCCAGAAGTTGAACGATTTACATTAATTAAGCGTTGCGAAGGGGGTGGCGTGCGTCGCCCTGCGGCGTGTCGGGATCATCCCCGGTCTTCGCGCCCTCGACGGCCTCGACGACCTCGCCTTCAATCGTTTCGCCGTCCTCGTCGAAGTCTGCGTCCTCGTCGTCCTCGTCATCGAAATCCCCGTCGAACGCGTCGAACGGAGAGATGAAATCGAACCCGTGTTCGCCCAGTTTCGCCGCGAGCGTCGCCAGGATGCGGCGAATGCGCCTCTGCGAGTCGTGGGGACCGACGGCATAGAAGGGTTTGCCGTCCTTGCCGAACGTGAACGTCGTGTCGGCGAGCGGCGTATCGCCGAAGATCGGCTCCAGGTCGGCGTATAAAGATGAGGCGGGAAAGCCCAGCGACGCGGCGTAGCTGACCAAACTGCGCAGCAGCCGCCGCGCCTCGGACGGCTCGATCGGTTCGAGCGGCGAGGCCGCACCGAGATGCTCTACATACTCCTGGAATTCACTCGCCGATCTCACATGATAGAACCCGTCTTTCACCCCGAGGCACCATAGGTCGAGGAGAAACGCCGCAAAGCCGACGCGACCGCCCGACAGGCTGCGCGCCACGATCAGCGTTCCCACCCCGCTCTCGAACGCGCCTGTGGTGAAAAGGCAGTCACGGATCGGCGATGTCGCGAAATCGATGTGACGCGGCTTGCTGATGAGGCTGTCCCGGCGCTCCTGTGCGAGTTTCTGCGCCACGACCGCCTTGCGCTTGGCCGCCTTCGCCGCCGCCTTTTGCAATCTCTGGTTTTGCGACACCGCCATGTCCGAGCCTCCACGCGAGCAGTCGCGCAGACCGATGGTACCCCAGACGCCGCAGCCGCTCTAATGGCAGCGTCGCGCTGTGCACAGGGTTTGTGGCTCGCCCGGGGGAAGGACGGAACTCGCGACCGCCGAAAACAGAACCCGCCGCAGGCTCTCGCCCCGCGGGTTTCAAATTTCATCACGCGCCCTTCTGCAACCGAGGTCAGCGACCTCGGCCACAGACAGGCGCCCATCTCACTTATTCTCGCGGGTGTCTGTCGAGTGAAGATGGATCGCCGCTCTCTTTGACGAATGTCGCCACGAGTAATACTATTACGATAGAGTTTTACGACAGGCGCGAAAAATGGCGACCACGGTTACCGTCAAAGGTCAGGTGACGCTGCCGAAAGCGGTGCGCGAGGCCGCTGGCATTCGTCCCGGCGACCGTGTCGTCGTCCGCGCCCGCCCCGAGGGCGGCGTCGTGGTCGAGCGGGCGCCTGATACGGCCGGGATCGACGCCTATCGCGAGCGCCTGCTGGAAATCGCGCGCCGCCGGCCTCTGCGCGCAGGTCCCTTCGCCGATCTGACGACGGATGAGATCATGCAAAGGCTGCGAGGCGAGGATTGACGCTGATCGACAGCAATATCCTGATCGACATTCTCGGCGGCGATCCCGTGTGGTGCGAGTCTTCGGTCCGCCAACTCGCTGATTGCGCCAAGCGCGGCGCGCTCGCCATCAACGACGTCGTCTACGCGGAACTCTCGGCAGGTTTTTCCATGCAGGAGCTTCTCGATCGCGAGATCGACAGCTTGCGGCTGACGATCGCGCCGATGTCCAAAGGCGCGCTGTTTCTGGCCGGGGAGGCTTTTCGCCGCTATCGTGCGAGCGGGGGAATGCAGGTCAATGTGCTCGCCGATTTCTTCATCGGCGCCCAGGCAAGCGTCGCGGGCTGGCCGATCCTGACGCGCGACGCGAGGCGATATCGAACCTGTTTCCCCGATGTCGCGCTCCTCGGGGTGGGGGAATGAAGAGCGGGCGAGCTCTTCTGTAGTAGTTTGAAACAAAACCCGCCGCGGCTCTCGCCTCGGCGGGTTTCGAACTGTAGCCGCGGTCGCTGACCGCGGCCGGCGACCCGGCCGCCGAGGTCAGCGACCTCGGCTACAGATGGGCGGCTGTCTTACTTCTTCTCGCGCGCCTTCAACGCCGCGCCGAGGATATCGCCGAGCGAGGCGCCGGAATCGGCGGAGCCGTACTGGGCGATCGCTTCCTTCTCTTCGGCCACTTCCAGCGCCTTGATCGACACCGCGATTTTTCGGGCGCGACGGTCGAACTGGGTGATGCGGGCGTCGACCTTTTCGCCGACCGAGAACCGCTCGGGGCGCTGGTCGGCGCGGTCGCGCGCCAGTTCGTTGCGCTTTACGAAGGTCGTCAAGTCGGTGCCGGCGATCTTCACTTCCAGGCCGCCGTCCTTGACTTCGAGGATCTCGCAGGTGACGACGGCGCCCTTGCGCAGATCGCCTTCGCCCGCGTCTTCGCTGAGCTTCTTGAGCGCGAACGGGTCGTTGGCGAGTTGCTTGATGCCGAGCGCGATGCGCTCCTTCTCGACATCGACGTCGAGCACCTTGGCCTGGACCTTATCGCCCTTCTTGAACTCGTCGATGACCTGCTCGCCCGGACGCGTCCAGTCGAGATCCGACAGGTGCACCATGCCGTCGACGTCGCCGTCGAGGCCGATGAACAGGCCGAACTCGGTCTTGTTCTTGACTTCGCCTTCGACGCTCGAACCGACGGGGTGACGCTCCTTGAAGCCTTCCCAGGGATTCTGCAGGGTCTGCTTGAGGCCGAGCGAGATGCGGCGCTTGCCCGAATCCACTTCGAGGACCTGCACTTCCACTTCCTGCGAGGTCGAGATGATCTTGCCGGGGTGGACGTTCTTCTTGGTCCAGGACATTTCGGAGACGTGGATGAGGCCTTCGATGCCCGGCTCCAGTTCGACGAACGCGCCGTAGTCGGTGATGTTGGTGACGCGGCCCTTGAGCTTCTGGCCGACGGCGTAGCGGGCTTCGATCGCCGACCACGGGTCTTCCTGGAGCTGCTTCATGCCCAGCGAGATGCGGTGCGTCTCGTGGTTGATCTTGATGATGCGCACCTTGACCTGCTGGCCGATGGTGAGCACTTCGGTCGGGTGGTTGACGCGACGCCACGCGATGTCGGTGACATGCAGCAGGCCGTCGATGCCGCCCAGATCCACGAACGCGCCGTAATCGGTGATGTTCTTGACGGTGCCGTCGATGACCTGGCCTTCGGCGAGGTTGGCGACGATCTCGTGACGCTGTTCGGCGCGGCTCTCTTCGAGCACGGTGCGGCGCGACACCACGATATTGCCGCGGCGGCGATCCATCTTGAGAATCTGGAACGGTTGCGTCACGTTCATCAGCGGCGTGACGTCGCGCACCGGACGGATGTCGACTTGCGAGCGCGGCAGGAACGCCACGGCGCCGTCGAGATCGACGGTGAAACCGCCCTTGACCTGATTGAAGATGACGCCGTCGACCTTCTCGCCCTTCTCGAACGCCTGTTCGAGCTTGACCCAGCTCTCCTCGCGACGAGCCTTGTCGCGGGAAATGACGGCCTCGCCGAGCGCGTTCTCGATGCGCTCGAGATAGACTTCCACGGTGTCGCCGACCTTCGGCGCCGCGTCGCGGCCGTGGTTGGTGAATTCCTTCAGCGCGACCCGGCCTTCGGTCTTCAGACCGACGTCGATCAGCGCCATATCCTTTTCGATGGCGACAATGCGGCCCTTGACGACCGAGCCCTCGAAGGCCTCGTCGGCGCCGTACGTCTCATTGAGCAATGCGGTAAAGTCGTCACGCGACGGCGTGAGCGAGTTCGTGGAAGCCATTTTGTCTCCTGGAGTGCCCTCATCGGGCGGCGCCGGCGCATCGGTTCGAGTTAAGGGGCGCGCCTCGCTCCAGACTAGGCCGTTTCCGGCCTACACCGCCGTTCAAGCGGGCCGGCGCATGGGCCGGAGCGAAACACACATGAAAATATCCCCATGCGGCCGGGGCCTCGCGAGGATGCGCGCATATAGCGGCGCTGGCCGCGGCGCGCAAGCGGTTTCGCGGTCATTTGCAGCGAACGCCCCGCCGGCGCGGCCGGGTTAAGGTTGACGGGAGAGTCTCGGAAATAAATACGATTTCGTCCTGGTCATTAATGTTCTGTTAACGGACGGCGATTTATTAACATTTTACTAACGTTTAATTGTAACGCGTAAGGAGGCCAGTGAATGGACAACGATCTGATGGGCGCTGATGCATCCGACGACAGACCGGGCGCATCGGGCGGCGCTTTGTCGTTCATTGCCATGATTGCAGTCATGTTCATGCTCTACGCCGGCAATTTTCCCAGTTCGTGACCAGCCTGTCGCACAACTATACGCGCAATCGGTGATCGCTCGCGAGCACCGAGCTTTGGTTATACTTAGTTTTCCAAATGTTCAGTGCTGAGTATTTTGGCCTCAGGTCCCCTCAGCCTTGCGTCAAACTCTCTCGCATTCTACCCGTTCCAGCAGCGATTCATTAACCGCATTCGCTAATAATCGAATGCGGAATCGTACGCGTTTCGGGCTCGGGAGCCTGGGAGTTCTCATGTTTCAGTATCCGTCGACCGCCGAAGGGCCGAACGTACAGCCTGCGCCGCCGCCCGTCGCGCCACAGCTAGGGGTGGGCATGGCGCTTGCCGCCGCCAGGCGCCACGCCGGGCTGATGATTTTTCTCGGGCTGATCGGCGCGGTCGCCGCCTATTCGGCGTCCTTCGTGCTGACGCCCAAATATACCGCCACGACGGAGCTCTATATCGATCCCGGCGCGTCGCAGAGCGCGACCGCCGATCCGATCACGCCCGGGGCCGATTCGAATTCCTTCGTCGCTTACGTCGAAAGCCAAGCGCTGCTCATCAAATCCCGCTCGGTGATGGAGCGGGTGGCGCGCGCCGAAGCGCTCGACCACGATCCCGAATTCTCCGCCGACGCGCCGACCTCGCTGTTTTCCGCGTTCGGCCGCTCCGGCGCCGCCAACGACGCGCTCACCGATCCCGTCACCGCGGCCGCCCGATCTTTCTCGTCCCATGTCGACGCCAAGCGCACCGAGCGCACCTATGTGCTCGATATCACCGTGACCTCGCGCAACGCCGACCATGCCGCCAAACTCGCCAACGCGACCGCGCAGGCCTACATGGAAGAGGTGAGCCGGCTGCGCGACGACGGGGCGCGGCAAACAGGCGCGGCGATTGCGCAGAAGCTCGAGTCGCTGCGCGGCGCCGTCATCAAGGCCGAACAGGCGAAAGAGTCCTATAAGTCCGACAAGGGACTGGTGGGCGCGCGCGACGTGACGCTGCTCGAACAGCAATTGCGCAACCTCGAAGACCAGATCACCGCCCAGCGCGCCAAAGAGAGCGACGCCAAGGCGCGCGTCGAAAGCGCGCAGGGCGCGCGGGTGAGCGACGGCGATCTCGGCGTGTTCGCCTCGCAATTCGGCCTGATGACGCTGAGCCAGTTGCGCGGACAGCAGGCGGAGGCGCGTCAGCGGCTCGCCGACACGCTCGCCGATCTCGGGCCGCGCCATCCCACTGCGATCGAGGCGCAAGCCCGTCTCGAAGCCGCCAACAAGGCGGTCGAGGCCGAACTCGAACGTTTCGCGCGCGCCCAGCGCCTCGAATACCAGCGCGCCAAATCGACGGAAGCCGATCTGCAGCGCCAGCTCGACACGCTCAAGAAGCAGACCCATTCCGACGATCAGGCAATGGTTGGCCTGCGCGACCTTGAGCGCAAGGCGCAGGCGGCGCGCGACATCTATGAGTTGTTCGTGACCCGTTCGCGCGACACCGGCGAAATCCAGGAAGTCGCGCCCATTCGCACCAAGGTGATCACGGTCGCCGCGGCGCCGAAGAATCGGACTTTTCCGCCCAGCGGTACGATGCTCGCCCTGCTCGGCTTCGCCGGCGGTCTGGCGCTCGGTTTCCTCATCGCGCTCTTCCGCGAGACCAGCGGACAAGCAGCGCCGGCCGGCGCGGCGATGGGGCGTCACGTCGAGCCGCCGTTCGCCGCGGCTCAGGCGATTCGGCGTGCGCCGGCGGCCTTCAGCCATGGGCCGGCGCCGCAACCCTTCGAACCCGAGGCCCGTGGACCGACGCCAGGGCGACCGGAACCCCATGCGCCCGCTGCCTTTGGTTCTGAGCCCGCTCGATCCGGACCCCCTGTTCACGCAGCCTTCAGCCACCGGGCGGCCCCGCGCGAACCCTTCGGGTCGGCGCCGGCCCCCGCGCCTGACGCGGCCGCTCTCACGGCTGCGCGCAACGGCAAACGCCGACGGCGTCCGGCCTGGCGCAAACATTTCCTCGTCGGCGCCGGGTCGATCTCGAGCGCCCGCACGCGCCGACAGACCCTCGACCAGCTCGATCTGACCGGGCTCGGCTTCGCCACGCTCGCGTCCAAGTCGGACGCCCGCGAGTTCTCGCTCATTCTCGACGGACTGCCCAATGCCGAAGACGGCCGCCATGTGGTCGTCGTCACCGGCGCCAACGAGAACGACGAGCGCACGTCGCTGGCGATCAATCTCGCGCTCGCCGCCACTCGCGAGGGCGGTCGCGTCGCCCTCATCGACGCCGCCGGGCGCAACGCCAAACTGACGCGCGCTGTCCGCCGTGCGACCTTGCAGGCCGTGCTCGACGGCGGCCCGGGTTTCGAGACCGACAACGGCGTGCTGCTGGTGCTGCCGAAGGCCGGCGAGACGGGACGCGGACGCATTCGCCCGCTGCAAGCGCTGGAGGAACTCATCGTCAACAGCGGCCGTGAGTTCGACCTGATCCTCTGCGATGGCCCGGACGCCAGCGAACTCGGCGCCAGCGAAGTGTTCGCCGCCGCCGAGGCGATCGTGATGCTCGACGATCAGGGGACGCTGGACCGGCTCGAAGACTTGGGCTTTGCGCCCACCGCGCAGGTGCATTTCGAGACGGACGCGCAGACGCTGCGGCGAGCCTGAGCGTTACTCGCCGGTCTTCTTGCCGACCACCCAGACCGTGATGTCCCAGGCGTTGTGGACGCCGACGACGATCAACAGGCCGAGCGCGCCCGCGAGCGCCTCGGGCCCGTGCGGCGCACGCGCGATCAGCGCCGCGCCCGAGCCGGCCTCAATCAAATGGCCGATCACCGGCAGGACGCCGTACCAGAGCCGGTCCTCGAAATCGACTTTGGCAAGGATGCCGTCGCGGCGCGTCTCGACCCAGGCGTGCGTGTAGTAGCCCAGACCGAACAAGCCGAGCGCCGCAATCAGCGCGCCATGGCCGAAAGCAAAGTCGAGCGGCGCCAGCATGATCAGGCTCGCCAGCAGGATGGTCGCAAAATTGACCACCGTGGCCGAGAGAAAGAACCGCAAACCCGCGGGACGGGCGGCTGTGAATACGCCTGTTCCCACCGAGGCGGCGACGAACAACAGCGCCACCATGGTCGCCGCTGCGGCGCCGATCAGCGAATAGAAATCGCGCCAGGAGGCGAGGTCGGCGTCGGGCATGGTTCGATCGGCTCCGCGGAAGTGTCCGAGAACGATAAAGCCGAGCCCGGGCCGACGGCAAATGATTCCCTGCGGCGCTCGGGATCGGGAATGTTCTCCCGGCTTGTCGCTCCGGGCGCGCAGGTTTTCGTCGTCGGCGTCACGCCCAGCGCGCGGGCGCGGTCCGGAGACGACGGCTAACGCGAAGATGTTTGGCGCTCGGGCGCTCGCGGGGTCCGG
>Ga0302320_10005053_pt1 | contig 29704 bp, 25 predicted proteins | sample Bog_T0_3_FD_202130 | JGI IMG/M metagenome (GOLD analysis project Ga0302320, IMG submission 202130) | Peat permafrost microbial communities from Stordalen Mire near Abisko, Sweden - Bog_T0_3 | ecosystem: Environmental > Terrestrial > Soil > Wetlands > Peat | place: Sweden: Abisko, Stordalen Mire...
CCTGGGTCGAAGTTCACGGTGACCTGCTGGGTCGTGACCGCGTTGCCGTCGGAACCGATCACCGCGGCACGCTGCGGCACGCCGCCCACGAGCACGAAAATCGCCGAATTGGAGTAGTCGACGGTGTTCGTCGCTGCCTTGTAGTTGTTGTTCGGGACTGTCCCCGATCCCCACAGCTCGCGCACGTCGCGCAGCTTGACCAGATCGACCGGCTCGGGCGTGGACAGCGCGGTGTAGGTATTGCCGATCTCGTCGGTCACCGTCACCGCGTCGACCGTGACGACATAGCTGGTGAAGATCGGGTTCGGTACCGTGCCGAGGGTTACCCAGACAACGCCGTAGCCGCTGGTGGCGCTGTTGTTGCTGTTGCTGTGACAGGCCGCAACGGCCAGCGCGGCGGCGATCAGTCCCGCCCGGAACGTGACGAGTTGGAAGCGACGGAGGATTGGGTGCACGACGGATACTCAGTTGGGGGGACGGGTTACGGTCCTAGCCGGGTAGAATAATGTCTTTCGAGACGCTGCGGGTAGCTAAAGTTCCTCCGGCAGCCGCTTTTTAAGCCTCAGGTCGCCCGCGGGGACCCCGGGGGCAGCTGTTGCGTGATGCAATGGATGTTGCCGCCGCCGAGCAGGATCTCCCGCGCCGGCACGCCGGTCACCGAGCGCGTCGGGAACAGCCGCGCGAGCGTGCGGCGCGCGGCGGCGTCACGGCGCGGCTCGTAGAGCGGCATGATGATGCTGCGGTTGGCGATATAGAAATTGATGTACGAGGCCGCCAGCCGGTCGCCGGCCAACCGCGCCTTGGTGCCCGGCTGCGGGTCGAGCGCAGCCGCCTCGGCCGCGCTCATGGCCATTGGCGCCGGCTGATGGATGCGGTGCACCTCGAGGGCGCGGCCGCGGGCGTCGCGGGCGAGTCGCAACCTGTGCTGCGCATCGCGCGAGATCGCGTACTGCGGATCCGCGCGGTCATCCGTCCAGGTCAGGGCGACCTGTCCGGGCGCGGTGAAACAGGCGAGGTTGTCGATGTGGCCGTCGGTCTCGTCGCCGAACACTCCCTGGCCGAGCCAGATGACCGTACGCACTCCGAGGTAGCGCTGCAGCGCCGCCTCGATGTCGGTGCGGGACAGCTGCGGGTTGCGGTTCGGATTCAGCAGGCACTCCTCGGTCGTCAGGCAGGTGCCCTGACCGTCGACGTGGATCGAGCCGCCCTCGAGCACGAGCGGCGCCGCGCAGCGCTCAATGCGTTCGATCTCGAGGATCTTCTGCGCCACCTGCTGGTCGCGATCCCAGGGAAAGTACAGGCCGCCCCGATGGCCGCCCCAGGCGTTGAACTGCCAGTCAACGCCGCGGCGGCGACCCTTCGCGTCGACGAGCACGGTGGGCCCGGTGTCGCGTGCCCAGGCATCGTTGCTGCTGACCTCCACGACGCGGATCGTCGGCAGCAGCCGCGCCCGCGCGTTGTGGTACTGCGCCGCAGACACCCCGACCGTCACGGCCTCGCGACCGGCGGTCGCGATCGCGGCCGCGACAGCGGCGAATGCGCCCTGCGCATCCTTGGCACCGTTGCGCCAGGTGTCCGGGCGCTCCGGCCACAGCATCCAGCAGCCCGCATGGCGTTCGTATTCCGCCGGCATGCGGAAACCATCCCGCTCCGGGTTCGATGTCCGTGTACGCACTGTTTCCCTCCGGGTGCCATGCTAGCATTGCCGCCCCACCGATGCGGAGTGCACTCATGGCCGGTAAGATCACGATCGAAGGCGGCAGGCTCAGGGTACCCGACGAGCCGATCATCCCGTTCATCGAAGGCGACGGCACGGGGCGCGACATCTGGCGCGCCAGCGTGCGCGTGTTCGACGCGGCGGTCGCGAAAGCCTACGGCGGCAGTCGCCGCATCCAGTGGCTGGAGGTGCTGGCCGGCGAGAAGGCGTTCAAGGCCACGGGCAACTGGCTGCCGGACGAGACGGTGGCCGCCTGCCGCGACTACCTGGTGTCGATCAAGGGACCGCTGACGACGCCGGTCGGCGGCGGGATCCGCTCGCTGAACGTCGCGCTGCGCCAGATGCTCGACCTGTATGTCTGCCTGCGCCCGGTGCGCTGGTTCAAGGGCGTACCCTCGCCTGTGCTTGCGCCGCAGAAGGTCGACATGGTGATCTTCCGTGAGAACACCGAGGACATCTACGCGGGCATCGAGTTCGCGGCCGGCTCCGACGACTGTCGCCGCTTCCTCGAGCTGTTCCGCAAGGAGTTCCCGAAACAGTTCGCGAAGATCCGCTTCCCGGAAACCTCAGGCATCGGCCTCAAGGCCGCGTCGCGCGAAGGCACCGAGCGGCTGTTCCGCGCCGCGATCGAGTATGCGATCGCCAATAAGCGCAGGAGCGTGACGATCGTCCACAAGGGCAACATCATGAAGTTCACCGAGGGTGCGTTCCGCACCTGGTGCTACGAACTGGCGGAGCGCGAATTCCCGTCGCAGACCTACAGCTGGGAACAGTGGGAGCGGACCAAGGCCGGCGCCGGCGAGGCCGCGGCGAATGCCGAGATGGCCGCTGCGAAGCAGGCGGGCCGGATCATCATCAAGGATGCGATCGCCGACATCACGCTGCAACAGGTGCTGACGCGGCCCGAGGAGTTCGACGTGATCGCAACGATGAACCTCAACGGCGACTACCTGTCGGACGCGCTCGCGGCGCAAGTCGGCGGCATCGGCATCGCACCCGGCGGCAACATCAATTACCTGACCGGCCACGCGGTCTTCGAGGCGACCCACGGCACTGCACCGAAATACGCGGACCTGGACCGGGTCAACCCGGGATCGGTGATCCTGTCGGGCGAGATGATGCTGCGCTACATGGGCTGGACCGAGGCGGCGGATGCGATCATCGCCGCGATGGACCGCTCGATCGGGCAGAAACTGGTGACCTACGACTTCGCCCGCCAGATGCAGGGCGCCACCGAAGTCAAGTGCAGCGAGTTCGCCGACAGCCTGATCCGCAACCTGTAAGCCTGGGGGGGAGTGCCCTCGGGACTCAGAGTTCAGCGCTCGCCAGCACCTGGTCGCGCTTCTCGAGGAGCCGCTGCACGACCGCGGGGTCGACTCCGAGGGCGGCGAATACCGGGCTCGCCTGCAGCGCTTCAGCGCTGAGTTCGCCGGGGTCCAGCGTGTGCAGCGCCAGCAACCGGGCCGCCGCGACGATGCCGGCGAGGTCGGCCGTCCTGTCCTGCGGATAATCCACCCAGCCGCTGGCAGCGTCCTGCACTTCGGGCGCGAGGCGCCAGCTGCTCATCAGCAGCCTCGCGAAGGACGGTTCGACCGCAGCAAGGATTGGCCGCAGCTGCGCATCATGGATGCGCAGCTGCCGTTCAACCTCGAAGTTCGAGATGATCTTGAAGGCGAGCGCGGCGCCGCAGCGGTGCATCAGGCCGGCGAGGAATGACATCTCCAGCAGGCGGCGGTTGCGGATGCGGGCAAGCTCGCGGGCCCACAGCGCAGACAGCAGCGCCTCGCGCCACAGCCGCTCGCATTCCGCATCACGGCCGGGCGCCTGGAAAACCTCGCCGCGCAGCGCCTTGGAGAGCGCGATGTTGCGCACCTCGAAGATACCGAGCCACGAGATCGCCTGGTGCAGCGACGATGCAGATGCGCGCAGGCGCATCGCCGGGGAATTCGCGACCCGCATGACCGCACCGACCAGCGCCGGGTCGGACTCGATCACGCGCACGAGCTGCAGCGCATCGGCGCGCGGCTGCGCGGCGATGTCGGCGATCTGGGCGCAGACCCGCGGCATCGGCGCGATGGTCTGCGGATGCGCCAGCGCATTGCCGAGCCGCGCCCGCAGGATGTCGACGGCATCGTCAACCACTGGCAAAGGCCAGCTCGAGCGCCGCGGCAATATCGTCTGCGAGGTCGTCCGGCTCCTCCAGTCCGATCGACAGGCGCACCAGCCCCGGCGCAATCAGCGCCAGCCGGCGCTGCGCTGCATCCAGGTCGCCGCTGCCGAGCAGCCGCGACGGCATCACCAGCGACTCGGTGGAACCGAGGCTCGCGGCTATGCTGAAGTAGTGCAGCGCATCGGCGAAGCGGTCGGAACGCTCGTGGCCGCCGGCCAGCTCGAACGAGAGGACCGCGCCGAAGTCGGACATCTGCGCGCGGGCGAGCGCGTGCTGCGGGTGGGACGGCAGCCCAGGGTAGTGTACACGCGCGACGCGGGCGTCCGCGGCGAGCCGGGAGCCAAGCTCCATCGCCGTCGCGCACTGCCGCTCGTAGCGCAGGAAATAGCTGCGCATGCCGCGCTGGATCAGGAATGCCGCATGCGGATCGAGCGTCGGACCGAGCGTGACGACGTCCTTCTTCATCGCCGCGATCAGCCGCGAGGAGGCGATGATCGCCCCGCCGAGGACGTCGCCATGGCCGGACGCAAACTTCGTCAGGCTGTGCAGGTACACGTCCACCGGATACTGTCCATGGTTATGGAAGCCGGCAAATGTATTGTCCATGACCGTGAGCGCGCCGGCCGCTGCGGCGTGCGCGGTGAGGTGGGGAATATCGGCGATCTTCGTGACCGGATTCGTCGGGCTCTCGAAGATCACGAGCCGCGTCGGGACCTCGCGCAGCACCCGCTCGATCCCTGCCCGATCCTCGATCGACAGCAGCGTGTGCGCGACCCCGTAGCGGGCGAGCAGCTGCCTGACCAGGTAGCGCGTCGGCCCGTAGGACTCGACGAAGCCGAGGACGTGGTCGCCGCTGCGGCACAGCGCCAGCAGGCACGCCGAGATCGCGGCGACGCCGGACCCGGTCAGCAGGCACTCATCCCTGCCCTGCAGCCCGGCGAGCAGCAGCTCCAGTTCGCGCAGCGTCGGGTTAGACGTGCGGCTGTAGAAGAAACCCTCACGGTGCCCCTGCAGGTGCTCCGCTGTTTCCTCAACGTCCTCGAACGCAAACTTGACTGACTGGTAGATCGGCCCGACCAGCGCGCGGTTGCCGGCCGGCAGGCCGACCCGGGGAGGATGGTTGACGCGAGTGCCTTTTTTCATGGTCATGCCGGGAAGTATGCCGCGACTTCCGTACTGACATCCCCTGCGGCCTCCGCCAGCGTCATGGCATCCGCAGCACCGAGACCGAGGTCGAGATAGACCGGCTCGGTCGCAAGCAGTTCATGGGCCGTGTCTGACGCGCCATCCAGCGTCTGGTCCGCGAGCCGGTGCGCAAGCGCGACGATGTTGCATTCGATGCGCAGGTCGCCGGCCGCCGGGTACGCCTCCCATTGCGCCATCGTCGCCGCGACCGGGGCAGGCAGGTTCCATGCGGCCGCCGCAGCGGCGCCCATCGGCCGCCAGAAGGTCTCGACCAGTCGCGCATACTGCGGCGGGGTCAGCTGCAGCTGCGCACTGGTCGCAAGGTCGTGGGCAACCGCGAGCACGACCGGCTTGCCGACCTCATGGAGCAGCCCGCACAGGTAACAGAGGTTCGGGTCGTAGGCGACGCGCTGAGCCAGCTGCCGGGCCCACAGTGCGCTCGCCAGCGCGTGGCGCCACAGGCGCCGCACGGCCTGGTTCTGGCCCGGGATGTTCAACAGCCGCCCCTGTACGACGAGCGTGAATGCAAGGCTCGCGGTCTCATCGAGGCCGAGCCAGGCGATCGCCTGTTGCAGCGAGCGGATCGGCGCGGCCGGGCGGCGCGTGACGCTGTTGGCGACGCGCAGCAGGGACGCGGACAAAGCCACGTCGACCTTGACCAGCGCCGCGAGGCGCTCGGCGTTGGCGGACGGGTCGGCGCTCAGGCGCATCACCCGCACCGCCACCTCCGGCAGCATCGGGATGCCTGGAGCGCCTGCGACCAGCTGCTGTTCGATGAGCTGGTGAATGATGTCGCCGTTGTCGCGCATGGGACTTCGGGGTCCTGACGAGGCTAGGCTGCCGCCCGGGCGAGGCGGTTCGAACGCGCCATCCACAGGCTCACGCCGACGATGATCAGCGTCACTATCGTGATGGTCAGCGTCGCGAGCACGTTGATTTCCGGGCTGACGCCCAGCCGCACCTTGGAGAATATGACCATCGGCAGTGTGCTGCTGCCGGGACCGGATGTGAAGCTCGAGATCACGAGGTCATCCCAGGACAGCGTGAACGCCAGCAGCCAGCCGGACAGGATCGCCGGAAACACGATCGGCAGCGTGATCACGAAGAAGACCTTGAGCGGACGGCACCCGAGGTCCATCGCCGCTTCCTCGAGCGAGGTGTCGAAGGTCGAGAGCCGCGACTGCACGACGACCGTGACGTAAGCCATCGAGAAGGTCATGTGGCTGATGGTCATCGTCGTGATGCCGCGACCGGCGGGCCAGCCGATCGCCTGTTCCAGCGCCACGAACAGCAGCAACAGCGAAAGCCCGGTGATCACCTCGGGCATCACGAGCGGCGCCGTGGTCATCGCGCTCAGGGTGAAACGCCCGCGGAACTGCGCGAAGCGGGCGAGGCCGAAACCGGCGAGTGTGCCGAGGACGACCGCGCCCGAGGCATTGATCAGCGCAACCTTCAGAGAGATCCAGGCGGCATCGAGGATCTCGTCGTTGTCCAGCAAGGCGTAGTACCACTTCAGCGTCGGCGAGTTCGCGGCGTCCCAGACCGTGACGAGCTTGGAGGCATTGAAAGAGAACACAATCATCGACAGGATCGGCACGTACAGGAACGCGAAGCCGAACGCGATGCAGCTGACGACGAAGAAGGAGTTGCGGTTATTCACTCAGGAAGCCGCCGATTCACGCGCCTGGATGCTCTGGTACCACATCATGAACGGCACCAGCAGCACCAGCAGCACGATCGCCACCGCGCTCGCGACCGGCCATGCGCGGTTCGAGAAGAACTCGTCCCAGAGGATGCGGCCGATCATCAGCGCGTTGGGTCCGCCGAGCAGCGCCGGGATCACGAACTCACCGACCGCCGGGATGAACACCAGCATCGAGCCGGCGAGGATGCCGTTGCGCGACAGCGGCAGCGTGATCGCGACGAACGCCTTCCACGGCCTGCAGCCCAGGTCCTGCGCCGCCTCGATCAGCTGCCAGTCCATCTTCTCCAGGTTCGAGTACAGCGGCAGGATCATGAACGGTAGATAGGAGTAAACGATGCCGACGTACATCGCGAACGGCGTATACAGCATCGTCAGCGGTTCGTGGATCAACCCGAGCGACAGCAGGACATTGTTGATGACGCCGTTGGCCTTGAGCAGGCCGATCCACGCATAGACGCGCAGCAGCAACGACGTCCAGAACGGCAGCACGACCAGCATCAGCAAAAGGTTCCGTACCGCAGGGCGCGAGCGCGCGATGCCATAGGCCATCGGGTAGCCGATGGCAAGGCACAGCAGCGAGGAGATGAACGCGACCTTCATCGAGTTCAGGAACGCCTTGATGTAGAGCGGATCCGTGAACAGGAAGCCGTAGTTGTTGAAGTTCAGCGTGATCGTCGGCGAGTTCTGCGCGTCCCAGGTCACGAGCGGCTTGTACGGCGGGATCGCGAGGTCGATGTCCGAGAAGGAGATCTTCAGCACAATCAGGAACGGTACGACGAAGAACAGCAGCAGCCATACATACGGCAGGATGACCACCAGCCCGCGACCGGTGATGCCAAGACGGGCGAGGGCGGGCTGGCGCATCCTGCTAGCGCGTGACCACGACGGGACTGGAGGGATCCCAGGACAGGTAGACCTGCTGTTCCCAGGTGACCGGATCTGCATGGCGCGAGGTGTTCGGCTGGGTGACCCGCACGACCTTGCCGGTCGGCAGCCTGACCAGGTAGATCGACAGGTCGCCGAGGTAGGCGATGTCCTGGACCTCGCCGCGCACGATGTTGTCGGTTCCGCCCGGCGGCTGCGTCGACATCAGGATCTTCTCGGGGCGCACGGCCGCCCATACGGTGATGTCCGGGGCCGCACTGATGCCATGGCTGACGTGGATCGTGCCGCCGAGTTCGGGCGACCCGATGCGCACGTAACCCGGCTCGTCCTCGATCAGTTTGCCCTCGAAGATATTGACCGAGCCGATGAAGTCGGCGACGAAGCGGGAGCCGGGGAACTCGTAGATCTCGGTCGGCGTGCCGGACTGGACGATCTCGCCGTGGTTCATGACGCCGATGCGGCTCGCGAGCGTCATCGCCTCCTCCTGGTCATGGGTGACGACGACGAAGGTGACGCCGAGCCGGTCCTGCAGGCCGATCAGCTCGAACTGGGTATGTTCCCGCAGCTTCTTGTCGAGCGCGCCGAGCGGCTCGTCGAGCAGCAGGAGCTTGGGACGCTTGACCAGCGAGCGGGCGAGCGCGACGCGCTGGCGCTGGCCGCCGGACAGCTGGTGCGGCTTGCGGCCGCCGAATTCGCCGAGCTTGACCAGGTCGAGCATCGTCGCGACCCGCTCGCGGATCTCCGCCTTCGGTATGCCGTCCTGTTTCAGGCCGAAGGCCACGTTCTGCTCCACGGTCATATGCGGAAACAGCGCATAGGACTGGAACATCATGTTGACCGGGCGCTCGTAAGGGGGCACTCCGGTCATATCCTCGCCGTCGATGAAGATGCGCCCCGACGTCGGCGTCTCGAACCCGCCGAGCATCCGCAGCAGCGTGGTCTTGCCGCAGCCGGAAGCGCCGAGGAGGCAGAAGATCTCCCCCTTGTAGATGTTCAGACTGACCTCGTCGACCGCCTTGAAATCGCCGAACGCCTTGGTCAGTTTCTCGATGCGCACGTAGGGCTGCGCGCCGGGATCCGTCCATGGGGAGGCCTTGACGACCGGGCCCGGTGTTTTCGACATCCTTACTGCCCCGTCTTGAATTTCTGCCACGCCCGGGTCTGCGCGCGCGCCTGGTCCGGAGAATCGGCGGTCTGTACCTTCAGCCGCTCCATGATCTGCGGAGTCGGATAGATCCCGGGATCGCTCTTGACGTCCGCATGCAGGAAGGGCTGCGAGGCGAGATTGGCGTTGGCGAAGCGCTTGAAGTTGGAGATCTCCGCGGCCACCTGCGGGGTCAGGATGTAGTTGATGAATGCATAGGCGCTGTCCGGATGCGGCGCGTCCTTCGGGATGGCCAGGCTGTCGAACCACAGCACGGTACCCTCGGCCGGGGTCGAATAGCGGATGTCGATGCCCTTGCCGGCCTCGTGCGCGCGGTCACGCGACTGCAGGAGGTCGCCGTTGTAGCCGACCGCGACGCACAGGTCGCCGTTGGCCAGCGCCTCGATGTAATCGGCGGTACTGATGTTGCGGATGTAGGGCCGGATCCCGGCCAGCACCTTTTCCGCTGCCGCGAGATCAGCGGAATCCGCCGAGTTCGGGTCCTTGCCGAGGTAGGTGTAGACGACGCGCAGCATCTCGGCCGGAGAGTCGAGGAAATTGATGCCGCACTTGCCGACTTTCGCAGCCCAGGCCGGGTCAAAAACCAGCCGCCAGCTGTCGGTCGGCGCATCGGGCGCGAGCGCCCGGATCATCTTCTCGTTGATCCCGAGCCCGATCGTGCCCCACATATAGATGACGCCATGTGCGTTGCCCGGATCATTCGCGGCAACGCGGGCCATCAGGGACGGGTCGAGGTTGCCGATGTTCGGCAGGCGCGACTTATCGAGCGGCAGGTAGACGCCGGCCTTGATCTGGCGCTCGAAGAAGGATGCGGACGGTACCACGACGTCGTAGCCGCTCTGCCCGGCGAGCAGCTTGGTCTCGAGCTGCTCGTTGGAGTCGTAGAACGCGACGTTGACCTTGATGCCGGTCTGCTTTTCGAAGTTCGCGATCGTGTCGGGCGCAAGGTAGTCGGCCCAGATGTACAGGTTCAGCACCTTCTGGCCCGCCCCTGCGGCCGGCGCCGCAGCCGCGCCACGATCGCCGCCCGGCTTCGAACCCCCACAGGCAGCCAGCAGCAGCGCGAGCGCAACCACCAGTCCCGTCGCCGACCGACGCGCTACGCCCATCAAACCCCCTGTGAATTCCCGCGGAGTGATCCCTGGCGACATTTATACCAAAATGTCGGCGGGGGCGCGCCCTTCAGACGTTCAACAGCAGGTATTCGCGCTCCCAGGAGCTGATGACCTGGGCGAAGGTCTCGTACTCGGCCTCCTTGACGGCCGTATAGGCCAGCACGAAGCGATCGCCGAACAAGTCGACCAGCGGCTTCGACTCGCGCAGCAGGCGCAGACTTTCGGCCAGCGAGCGCGGCAATGCGATCGCCAGGTCGTAGGCACTGCCGGAAATCGGTTCGGAAGGCTTCAGTGCCTCGGTCATGCCGAGATAACCGCAGGCGAGCGACGCGGCGATCGCGAGATAGGGATTCGCATCGGCGCCGCCGACGCGGTTCTCGACCCGTCGCGCCTCCGCTCCGGACATCGGGACGCGCAGGCCCGCCGTGCGGTTGTCGTAACCCCAGTGCACGTTGATCGGCGCCGAGGAGTAGCGGCTGATGCGCCGGTAGCTGTTGACGTTCGGGCAGAACAGCGACATCGCCGCCGGCAGGTACTTCTGCAGTCCCGCGATGTGGCTGAAGAACAGCGCCGACGGCGAGCCGTCGGGGTTGCTGAAGATGTTCTTGCGGGTCTTGACGTCGACGATGCTCTGGTGCAGGTGCATCGCACTGCCGGGCTCCTTCGCCATCGGCTTTGCCATGAACGTGGCGTACATCTTGTGGCGCATGGCCGCTTCCCTGGCGGTGCGCTTGAACAGGAACGCCTGGTCCGCGAGGTTCATCGGATAGCCGTGCAGCAGGTTGATTTCCATCTGCGCGGCGCCCGCCTCGTGGATCAGCGTATCGATCTCGATGTCCTGGGCCTCGCAGAACGAGTACATGTCGTCGAACAGCGGATCGAACTCATTGACGGCGGCGATGCTGTAGGCCTGGCGGCCGATCTCGGGACGCCCGGAACGGCCCACCGGGGGCTTCAGCGGATAGTCGGAGTCGATGTTCGGCTCGACCAGGAAGAACTCGAGTTCGGGGGCGACGACCGGCTCCCAGCCATGCGCCTCGTACAGTTCCAGAACGCGGCGCAGTACGTAACGCGGCGACATCGTCACCGGGCGGCCGTCGCCGTAGAAACAGTCGTGGATGACCTGCGCCGTGGGCTCGGCCGCCCAGGGTACGACGCGCACCGTTTTCGGATCGGCCTTCAGCACGATATCGATGTCGGACGGATTCATCGCACTCTGGTCATCGGGATAATCCCCGGTCACCGTCTGCAGGAAGATCGCCTCAGGCAGCCGCATGCCCTCCTCCTCGGCGAACTTCTCCGCCGGCATCAGCTTGCCGCGGGCGACTCCCGCCATGTCGGGAATGATCGCCTCGACTTCAGAGATACCGTGTTCTTTGAGGAACTGCTGGATCGTGCTCGGCATAGGTCACCTTGAACTTGAGTGCAGCCTGCAGGCCGCGCCGAACGCGGCGAACAGGGACAGCGAAAATGAATCCTGTTGAAATTTCCATTCGGGATGCCACTGCACCCCGACCGCAAACGTTGCGGCGTCCCGGACCCGGAAGGCCTCGATGAGGCCATCCGGCGCCCGCGCCTCGATCTCGAGGCCGGGAGCCAGCGCCTGCACGCCCTGGGAGTGCAGCGAGTTGACGCGCCAGCGCCGCACGCCGCCACAGCGCTCGAGCCAGCCACCGGGCTCCACCTCGATATCGTGAGCCGGGCCGTACTGCTCGTCGAGGGGCTCCGCCTCGTTTTCGCGGTGGTCGAGCTTGCCCTCCACCGCATGGACCCGCTGCCACAGGGTGCCGCCGAAGGCGACATTCATCTCCTGGAATCCGCGGCAGATCGCGAGTACCGGGATACCTGCGGCAACAGCCCGTGAAATCAGCGGAAGCGTCGTAGCGTCCCGATCTGCATCATGCAATGTCCCCGGCTCGCTGGCCGGGCCTCCGTAATGAAATGGCTCAACGTTCGACTCGCTGCCCGTGAACATGAAACCGTCGCAGCGCTCGACCAGGGTGTCCCAGTCCGTCGCTGCGCCGAGCGCGGGAATCAGCACCGGTACCGCCGCCGCACCGACCGCAACCGCCGCGATGTACTTCTCGCCGACTCCATGAGACGGGTGCTTGCCGCGCAGGCGGCGATCAGCGGAAATTCCGACGAGCGGCTTCATAGACATGTTTAGGATATTAAACGGCCAGGTAGACACTCAGGCATTCTGGCCAGGACCATTACACCACAGCGGGGCATCGTCGTCCCGCGACCCCGTTGAAAATCGGCTAAGATTAAGCCATTTCCGACACTTAGCCTCGCTTGCCGCAGCGCAATAAAATGACCGCTTGCACCAATCCGCTGAAGAGCCCACAGCCCCCAGACTCTGTCAATAGGCACAAAATCCTAAACACTTAGCCCCCAGCGAGCCCTTTCCGTGCGTCTTACAGATCCCGCCGTCCACTCCTATTACAGCGCCAGCGCCGGTCCCGAAGCCGACGCGGTGCGCGCAGCGCGCGTCCCGCTCGCAGGCGCGGCGACTGCCGACGTGGTGGTCGTCGGCGGCGGCATAGCCGGTTGCTCTGCGGCACTGCAGCTCGCGACGCGTGGCATGCGGGTCGTGCTGCTCGAGGCGCACAGCATCGGCTACGGTGCCTCGGGGCGCAGTGGCGGCCAGACGATCTTCGGCCTTGCCGTCGGCCAGCAGGCACTGTCGTCCCAGGTCGGTGCCAGTGACGCACGGCGGCTGTTCGACTTCTCGATCGAGGCGCTGCAGCTCACGCAGTCGCTGATTGCCCGCCACGGCATCGACTGCGATTACCGTCCGAACCACGTGCATGTCGCGGTACGCCCCCGACATCTGCAGGAACTGGCCGAGTGGCAGCGCGAACTGCAGGACAGCTACAGCTACGGCTCGACGCGACTGCTCGACCGCGACGAGCTGCAGGCCCATGTCACAAGCCCGCGCTATCTGGGGGGACTGCTTGATACGCAGAGCGGCCACCTGCATCCGCTCAAGTACACGCGCGGGCTGGCGCGCGCCGCCGAAGCTGCCGGGGCACGCATCTGCGAGGACTCGCTCGTCACGCACTTCGAGGCCGACGGCGGCGCTAGCGCCGCGGTGCGCGTGCACACGGCTGCGGGCAGCATCCGCTGCCGCCACCTCGTGCTCTGCGGAAACGCCTACCTGGGCAACGTCGCACCACGGCTCGCACGACGCATCCTGGGCGTCGGCACCTACATCATCGCCACGGAACCCATCGCGCGCGCGCGCGCGGCGCAGCTGCTGCCCACGCAGGCGGCGATTGCCGACATCAACTGGATCCTCGACTACTTCCGGCTGTCGGCCGACCAGCGCCTGCTGTTCGGCGGTCGGGTCAGCTACAGCGCCATCCAGCCGCCGCGGCTCGCGGAGGGGATGCGGCGGCGCATGGTGCAGGTCTTCCCGTCGCTCGCCGATCTGCGCGTCACGCATTCCTGGGGCGGGCTACTCGACATCACGCTGAGCCGCGCGCCGGACTTCGGCCGGCTGGCGCCGAACGTGTTTTATCTGCAGGGCTTCTCCGGCCATGGCATGGCGCTGACCGCGATGGCAGGCAGCCTGGTCGCCGAGGCAATCACCGCCACGGCGGAGCGCTTCGACGTATTCACCCGCATTCCGCACCGCGACTTCCCGGGAGGACCCTTGCTGCGCCGGCCCTCGCTGGTGCTGGCGATGCTCTACTACCGGCTCAGGGACCTCATTTAGCACTCCGCGCCCAGGGATTCGCAGGCGCCGGATGGCGCACGACGAAGCAGTGGTGGATGCGCGCGTGGCGGGCGAAATCCTTCGGGATCGTCGCCGCGGTGAGATCCTCGATGGCAAAGGCCGACAGCGCTCCGGCATCCAGCCTGAAGCGGGTGTAATTGGTTGAGAATACGAGTCGGCCGCCCGGCCGCAACAGCGCCATCGCGCGGCGCACCATGCCGACATGGTCGCGCTGCACGTCGAGCACGCCCTGCATGCGCTTGGAATTCGAGAACGTCGGCGGGTCGAGGAACACGAGGTCGAACGCCGCGCCGGCGGCCGCGGCGCGCTCGAGCCACTCGAGGCAATCGGCACGCAGCAGCTCGTGACGCGGCGCATCGAGGCCATTCAGCCGCAGGTTCTCCTGGGCCCACTCCAGGTAGGTGTTCGACAGGTCGACGCTCACCGAGCTGCGCGCGCCGCCGGCCGCCGCGTACACGGTTGCGCTGCCCGTGTAGCAGAACAGGTTGAGGAAATCGGCCCCGTCCGCCCAGCCGCGCAGCATGCCGCGTACCGCACGGTGATCGAGGAACAGCCCGGTGTCCAGGTAGTCGCGGAAATTGACCCAGAACTTCAGGCCGCCCTCCGCGACCACGAAGCGCTCCGCGGTTGTCGCGCGCTTCTCGTACTGTGCCGTCCCCTTCTGCGACTGCCGCATCCGCATGTGCACGAACTGCAGCGGCACGCCGAGCACATCCGGGATCACGGCGAGTGCCTCGCGCCGGCGTTCGCGCACGCCCTCCTCCGGAACGCTGCGCGGCGCCGCGTACTCCTGCACGTAGACATGCCGCGGATCGCGCCCGTACAGGTCGATCGCGAACGCATACTCCGGCATGTCGGCATCGTAGACGCGAAACGCCTCGATTCCCTCGCGCTGCGCCCAGGCGTCGAGCGCCTTCAGGTTCTTGCGCAAGCGGTTGGCGAACATCTGCGCACCCGGGCGCTGCGCCCAGTCGGCGCGCACCTCCTCGCGCGGCCGCTGATCGCTGCCACCGTCCAGCTCGAAGCGCAGCAGGCGGCACTCGATCGTGCCGTTCATGAACCGATGGGTTCGCTTCGCGTAGACGCCGAGGTGGCGTGCCAGCGGCGGATTGCCGGTCAGGACCGCGGCCTGCCAGCCGCGGAAGCGCTCGCGCAGCACACCGCCGAGCTCGCCGTACAGGACCGGCAGCGCTGCCTCCGCGCCGATGCGCTCGCCGTACGGCGGGTTGCAGACGAGCAACCCACGCCCGGCATCGGGCCTCTGCAGCTCGCTGACCGCGCGTCGCTCGACGTGCACCCAGTCCGCAACACCGGCACTTGCCGCATTGGCCAGCGACAGGCTCACCGCATCGGCATCGATATCGGAACCGAAGATGCAGCGCCGTGCAGTGCGCGCGGCGCGGCGCGCGCGCGCCTCGGTGCACAGGCGTTCCCACAGCGCGGCGTCGTGGCCGCGCCAGCCCAGGAAACCGAAGTAACCGCGGTCGAGACCCGGGGCCGCGTCTGCGGCGATCAGCGCGCCCTCCGTCAGGAAGGTGCCTGAGCCGCACATCGGGTCGACCAGCATGCCGCCCGCGGCGGCCAGTGCGCCCCAGCCGCTGCGCAGCAGCACGGCGGCCGCAACGTTTTCCTTCAGCGGGGCCGGGCCGGTGCCAACGCGGTAGCCGCGCCGGTGCAGGCTCTCGCCCGAGAAATCCACCGACAGCAGTGCCTCCGGACCTTCGATATGCAGATGCAGCAGCACGTCGGGCCGCTCCGGGCGGATGTCGGGCCGCGTGCCGGTCGACTCGCGCAGCGAATCGCAGACCGCGTCCTTCAGCAGCTGCGCGCCGTAGAGCGTGTGGCGGATGGATTCGTTGCCGCCACTGCAGGCGCAGGCGAGCGTCGCACCGGCTGCGAGGTGGTCGCGCCAGTCGATGCGTCGGAATGCCGCGTACAGCTGCGGCGATCCCGACGCATCGAGCGACCCCAAACAGAGGTAGACACGGGTCGCGGTACGCGACCACAGGCAGGCGCGATACCCCACCTCGAGCGTCCCCTGGAACTTGACGTCGTTGCTGCGCTCACGCAGGTCGGTTGCCCCGAAAGCGGCGAGTTCCTCCGCGAGGACCGACGCGGCGCCCACCGGCGCCGTAGCGATCCAGTACAGCACGTTGTCGGTCACCGGACGGACGCGCGCAGTTCGGACGCCGCCCGCGCATCGCGCCCGAGGCTCTGCCAGTCGAGCCTGGGGTGCGTTGCGATATGGCGAACGAGAATCCGGTATACGTCCGGGTCGAGACGCGGCGCCCGGGTGGAGGTTGCGAGTTCGGCGAGTTCGTCCTCGTCACGCGCCGTGCCCAGATAGTCCCAGTCGTCGAGCACGTGCCATTCGGTCAGCCCGAAGGCTGCGGCCTCGCGCAGCGCGACGCGCCCCGGGAAGGGCCACGACTGCAGTTTCAGCGACGACAGTGCAAGCTGCACGCGTGTCGCATGCAGCAACGCAGGCTCCTTGCCGACGCAGGCGCCACGGCACTTGCCCACCTGGTAGGCGAAACAGGATCCGCTGGCCGCCTCGAGGCCCAGCAGCTTCAGGCATAACTGTCCTGCACGCGCAATGTCGATCAGCGCTTTGGTGGCATCCTTCGCCGAGCGGAACAGCCCGAAGCAGTGGTCGCGCTGCCCGTGATCCAGCGCCTCGATCGGCACGATTTCGGGTGCCAGCGGGGGGGCCGGGATGCGCAGCGTGCAGCTTGCCGCGCTCGGCTTCAGGCGCCGGTTCAGCAGCGGCTGCTGGACCTTGATCCAGGCGCTCTCCAGCAACAGCGCACCGAGCTCGCCGGCGGTCTCGCGCCAGTCGATGCGACGCACCTGGCGCGCGAGCCGCTGTTCCTTTGCGTCCTGGTGCTCGGCGGCAAAATGCGCCAGCACGCGCGTGCGCAGCGTGACGCTCTTGCCGATGTACAACAGTGCATCCTGTTCGCCGAAGAAGCGGTAGACGCCGGGCCCCTCGGGCAGCTCGTCGGCAAGTCCGGGGTCGAGCTGCGGCGGCAGAGACCTCGCCTGCAGCAGTGCGCACACCGCCGCAGCGAGGGTGCCTTGCGGCCACGCGCCGCGCAGCAGCGTCCAGAAATCCAGCAGCACCCGCGCATCGCCGAGCGCGCGGTGGCGGGCGACGCACTGCAGTCCGTGGCGCTCCATGACGGCGTCGAGGCTGTGACGGTGGAACTCAGGGTAGAGGCGCCGCGACAGCTTGACGGTACACAGCACCTTCGCCGTGAAGCTTTGCTCGAGGCGCCGGAACTCACTGCGCAGGAAGGAGTAGTCGAAGCGCGCGTTGTGCGCGACGAACACGGCTCCGGAGAGGCGGCGCAGTACCTCGGCCGCAATGTCCTCAAAGGACGGCGCGGATGCGACCATCGCATTGGTGATACCGGTGAAGGACTCTATGTAGGGCGGAATGCGGCAGCCCGGATTGACCAGCGAACTCCACTCCTCGACGCTGCCATCGGCGCGCAGCCGCACGATGCCGACTTCGGTGATGCGATGCAGGGCCACGTTGCCGCCAGTGGTCTCCAGGTCGACGAACACCAGTTCCGGCGGCAGTGCGCCGCTGTCAGCCGCGTCCATCGAGCGACAGGATCGGGTAATACAGGTCCGGGCGCCTGTCGCGGAAGAGGCCCCATGACTCGCGGTAACGACGGATCGCCTCGAGGTCGAACGTCGCGGTGATCACCGCCTCGCTGCTGCGATCGGCCTCGGCCAGTTTCTCCCCGGTGTGCGAGGCGATGAACGAGGAACCATAGAAGGTCATCGTATACCGGTCGCCGGTCTCGACGCCGATGCGGTTCGAGGCCAGCAGCGGCATGATGTTGGCGGCGGCATGACCCTGCATGGTGCGCTGCCAGTGGCCGCTCGAATCGATCGACGCATCCTGCGGTTCGGAGCCGATCGCCGTGGGATACAGCAGCATCTCTGCGCCGAGCAGCGCCATCGAGCGCGCAGCCTCCGGAAACCACTGGTCCCAGCATATCCCGACACCGATCTTCGCGACCTGCGTGTCGAACACCTTGAAGCCGGAATCGCCGGGCGAGAACCAGAACTTCTCGTGGTAGCCGGGACCTTCAGGGATGTGCGATTTGCGGTACGTGCCGAGGACTGCGCCGTCGGCATCGACCATGACCACCGAATTGAAGAAGGCAGTGCCGGCGCGCTCGAACAGGCTCACCGGCAGCACGACGCCCAGTTCCCGCGCCAGGGCCTGGAAACGGACCACGGTCGGATGACCCTCGAGGCTGCGCGCGAGCTCGAAATGGCGCGGATCGTGGTCCTTGCAGAAGTAAGGCGCCTCGAACAGCTCCTGGATCAGGATCACGCGCGCACCCTGAGCCGCGGCGGCGCGGATCAGTTTTTCGGCGCGGGCGATATTCGCCTCAAGGTCCCAACTGCAGGCCATCTGCGTGGCGGCGACGGTGACGGTATTCATGATGACGCTATGGTACTAGGAAATCGGCGGCGGTGACGTGGCGCTGACGACCTCGCAATCCTCGGCGCCGGGATTGCGGAAGCGATGCGGCAGCGAATTGCGGAAGTAGTAGCCGTCGCCGGGACCCAGCACACGCGTCTCGCCGGCGACATTGAGCTCGATCCGGCCGCGCACGACGACGCCGCCGCTCTCGCCCGGCACGCTCGCGACCAGCTCGCCGGTGTCGGCGCCCGGCGGGTAGCGCTCGTGCAGCAACGACAGGCTGCGCAGCGCCAGTGCACCGCCGATGAGCATTTGCTGAACGCCGCCGGAACCGACCTCCGGCTGTTCGTCACGGGGAAAGAACACCGGCCGCTTGCCGGCAAGGTCGAGCGTGAAGAAATCGGCCAGGCTCATCGGCACGCCATCGAGCACCTTGGTCAGGGAACTGACGGAGGGGCTGACGCGGTTCTGCTCGATCAGCGAAATCAGGCCGTTGGTGACGCCCGCGCGCTTCGCCAGCTCGCGCTGCGACAGGCCGTACATCAGCCTGACGGCCTTCAGATGCGCACCGACGTCAATGTTCATGGGTGTTGATTATATTAAACGGCTGCGAGCCTATTTCGCAGTTATTTGAGCTAAGTGTCAATTTTTCTTATCATTGGGGCCTGTTCCCTCCCTGCAGCAGGACGATGCCCCATGAACGCCAAGCTCTCTCCGGTTCCCGCCCACCCCGAACTCGAAGCCTTCTGGATGCCGTTCACGGCGAACCGGCAGTTCAAGTCGAACCCGCGGCTGCTGGCGCGCGCCGAGGGCATGCACTACTGGACCGCCGATGGCCGCGAAGTGCTCGACGCGGTGGCCGGCCTGTGGTGTGTCAATGCCGGACACGGACGCAAGGAGATCGCCGCTGCAGTCGCCCGCCAGCTCGAGACGATGGAGTTCGCGCCGACCTTCCAGATGGGCCATCCGCTCGCCTTCGAACTCGCGAACCGGCTGGTGGAGATCGCGCCGCCCGGCATGGAGCGCGTGTTCTTCACGAACTCCGGCTCAGAGTCGGTCGACACCGCTCTGAAGATCGCGATCGCCTATCAGCGCGCCCGCGGCATGGCTTCCAAGACGCGCCTGATCGGCCGCGAGAAGGGATACCATGGCGCAGGCTTCGGCGGCATCTCGGTCGGCGGCATCGTCAACAACCGCAAGGCCTACAGCGCCGCGATGATCCCGGGCGTCGATCACCTGCCGCACACGCTGGACCTCGAACACAATGCGTTCTCGCGCGGGTTGCCGCAGTGGGGCGCCCACCTTGCCGACAGCCTCGAGCGCATCATCGCGCTGCACGACGCCTCGACAATTGCCGCAGTGATCATCGAGCCGATCTCCGGGTCCGCCGGCGTGATCCTGCCGCCCGTCGGTTACCTGAAGCGCATCCGTGAGATATGTACGAAGCATGACATCCTGCTGATATTCGACGAGGTCATCACCGGCTTCGGGCGCATCGGTGCGCCGTTCGCCGCACAGCAGTTCGACGTGACGCCGGATCTGATGACGACGGCCAAGGGCCTGACCAATGGCGCACTACCGATGGGCGCCGTGTTCGCACAGCGCAAGGTGCACGATGCCTTCATGGAAGGTCCGGAGAACCTGATCGAGCTGTTCCACGGCTACACCTACTCGGCCCATCCGGCAGCCTGCGCAGCGTCGCTGGCGACGCTCGATATCTACCGCAGCGAAGGCCTGTTGCAGCGTGCGCGTGCGCTCGCGCCGCATCTCGAACAGGGCGTGCATTCGCTCAAGGGGCTGCCCAATGTCATCGACATCCGCAACTACGGGCTGATCGGTGCCGTCGAGTTCGAGCCGCGCCCGGGCAAGCCGGCGACGCGGGCGTACGACGTGTTCACGAAGTGCTTCGAGCGCGGCGTGCTGGTGCGGGCCGCGGGCGACACGATCGCCGTCTCGCCGCCGCTGATCGTCGAGGAAGCGCAGCTCGAGCGGATCTTCGCGGTACTGGGCCAGGCGATCCGCGACACCGCCTGACCGTCGGGCCCGTCGTTCAGGTACGCGCTTCGAAAATCGCGTACCACTTGCGACAGGTTCCGAGGACCTCCCAGTTGCCGGTGAAGCCCGCCGGAACGACGAACGCGTCCCCGGCCTGGAACTCGTGGCGCTCGCCGTCCGGCGACTCGATGCGGACCCGCCCCTCGAGGATCACGCAGAACTCGTGCTCCGTGTAGCGGACCCGCCAGCGGCCGCTCGTTCCCTGCCACAGGCCACAGAAGAACTGGCCGCTGGCATCCGCATACTGGTTCGCCACCCAGGCGCGTGGCTGGCCCGCAAGGAGTTTCCCGACTTCAGGATCGGCGGATTCGCCCTGAGCCAGCCTGTCGAGGACCACGATCCGGGGAGGGGTATCCATGATGTTATGATACTTGCAATGGAACCTGCCGATCCAGCCGCCCCACCGGGATCGCCGCCAGTCGCGGAGATCACGAACAACGACTACGTCGGCATCTACCTGAAGCTGCGTACAGCGCTTGAACCCGCGCGCACCTACTCGGTATCGCTGCACGATGCCGACGGCGAGGCGGAATGGCTCAGCGAAAGCTCCCTCGGCCCCGATGAGCACCGGGCGGCGCTCGACGCGCTGGCGCTGTTCGAGGCGGAGGAGGAGCGCGCGGTAATCGTGCAGGACCTCGGCAGCGCCCGTTCGGCGCTGGTCCTGCGGGTCGCCAACTACGAGCACGAACTGCTCGGCGCGGTCATGCTGATCGTCGACTCGCGCACCGCACGCCATCTCGAGGGCAACCTCGAGGAACTGCTGACGCTGTCGGTGCAGCGCGCGCTGCACCAGTACGGGAAGATCCGCGAAACCCAGCGCGCGAAGCAGGCCGCGGGGCATCCCGATGCGCCGGCCCGGGATGCCGCGCCGCCCGGCAGCGCGGTGGACCCGGAACTCGACCGGCTCAGCGACGCGCTGCGCAGCAGCCCTATTGAACTGCACGTGCAGCGGCTCGTGCCGCTGCGCCCCGACACCGAACGCCGCCGCTATGAAGTACTGCTGCGCTCCAAGGCGAGCCTGATGCAGAATGCGGCGCCGCGGACCATGCTGAAGACGGCCATCGCGAACGGGCTGGGATCGATGATCGACCGGCGCGTGGTGACCGAGCTGGTCGGATGGCTGACGCGCCATCCGGCCACCTGGCAGGTCCATGGGCTGTCGTTCTCGGTGAACCTGACGCGCACCTCGCTGCACGACCCGAACTTCGTCCGCTTCGTCGAGCTGTGCATCGTCAAGGCGGGCGTACCGCGGGGCACCATCGGCTTCGAGATCGACATCCCGACTGCGCTGCGCTCCGCTTCGCTGATGCCGGACCTCGCTGCCGCGCTCGAGCGACTGGGCTGCCCGCTGATTCTGGATGACTTCGTTGCGGAAAACGACTGTCTGGAGCTGCTGCAGCTGCCCGGAGTCAGCATGCTGAAGGTCGCCGCGACCGCGACCGCGAGGAGCCGGACGGATCGCATTTCAAAGGCTGCGATCACTGCGCTGGTGCAGCGCGCGCGTGCGCAGAAGATCTTCACCGTCGCAAAACGCGTCCGCTCCCGCGCCGACGAACAGTGGCTGTCGGACCTGGGGTTCGACTTCGTTCAGTCGCATGCATTCTCGCTGCCGGTGACCATCGGCTCACTGGTGAAGCGCTTCGGAACCAACCCGACTCAGACCTGAATGTGCCGGCTGCACACCGCCGCCGAACGCCTCCGTGCTTCGAAAAGCTTGCAAATCGCCGCAAACCAAGCAAAATGGGATCGTCTGCACTGAGACACCGGAACCGGGCTGAGTGATCCGTTAGTCCCATGAGGTTCGGTTCCGGTTCCCTGCACGACTCCTGATCCGCCGCGCACACCGCCGCAAACCCCTTGAATTACAGGCTCCGCACGTTGCTAGCGAGCGCGCGTCGATGCCTTCAACAGAGCCTCTTCGAGCGCGCGTACCGGCCGCAGATCGCGGTACAGCGGGTCGCGTGCCGCTGCGATCCGCTGCGCAAATCCTGCGCGCAGCGCGCCGTCGGCCGCCAGTTGCACGGCGCGGGCGATGAATTCCTCGTCGTCGCGCGCAACCAGTTCCGGCAGCCCGAGGCGGCGCATGATCGCACTGGCGAGCCGCCCGCGCATGAAGCGTCCTTCGTGTGCGAGGACCGGCAGGCCGCACTCGACGGCCTGCAGGGCCGTGTTGAAGCCGGAAAAGCCGATCGTATCGAGCATCAACGCGGCCTTCTGCATCAGGCCGAAGAAGCGCGGCCGGCTCAAGGCAGGAATCCGGCAGACGTGGTCGTCGAAGTCGACACCCTCGCGGGCGAAGGCAGCGCGCAGGCGCTGCTCGAGAATCGCGTCCATCGAGGCGCTGCGGCTGCCGAAGAACACCAGCCAGCCGCCGCTGCCCGCATGCAGGCCGCGCGCGATCCGCGCCCAGACCGCATCCTGCAGCGGTGAATACTTGAATGGCGCCCCCGGACACAGCAACAGCGGCTCGTCGCGCGGCAGGCCGAACTCGCGCACGTCGATATCGAGAGGTTCGGGCGCGAGCGGCTCGACGTGCACGCCCAGTCCGGGCAGGCGCACGAGCTGCTCGGTGTAGTAGGCCGACGCATCCGCGGGCTCGAAGTCCTCGGCAGACAGGTACAGGTCCATCGTCGGCAGTCCGGTTGTCTCGGGATGCCCCCAGGCTGCGGCCTGCAGCGGCGCAAGCCGCAGCGATGCCAGCTGCACCGTCAGCGGATCCATGCCGATTTCCGGATAGATCAGTACGTCCGGCTGCGCGGCGCGGATCGCCAGGACCCACGCAGGCAGGCTGTGTGGCGCCGCCACGAAGCCGGACACATGGCTGCGGGCGAATTCGGTCTCGCCGTCAGAGGTCCCGTCGAGCTGGAAAACATGCGCCTCGAAGCGCGCCGGGTCCAGATGCGTGACCCAGCCCTTCGTAATTGCATTCCACACCGAGTGATCGCGGACCTGGGCGGAAACGAAGCCAACGCGCAGTGGCCGTCCGGCGGCGCCGGGCGCCCACTTTGCGGAACCCCGCGCCTGTCCCGCGCCAGGATCCGGCATTGACGCCATCCACTCGACGCAGAGGCTACCGTATCGGGCCAGCAGCGCACGGTTGTCATAGGGCTGGTAGGCCAGGAAGAACGGCTGGCTCGCACCGACGGCGAGGTAGGCCTCGTGGCGCCGCGTCGCCTTGAACCAGGCGCGCAATTCCGCGAGCGCCTGGTCGAATGCGGCGCGCGCGGGCTCAATTGCCGCGACGTCGGTGAACATCGGCTCGCACCAGGACATCGCGAGCGCCCAGCGGGCATTGGCGTTGTCCGCATCGGCGGCGATCGCCTGCGCCAGCACCTGCCGCGCCTCGACACACAGGCCACCGCTCAGCAGCGCATGGCCGAACGCGCACAGGGTCCGCGTCGAGGGCGCCGGCAGTGCGACGGCCTCGCGCCAGGCCCGGATCGCCGCCTCCTCCTGGCCCTTCTCGAACAGCGCTCCGGCGAGCACCGCATGTGCTGCCGACGAGCCGGGCTGCAGCGCAACGGCTTTGCGGGCGAGCGCCAGCGCCGCATCGCCGTCGCCGGTGCGCGTGACGGCCGCCGCGAGATTCGCCCAGGCGTCGGCGCCGCCGGGATCGAGTACGGTCACGGCCTCGAACATCTGCACCGCGGCCGGCGCATCGCCGGTGTCGAGCAGGCAGGCGCCGAGCAGGTTGCAAACCTCGACCGAGCGCGGATCGAGCGCATACGCGCGACGCAGCGGCGTCAGCGCAGCGTCCGGGCGCCCCATCTGGCGCAGCGCCGCGCCGAGATTGCCCAATGGCACGGCCATATCCGGCTGCAGCCGGACCGTGCGCTCGAACAGCCGGTGCGCCTCCTCCGCCCGCCCCATGCGCAGGTAGACGGTGCCGAGGTTGCCGAGCGCGGCCGCATGGTTGGGCGCGACCTGCAGGGCCGCCTTGATGCGCCGTTCGGCTTCGGGGTAGCGCCCTTCCTGCAGCGCGATGACGCCGAGCAGGTGGGCTGCGTCGAAATGCCGCGGCACTTCAGCGAGGATGCGTGCGTAGAGTACGGCAGCCTCGGCGATCTGCCCCGCCTGATGCAGGCCGACCGCCTGGGCGATCAAGGGATGTTCAGCGGGCTCAGGCGGCCGTTGCGGCGGACGGGCCCTCATCCGGCTAGCGCTTCGGCTTGGCCGAAGTCAACTGCAGGCGCGCGATCACATCGTACGAGAAGGATTTGACGAAGGTTGCCGGATAGCCCTGGGCGCTCATTCCTTCCCGCACCCGCGCAGCCAGCCGTGCCTTCTTGTAGATATTCAGGGGAGTCTTCTGCGTGAACTCGGCCGTACGCTTCGAGATGCGCTCGTGCAGCTTGCTGGCGCGCCGCGCCACGCTGTCCTTGTCGGGATCGAAACCGGGCGGCAACGAACGCTTGAGTTCATCGACGATCCAGTCCGCGTACTTGTCGACCTCGGCGGTATTGAACATGTCACCGAACATGGCGGCAGTGTACCGCATCCAACTTCTGACTTGCCACCGTCCGCCAGGCACCGAGAGGGATCTGCGCGGGCGCGGATCGGGCCGGCCCAGCGGCCGTGCGCCATCAGTTCATTGCCCCGCTTGCAGTGCGCCCCTGCGCCCGTCTCCGCCAGGTCCCTTGCGGTCATCCCGCGACGATATCAGCAGCACCGGCCGCGTCGTCGTGCGCACGACGTACTCGGCGTCGCTGCCCATGACGAGGCGGCGGATGCCACGGCGTCCATGGGTGCCGATCACGATGAGATCGGCATTCCAGCGATCGGCATAGGCGGCGATCTCCGCGCCGACCTCCCCCATCGGCAACTCGAGGATCGTGCCCTCGGCCGGCACATCGTCATTGCGGGCGACGGCGACGGCATCCGCGAGGATGCGCTCGCCCTGTTCATGCAGGTCCTTCAGCAGTTCCGCATAGCGCACGATGCCATGGCGGCCATCGGCAACGACGTAGTCATGCACGATGTGCAGGAAATTCAGCGACGCCTGCTGGTCCTTCGCCAGACGCACGGCGTGCGCGACCCCCGCCATGCTGGGCGGACTGCCGTCGATCGGCGCCAGGATCCGTTTGTACATGGCTCCACAGCCCCCGCTCAGCGGGCGAGGTAGACCACCAGGAACAGCATCGCGCCGAGGCTGACGATGACACCGTAGTACACACTACGCACCCAGAAACCCGTCTTGTCCGTGCCGAGGGCGCTCTGGCCGGAAGGTTCAATTTGCCTGCTCATGGGACTCTACCTCTGTAATATGTCGCTCGCGCGGGCGAGCCGGAACACTCCGTATGCTGACGCCGATGGCGGCGGCGCGCCATCCGGGCTTGTACCTAAGGGTGCGCAGCGGACCCTGGCTCAGCCGCCGGTCTCGAAGCCGGGATACAGCGTCATGCCACCATCGATGAACAGGCTGATCCCGTGCACATAATCGGCGTAGTCGGATGCAAGCCAGACCGCGGCACGGCCGATCTCCTCAGGTTCCCCGATGCGCTTGTACGGGATCAGTTTCAGCAGCGCCTGATAGCTCTCGATCGTACCCCAGGCCTCGCGGTTGATCGGGGTCTGGATCGCCCCCGGGCAGATGCTGTTCACGCGGATCCGGTACGGCGCCACCTCCTGCGCGATGCTCTTCATCATCAGCATGACGCCGCCCTTGGATGCCGCATAATTGACATGTCCGCCCCAGGGGATGACCTCGTGGACCGAGCTCATGCAGAGGATCTTGCCCGCGGCGCAGGACACCTCGGGCCTGATGCCCCGGCGCTTGAACTCTCTCACCGCCTCGCGGGCACACAGGAACTGGCCGGTGAGATTGACGCCGATGACCCGGTTCCATTGTGCGAGGGTGAGTTCCTCGAACGGCGCATCCGCCTGCAGACCCGCGTTGTTGACCAGAATGTCGAGAGTGCCGAGAGTCGCGATCGCCTCGCGGAACATCGCCTGGACCTCTGCCTCGTCGGACACGTCGGCCCGGATCGCCAGGGCCTGCACGCCGCAGGCGCGGATCTCCTCGACGACCTGCTGCGCGGTGTCTGCGCCGGAAACGTAGTTGACGACGACATCGGCACCGGCCTGCGCCAGCGCAATCGCGACTGCCCGTCCGATGCCGGAGCCGGCTCCCGTCACGAGCGCCTTCTGCCCCTGCAGCATGTGCTGTGGCGGGCACCTCGGCATCACGGGCAGAGGCAGGTAGTCGGGGTGCATCGCATTGTCCATGACCTTAAGGCTCCCGGGATGAGGCAGATGGGGCATGCGGCGGCTGGCGCGGCTGCAGGAGCTTTGCCACGAGGCCGGTCCAGCCGGTCTGGTGGGATGCGCCGGCACCGCGCCCGTTATCGCCGTGGAAGTACTCGTAGAACAGTATATGGTCGCGGAAGTGCTCGTCATCCTGCATGCGTGGATACTGCCCGAATACCGGGCGCCTGCCGTTTTCGTCCCTGAGGAAAATGCGCGCGAGGCGGGTAGCCAGCTCCTGCGCCACCCCGGCGATCGTCAGGAACTTTCCCGAGCCGGTCGGGCATTCGATCTGGAAGTCGTCGCCGTAATAGTGGTGGAACTTCTGCAGCGACTCGATCAGCAGGTAGTTCACCGGGAACCACACCGGTCCGCGCCAGTTGGAGTTGCCGCCGAACAGCCGTGAGTCCGACTCGGCCGGCTGGTACTGCACCGTGAGTTCCATGCCGTTGACGTGGAACACGTAGGGGTGCGCTTCATGGTATTTCGAGATACCGCGGATGCCGTAGGGCGACAGAAACTCGGTCTCGTCCAGCATGCGCGCAAGCAGCTGCTTCATCCGGTGTCCGCGCAGCAGGGACAGCAGCCGCCGCTGGCCCCGCCCCGGTGCGGTCCAGTTCGACACCAGCGCAGCAAGTTCCGGGCGGTAGCGCAGGAACCACTCGAGCCGGCGCCTGAAATGCGGCAGGCGGTCGAGCAGCTCCGGCTCGAGCGTCTCGACGGCGAACAGCGGCATCAGCCCGACCATCGAGCGCACCCGCATCGGCAGCTTCGTGCCGTCCGGCAGGTGCAACACGTCGTAGAAGAACTGGTCGGTCTCGTCCCAGAGTCCGGCGCCGTCTTCGCCGAACGTATCCATCGCCGCCGCGATATTCAGGAAATGTTCGAGGAACTTGGTCGCAATGTCCTCGTAGACGGGGTTGTGCAGGGCGAGTTCGAGCGCAATCTTCAGCAGGTTCAGCGAGTACATCGCCATCCAGCTCGTGCCGTCGGCCTGGTCGATGTGACCCCCGGTCGGCAGCTCGGCGCTGCGGTCGAAGACCCCGATGTTGTCGAGTCCGAGGAAGCCGCCCTGGAACACGTTGCGGCCTTCCCTGTCCTTGCGGTTGACCCACCACGTGAAATTCAGCAGCAGCTTGTGGAACACGCGCTCGAGGAAGGCCAGGTCCGGCGTGCCGCCGTTGCGATTGCGGTCCATCTGGTACACGCGCCAGGTTGCCCAGGCATGCACCGGCGGGTTGACGTCGCCAAAGGCCCATTCGTAGGCCGGGATCTGGCCATTCGGGTGCATGTACCATTCGCGGGTCAGCAGCACGAGCTGCTGTTTCGCGAACTCCGTATCGACCAGCGCGAACACCTGCGCATGGAACGCGAGATCCCAGGACGCAAACCACGGATACTCCCACTTGTCGGGCATCGAGATGATGTCGGCGTTGTTCAGGTGCGTCCATTCATGGTTGCGCCCATGCCGGCGCTCGGGCGGCGGGGGCAGCTGGCCGGGATCGCCGCCGAGCCACTGCGGGATGTCGTAGTAGTAGTACTGCTTGCTCCAGATCATGCCGGCCAGCGCCTGGCGCTGCACGTGACGCACGTCGGGATCGGCAATGTCGTGCTGCAGATCGCCGTAGAACTCGTCCGCCTCGGCGATGCGCAGCGCGAAAACCTGGTCGAAGCCGTCGAACGGATCGTCAGGCGGCGTGCGCGACAGCCGCAGCCTGACGCTGACCGAGCCCTGCGCCGGGACGAGGGCGCTGAAGTGTGCGCCGGCCTTGGTACCCTGCTCGCGGTCCGCAACGCAGCTCTCTCGGCCGTCGATCAGGTACTCGTGAAACGCATCCTTGAAGGGCCCTGGAGCGTCGATCCCGTAGAGCCTGCAGACGTTGGTGTCGTTCTCGGTCAGCAGCCAGTGTGGGTCCGCCATCCCGGTGCCGGTGGCATTGCAGTGCAGGATGCCGAGGCCACGATGCTCGGCCTGCACGCCCAGCTGCTCGCGGCGCAGCAGCGGCCGCGCCCTGCCCGGCTTCCAGGACCAGGTGTTGCGGAACACGAGCTGCGGGATCAGGTGCAGTGGCGCAGCCGTGCCGGCGCGGTTATGGGCAGTGATGCGCATCAGCACGTCATCGGCGACGCCCTGCGCATACTCGACAAAGACATCGAAGTAGCGGTTGTCGTCGAACGCACCGGTATCCAGCAGTTCGTATTCCGGGGCGGAGGAGCCGCGGCGCGCATTCTCCGCGACGAGGTCGGCATACGGATACGCTGCTTGCGGATACTTGTAGAGCATCTTCAGGTAGGAGTGCGTCGGCGTCGCATCGAGGTAGTAGTACAGCTCCTTGACGTCTTCCCCGTGGTTGCCCTCGCTGTTCGTAAGTCCGAACAGCCGCTCCTTGAGAATCGGGTCACAGCCGTTCCACAGCGCCAGCGTCAGGCACAGCTTCTGTTCGTGGTCGCAGAAGCCCGCTATCCCATCCTCGCCCCAGCGATACGCGCGGCTGCGCGCGTGATCATGCGGCAGGTAATCCCAGGCCCTGCCGTCCGGGCTGTAGTCCTCGCGCACGGTGCCCCATTGCCGCTCGCTGACATAGGGCCCCCATTTCTTCCAGCCGGGTGGCGCGTGGGCGCATTCGTTGAGGCGCTGCTCTTCGGCATTCATGAGTTTGCTTCCCTGGGATGCAGCTGTGCGGCAGTCACGACCTGCCAGGCGCGCAGGATCTCCCCGACACCCCAGGCCTGCGCAAAGCAGCCGCGTGGCGCGAACGGTCCGTCACCGTCCATGATCTCGCTGACCTGGCCGATGCAGGCCTCGCCGAGGTGGGCCGGCATGTCGCGGAGCAGTGCGAGCGCTGCGGCCGCATTGCCATGCACGCGATAGTGGGCGGTCACGTAGGGGCCCAGCAGCCAGGTCCAGACCGTGCCCTGGTGATAGGCGGCGTCGCGGCTCGCCTGATCGCCCGCATAGCGACCGCGATAGCGCGGATCCTGCGGCGACAGCGAGCGCAGCCCCACCGGGGTCCACAGATGCTCCGTGCAGGCCCGAAGCACCTGTCGCGCCCGCCCGGCGTCCAGCAACGGATAGGGAAGCGACACGGCGAGGAGCTGGTTCGGACGCAGACTCGCATCGCAACGGCGCCCGCTCGCATCGGGTTCTCCCTCCGGTCCGTCGACGACATCGTACAGACAGCCGCCGTCCGGGTTCCAGAATGCAGCAATGAAGCCTGCGCCGATGCGCGCTGCAAGTGTGGCATGGCTGGCGCGATCGTCGGCCAGCCCAAGGC
>Ga0302320_10005056_pt1 | contig 29690 bp, 27 predicted proteins | sample Bog_T0_3_FD_202130 | JGI IMG/M metagenome (GOLD analysis project Ga0302320, IMG submission 202130) | Peat permafrost microbial communities from Stordalen Mire near Abisko, Sweden - Bog_T0_3 | ecosystem: Environmental > Terrestrial > Soil > Wetlands > Peat | place: Sweden: Abisko, Stordalen Mire...
ACCGGAAAAGTCTTTCTGGAAGTCACGGCGCGGCCCATGAAGGATGCGACGGGCGGCCTGTGCGGGGGAGTTGCGGTCCTGCGCGACATCAGCGAGCGCAAGCGGGCTGAGGCCAGTTTGGCGGGACAGGCCGAGGAACTTTCACGCCAGTCTGCACAACTGGTCCGTACCGGGCAGGCGCTGGAAGAGCAGAGCTCGATGCTCAGGCTGGTAATGGAGAATATGGCCGAGGGCCTGGTGGCAGCCGACCGGGAAGGACACTTTTTGATATGGAACGATGCTGCCCGCCGCCTGATGGGCCAGGATGCAGCGGAGTTGCCCAGCCAGCAGTGGACAGAGCACTACCAGATGTTCCTGGCCGACGGGGTCACGCCTTATCCCACGGAGAGCCTTCCCCTCATGCGCGCGTTGCGCGGGGAATCGTCGCAGCAGGAAATGGTCGTCCGCCATTTGGCCGAGCCGGGAGTCTGTCTGGAAGTAACGGCGCGGCCCATGAAGGACGGAAAGGGCGGCTTGTGCGGCGGGGTGGTGGTCTTCCGGGACATCACACAGAGGAAAGCGGACGAACGGAAAATTCTGGAATTGAATCAGAATCTGGAGGTGCGGGTGTCCGAGCGCACCGACGAACTGAAAATCGCGAATGAGGAACTGGAGAGTTTCACCTACTCGGTTTCGCATGACCTGCGCGCGCCCTTGCGGCATGTTGCTGGTTTTTGCCAAATCCTGGTGGAGGATTGCGGCGCGGAGATGAGCGCCGAGGCGCGGCATCACTTGGAACGCATTGAATATGGCGTGAGCCGCATGGGGTTGTTGGTGGATGAATTGCTGGATTTGGCGCGGGTGGGCCGCCATCCCCTGAAACTCCAGCCCGCCAACCTGAAACAGGTGATCGAGGAAGTCGTGTCGATACTCCAACCGGAAATTCTGGATCGGGACGTGACCTGGAAAATCGCCGACCTGCCGATGGTGGAATGCGATCCCATTCTGATCAAGCAGGTTTTTCAAAATCTGATCGCCAACGCGCTGAAGTTCACCCGGACCCGGGAATGCGCTGTGATTGAGATCGATTCCCGGAACTCGAACGGACAGGTGGAGATTCGGATTTGCGACAACGGGGTCGGCTTCGACATGAAGTACGCCGATAAATTGTTCGGGGTATTCCAGCGACTGCACCGGGCAGAGGATTTCGAAGGCACTGGGATCGGACTGGCCATCGTGCAGCGCATTGTTCATAAGCACCATGGACGGGTCTGGGCGGAGTCCGAAGTGGGCAAGGGCGCGACCTTCTTCTTCACCCTGGAGGCTGCCAAAACAGATGGGATGGAACACGGTGAACAAGGCTTACTCACATCGGCAGGAGTTCAATTATGAAGCCGGATGACATTGAGATCCTTCTAGTGGAAGACAGTCAGGACGACGTAGAACTCGCGCTGCACACGCTGCGGGCGGAGAATTTGGCCAACCGGATTTTGGTGGCTCGCGATGGAGCCGAGGCGCTGGACTTCCTGTTCTGTACCGGACCCCACGCCGGGCGCTCCTTCGACCATCCTCCGAAGCTGGTGTTGCTGGATTTGAAGCTGCCGAAGGTGGATGGCATGCAGGTTCTGAAGCAGATGAAGGGCGATCCCCGGACGCAGCACATTCCGGTGGTGATGATGACTTCCTCGCGGGAGGAGCGGGACCTGGTGGCGAGCTATGAACTGGGGGTTAACAGTTACTTGCAGAAGCCGGTGGACTTCAGCGAGTTCCGCACAATGGTGAAGCTTCTGGGACTGTATTGGCTGGTGATCAACCAGCCTCCGGTGGCCGACCACAAGTCGGCGGTTGCGGGGCAGAAGAAATGAGCAGCGCCGGAGTCAAACTCGCACTGGTTACTCCCGCGCCCAAGGCGCAGCTGCGGGTCCTGCTGCTGGAGGACAATCAGCTGGACGCGGAGTTGGTTCTGCGCGCGCTGCGCAAGGGCGGCTGGGACGTGACCGCGCGAGTGGTGCAGGACGAGGCGGCGTTCACTTTGGCGCTGCGGACTTATTCTCCGGAGATAGTGCTGGCGGATTTCAATCTCCCGAGCTGGACGGGGATGGCTGCGCTCGATGTGCTGCGCAGCGAAACTCCCGACATTCCGATGATTCTGGTTTCCGGGGCGCTGGGGGATGTGACTGCGGTCGAATGCATCAAGCGCGGGGTGACGGACTACGTTCTGAAGGATGGTTTGGCGCGGCTGCCGGAGGCGGTGCGGCGCGCGCTGGAGGAAAACCATCAGCACGCTTTGCGACGCCAAGCGGAAGAAAATCTGGCCCGTAAGGTGGAGGAGCTGGCGCGCTCGAATGCCGACCTGGAGCAGTTCGCGTATGTGGCGTCGCATGACCTGCAGGAGCCGCTGCGCATGGTCGCCGCTTATACCCAACTGTTGTCGGAACGGTATGTGGGCAAGCTGGACGAAAATGCCGACAAGTTTCTCGGCTACGCCAGCGAAGGCGCGCTGCGCATGCAGGTTCTGATTCAGGATCTTCTGGCGTTTTCGCGGGTGGGACGCAGCGGTACGCCCGGTGCCAAGGTCGATTGCAACGCAGTCATGCAGGACGTGCTGAAAACGCTGGGCCCAGCGGTTGAGGAGAGTGGCGCGATTGTCACCTGCTCCGAGCTTCCGGTGGTTTGGGGGGAGCGCACGCAGATCGCGCAGGTGCTGCAGAATCTGATCGGAAATGCCATCAAGTTTCGCGGCACGGAACCGCCGAGGATTTCGGTGCAGGCGGAAAAGGAAGAGAGCCACTGGCTGTTCCGCGTGGCCGATAACGGGATTGGCATTCCGGCGGAGAGCGTCGACAACATTTTCGTGGTGTTCCAGCGCCTGCACGGGCGAACGGAGTACGCGGGCAACGGCATCGGGCTCGCGATTTGCAAGAAAATCGTCGAGCGCTATGGAGGCAGAATCTGGGTGGAATCCCAGGTGGGCGGCGGCTCGACTTTTAAATTCACCCTGCCATTGCAACCTCCGGATCAGCCGGAAGAAGGAAAACCATGAAGACCGGGCTGCGTTTGTTTCTGGTGGATGACAATCCGGCGGACGTGGGCCTGACCCGCGAGGCGCTGGCGACGAGCCCCCGCCACAGCGCGATCGAGAGCGTGGCGGACGGCACGGAAGCGATGGCTTTTCTGGAGTGCAAGGGAAAATACGCGAGCGCGGAGCGTCCCGATGTGGTGATCCTGGATTTAAGTCTGCCCAAGAAGAGCGGGCTTTCGGTTCTGGCCGCCATGAAAGACGCGCCCAAGCTGCGCGGCATTCCGGTTGTGATCTTCAGCACTTCGCAATTGAATGACGACGTCTTGCGCAGTTACGAAATGGGCGCGAGCTGTTACGTGAGTAAGCCGGGAAATTTAGCCGACTTCTTTGCGGCGGTGAAGTCGATTGAAGAATTCTGGTGCGACCGCGTCCGACTACCACGCCAAGGAGAATGAAAAAACATGGATCAACCCACCACGCACGTACTGTTGATCGAAGATAACCCCGGGGACGCGGATCTGGTGCGGCTGCGGCTGGTCGAAGGCAAGTTCCCGGTTGAGGTCAATTGCGTTCACCGGCTCTCCGAGGGACTGGACTCTCTTGCGCGTGAAACGCCGTCAGTCATCCTGCTGGACCTGAACCTGCCCGATAGCCATGGAGCGGACACTTTCCGCCGCGTGCTGGAGCACTCGCCCGACGTGCCCATCGTGGTGCTTTCCGGCCAGGACGATGAAGCCCTCGCCACCCGGGCGGTCCACCAGGGAGTGCAGGACTATCTCTTGAAGGGAAACCTTTCCAGCAATCATCTGGAGCGCTCGATTCGTTATGCGGTGGAGCGGCAGGCCTTGATCCGTTCTCTGGAAATGACGCGCAAGCACCAGATCGAGTTCAAGAACCAATTTATGTCCCACGTGTCGCACGAGCTGCGGACGCCGCTGACCTGCATTCATCAGTACGTGACGCTGCTGCTGGATGGACTGGCGGGACCGATTTCTCCGGATCAATCCGACCATCTGAAGACGGTGCTGAAGAGCGTGAACCAGTTGCACGCCATGATTCGGGACTTGCTGGAGGCGACCCGCGCGGAGACCGGGAAGATGCGCATCGAGCCGCGCTGCCTGGTGCTGGGAGAACTGATTCAGCAGACCGTGGCCATGATGCGTCCGGCGGCCAACGAAAAGAAGATTGGACTGGAAATTGGCATCGATCAAAGGCTGCCGCTGGTGCTTGCCGATCCCGACCGCATTCTGGAAGTGCTGATTAATCTGGTGGATAACGCCATCAAGTTCACCCCTCCCGAGGGCGCCGTGGTGGTGCAGGCGTGCCTGGTGGAAGCCGATCCGACAATGGTTTACGTTTCCGTGACCGACACCGGGCGTGGCATCAATCCCGCGTCGAAAGCCTTGATTTTCGACCGGCTCTATCAGGATCCCGATGCGGTGGACAACAACCGTGCGGGCCTGGGACTGGGACTTTACATCTGCCGGGAAATCGTTCGGCTGCACGGCGGACGAATCTGGCTGGCCAGCGAGCCCGGCCAGGGCAGCACCTTTACCTTCACTCTGCCCAACTACTCCTTGCCCAAGCTGCTCGCCCCGGTGGTTGCCTATCAGGATCGTTTGCGTCCCGCTTTCGTACTGGTCCGCGTGGAACTCACATCGCTTTCCAATCCTCCGCGATCCAACTGGAAGGAGACCGCTCAGCAATGCCTGGAAATCCTGCGGCGTTGCGTGTATCTGGACAAAGACCTGGTGCTGCCCCCGATGGGCTCGTCGGGTGCATCCGAGAGCTTCTTTGTGGTGGCCTCGACCGACTTGGAGCGCTCCGCCAGTATGATCACACGCATTCGCGAACAATTGGCGCGGGTGCCCGATTTTCAGTCGAAATGCAGCCTCGCGATCACCGTCGATGAAGTGGTTCTTCCTTCCCAAATGGCCACGGAATCGTTGGAGCAGCAAATTCAAACTCTGGCCGATCACGTTACAGGAATGATTACTCACAGCATGCAAGGACGGCCGTCCCGTCCGGAGAACGGCAACAGAATTTCACCCACCAACTAACCCAAGGAGAAAACCAATGACAAAGCAAAGAATCCTCGTAGTCGATGACGATCCCGATTTGGTGCGAGCCTTGCGCCTGCGGCTGAAGGCCAACAATTTTGAGGTTTCCACCGCCACCGATGGCTATTCGGCCATAGCAACTGCACAAAAAGAGCATCCCGCGCTCATTGTCCTCGACCTGGGGCTGCCCGCGGGGGACGGATTTGTGGTCCTCGATCGTCTGCAAAATCTGGACGCCCTCGCGGGCATTCCGGTTGTGGTACTCAGCGCGCGGGATCCACAAGCTAACGAGGAGCGAGCTCTGAAAGCGGGGGCAGCGGCATTTCTTCAAAAACCCGCCGATAACGAGGAACTGATGAACGTAATTCGTATGAACCTGATGCCGGAACAGCCTCCGCAGCATGTGGCTTGGCCGGTGTAAATGCTCGCATCGCCGAGTCGCAGGAATCGGCCGGGAGGGAAGCGAATCGTCCCCGCGTCCAAGCAGAATTGGCGCGGGGATAGTCTTGCCGTAAGAACCACGGGGAACGCTCCGCCGATTCCCACATAGGCGTGCGGGGATGTCCTTGGATAAACCCTAACATACCGAATTTCACAGCCACATCCATAAAAGCGTAACCAACCTTCGGAAAACTGCTTATAATCGCGGAAGTGCGGCCAATACCGACACTTAGCTTTACCGATCCGGGAATAAGCATGGCAGCGAAGTTGCTCATCCATCCTAGGCGAGACGGTCTTAGGCCAGACGCGCCCGCCAACCCGGTCTCAGGTCTCAAGGGACCGGGGTCGCCGACGAAGTCCATGAATCGGGAAAGCCAAGTCCGCTTTGTTGCTGTTCTGCTGTTTCTCCTGACAGTGGCGGCCGTCGTATTCGCGGGCTTCAATTTTGACTCCGAATTAAAGGCTTCGGTCCCGGACGATGGAGTTTGGTGGATCGAACACGGTGGGCGGCTCATCGCCGATCGCGTGGACCCCGCAGGACCGGGTGGCAAGAGCGGCATCAAGCCGGGCGATCAGCTGGTTTCCATTAATGGCCAGGAAATTCAAAATATTTCCGGCCTGGAGCGCCAGCTTTACCGGAACGGAGTGTGGTCAAAAGCTGCATATTCTTTGATTCGGCAATCGGTTCCGCTCGATTCCAGCGTGATTCTGGTTCCCGCCGAACGTTCCCTCAACAATTGGCTGCGGCTGATTGCTCTCATTTATCTTGGCATCGGACTTTACGTTCTCCTCCGCCGCTGGACTGCACCGGGGTCGACGCATTTTTATATTTTCTGCCTGGTGTCGTTCATCGCCTACTCCTTCAAGTACACCGGCAAGCTGAACGACTTCGATTGGACGATTTACTGGGGCAACATCGTGGCCGGACTTTTGCAGCCGGCGTTGTTTCTCCACTTCGTTCTCACTTTTCCCGAGAAGCGCCTTTCGGTGCGGAAGCATCCCTGGCTTTTAGCGTTGGTTTATGTGCCGGGCTCGATCCTGCTCCTGCTGCACTACAGCGCCATGCGCTGGCTACAGGCCAGCGAGCGGCTGCGCTGGAACCTCGACCGCATGGAAATGTCCTACGGCACGGTGTTTTTTTTGGCAGCAGCCGCAGTGCTCTGGTATAGCTACCGGCGCGCCAGCACCACCATCCTCCGGCAGCAATTGAAATGGGTGACGCGCGGCACTATTCTGGCCATCATTCCCTATTCGGTGTTGTATGTCGTGCCTTATCTCATGGGTTCGCTGCCCGACGCGGCCATGAAGATTTCCGCGCTGTCTTTAGCGTTGCTGCCACTCACCTTCGGCTATGCCATTTTCCGCTATCGCTTGATGGATGTGGACCTGATCTTCAAGCGTGGCGTGGTTTATACGCTGGCAGCGGCGACCGTCGTGGGAATGTATTTTGGGCTGGTGGCCGGTGTGGCCGAACTGGTGCACATGCGGCAGCCTGGCTCCGGGCCGGTGGGATTGATTCTGGCGGTCGTGGTCACCGCGCTTTTGTTCGATCCGGTCCGCAAATGGATTCAGGACCGGGTCGACCATTTTTTCTATCGCACGCGTTACGACTATCGTCGCACCCTGCTGGAATTCGGCCGCGAGCTGAGTTCCGAGACCGATCTCAACACCATGCTCACTTCGCTGATGGACCGGCTCTCCAGTACGCTCGGCGTCGACCGCATGGCGATTTTTCTGGCGAACGGTTCGTCGGCGAGCGTTTCGGCAAATGACGGACCCGAGCGCTTTGCGCTGGCCAAATCTTTCGGCCTGTCAGCCGACGTGACCGCGCCGGGTAATCTGGATCTGTCTTTCCTCAGCGAGCCGCGCCCTGAACCCGCCGGGCATCTCTTCTTCGAAAACACGCACCAGGTGCTGCGGGAAAATCCCGGGGCGCAGCAGTCCATCGCGCGCCTCGATCTGAATTATTACATCCCCTGCCACGCGCAGCAGAAAACCATCGCCGTACTGGGGCTGGGCAAGACCTCGCAGGGCGATTTTCTTTCCAGCGAAGACATGGAACTGCTGGAGACTTTGGGGGGCTATCTCGGTATCGCCATTCAGAACGGCCAGCTTTATGCTTCGCTGCAGCAGAAAGCCGCGGAGTACGAACGCTTGAAGGATTTCAACGAAAACATCGTTGAATCCATCAACGTGGGCGTGATGGCGCTCGATATGGAAGACCGCATCGAGAGCTGGAATTCGCAGATGGAAGTGATGTACGCCGTGCCCCGCTGGCAGACTTTGACCCAACGGCTGAACGCGATCTTCCCTGCCGAGTTCGTCGAAGAATTTGACCGGGTGCGGCAGAACGCGGGAATCCATAACCTATACAAGTTTCGCTTGAAGACGCCCGCCGGAGAGGTTCGCACGGTGAATGTGGCCATCGCGCCGCTGGTGACGCGAAAATTTCAGGTCATCGGCCGGCTCATCATCATGGATGACATCACCGAGCGCGTGGCGCTCGAAGCCCAGCTTTCTCAGGCCGATAAACTTTCTTCCATTGGATTGCTGGCCGCAGGTGTGGCGCATGAGGTCAACACTCCGCTCGCCGTGATCTCCTCCTACGCGCAGATGCTTTCCAAGCAACTGCAGGACGATCCCGCGAAATCCGGATTGATGGAAAAGATCACGCGGCAGACCTTCCGCGCCTCTGAGATCGTAAACAATCTGCTGAATTTCTCCCGCACCAGCGGCAGCGAGATTGGCGACGTGGATGTCAATAAAGTGATCGGCGACACACTCGCGCTGCTGGAACATCAGTTCAAGGTTGCGAAGGTGGAAGTGGAAAATGCTCTCGCTCCGCGGCTGCAGCCCATTCAGGGAAATCCCGGGCGGTTGCAGCAGGTGTTTCTGAATCTGTTTTTGAATGCGAAGGATGCAATGGCCGGCGGCGGAAAGCTGCGCGTGGCCACCAGCAACGGCGATAGTGTGAGTGTTCGCATTTCGGACACAGGTTCGGGCATCGCGCCCGAGCACATGCCGCGGATTTACGATCCGTTTTTCACCACAAAGAATGCGCCGCGCGAGGGCCAGGCGCGCGGCACCGGCCTCGGCCTCTCGGTCACTTACGGAATCATCCAGGAACATGCGGGGCAGATTCGTGTGGAAAGCCATCCCGGCTCCGGCACCACGTTCACGCTGGAGTTCCCCTTGAGCAGGAAGGCAAAACCAAGAACCTCCGAGGCCGAATATGTCTGAGGCGGCAGTGATTCCACGCGCGGCGTTGAGTGGAAATCCCGGAGGTGGAGATCCGGGCCTGGCCGGCGCGGTGCTCATCATCGATGATGAAGCTGCCATTCGTGAGTCTCTTCAGACCCTGCTCGAACTGGAAGGCTTCGCCGTGGAAACGGCGGACACCGGGGAGGCCGGGCTGCAGCGCATTGGCGAGCATCCCTTCGATCTGATTCTGCTGGACCTCACTTTGCCCGGCCGCAATGGCATGGAGGTGCTGGCCGAGATTCGGGCTCACGAAACCGGGCTGCCCGTCATCATGATCACCGCTTTTGGCACGGTGGAAAATGCGGTGCGCGCCATGCAGAGCGGCGCAGTCAATTTCGTCCAGAAACCCTGGGACAACGAAAAACTTCTGGCTGACGTGCGCGCTGCCGTGGGGTGGCGGCGCGCCGAAGAAGAAAATGTCCAACTGAAACGGGCGCTCAAGCAGCGCTACAACTTCGAAAATATCGTCGGCAAGAGCGAGCCGATGCTGAAGATTTTCGACCTCGTCGCTCAGGTCGCCAATAGCCGTTCCACTGTGTTGCTGCAGGGCGAGAGTGGCACCGGAAAAGAGATCATCGCCAAGGCGCTGCATCTGAATTCTCCTCGGCATGATCGGCCGTTCGTTCCCGTCAACACCGGGTCGATGCCCACCGACCTGCTGGAATCCACGCTGTTCGGCCACGTGAAGGGCGCCTTCACCAGCGCCATCGCTTCGAAGAAAGGGCTGTTCGAAATCGCAGACCGCGGCACCTTGTTCCTCGATGAAATCGCCACCATGAGCCTGGAGACGCAGGCCAAAATTCTGCGCGTGTTGCAAGATCGCCGCTTCATGCATCTGGGCGGCGTGCAGGAAATTCAAGTGGACGTGCGCATCATTGCCGCCACCAACATCGACCTGCGCCACTTAGTGCGCGAGGGCCGCTTCCGCGAAGACTTGTTTTACCGGCTGAACGTCATCACCATCGATCTGCCGCCGCTGCGCCAACGCCGAGAAGACATCCCGTTGCTGGTGCAATTCTTTCTGAAAAAATATGCGGAAGAAAACGATCGCCCGGTGCGGCGCATCACGCCCGAGGCTCTGCGCCCGTTGCTGTCCTACTCGTGGCCGGGAAATGTGCGCGAACTGGAAAACGTGATCGAGCGCGCGGTGGTTTTATCCTCCGGCCCCGAGATCACCATCGACCTGCTTCCCGACAACATCCTCGGCCGGGGATCGATGTTGACCTTGCACGATCCTCCCACCGACGCGTCGCTTTTCGAAATCGTCGAGGACGTGGAGAAGCGCATCATCAGCGACATGCTGGAGAAATGTAATTGGAATCAGACCGAAGCAGCCGAGCGATTTAAAGTTCCTCTGTCTACGTTGAATCAAAAAATCCGGCGGCTGAATATCGAAGTCAAGAAAAAAACGCGGGGATGAGGTCGTTGGCCAGTTGTTGCTTCCCGCTTTTTGAGCCACGGCAATGGTCGGGTCGTGATTCAATCAGAATTTCTTAGCGAACTTTGCGGCCCTTCTTCGCGGCCTTCGCGGTAGCCATTGTTTATTCTCTTTACACAAAGACGAAACATCTTAACCGCAAAGTTCGCGAAGAGAAAGCCGCAAAGTTCGCTGAGCAATTCAGATTCAGGCACGTCCCCAGGTTCGCCTCGCCTGATGACAAATGCCCTTCTCTGCTATAGTTCGAAAAAGCGTAGCCCTGCATCGGCGCTTTCCAAAACCTCATGGAACTGACTTCGCCCACTGAGCTCGCCAAAGAGAAAGTCCTGACCGTTCAGGACTATTTTCTGTTTTGCCTGCAAGCCGTCGCCAATCTTTTTCGCAAGCCGCTGTATCTCATCGACATGGTGCAGCAGGCCGATACCATCGGCGTGGGCTCCCTGCCCATTGTGGTGCTCACTGGTTTTTTCACCGGGGCGGTGCTGGCCCTGCAGGCTTCGAACACGCTGGAACGTTTCGGATCGATCACGCTGGTCGGCCAGCTGGTTTCACAGTCCATGGTGCGCGAACTCGGACCGGTGCTCACCAGCCTGATGGTTGCGGGACGAAATTCTTCCGGCATGGCCAGCGAACTGGGCTCGATGGTGGTGACCGAGCAGATCGACGCCATGCGCGCTCTCGGCACCGATCCCATGAAAAAGCTGGTGACGCCGCGCGTGGTGGCCACGGTCTTCATGCTGTTTTTCCTGGCCATCATTTCCGATCTCGTGGGTTTGGTCGGAGGCCTCGCCATCGCCAAATTATTGCTACAGCTCGACGCGCGGCAATATTGGTCGAATGCCTGGGAAACCTTGGTTTTTCAAGATGTGTTCATGGGATTGATCAAGCCGGTGATCTTCGGATTTATCATCGCCACGGTCGGCTGTTTCTATGGCATGAACGCTCGCGGAGGGACGCAAGGCGTCGGTCGCGCCACCACGCAAGCGATGGTAGCGGCATCGGTGCTGATTCTGGCCATGGATTTGATCGTCACCCGTTTTCTGATGGCAACACTTTCCTATCGGTGATTATTATTTCCGCGCCCACTTTACCTCTCGACTCCGCCGCCGCACAAACGCAGGATAATTCCGCGCCGGTCATTGTCTTCGAAGACGTGAAGCTGGCCTTTGAAAACAATCAAGTCCTGCGCGGAGTTTCTTTCCATCTGCCCCGTGGCGAAACCAAAGCCGTCTTCGGCGTGGCGGGATCTGGAAAGAGTCTAATTCTAAAGCTGGCGCTCGGGCTCATCCGCCCAGATTCGGGACGAATTGTGGTGTTGGGGCAGGATGTAACCGAGATGCGCGAGGATCAACTCTTCGAACTGCGCGGCAAGGTCGGGATGGTCTTCCAGGAGAGCGCGCTGTTTGATTCACTCACCGTGCGCGAAAACGTCGCTTACCGCTTAATGGAAGAGCATGGAGTTTACGACGACGATATCGACCGCCGGGTGCGCGAAGTGTTGCGCTTCGTGGAACTGGAGCACACGCTGGATCTTGATCCCGCGGAACTTTCCGGCGGCATGCGGCGCCGCGTGGCCATCGCGCGGGCGCTCATCACCCGGCCCGAATTGCTGCTCTACGATTCTCCGACGGGCGGGCTCGATCCCGTGACCTCGAACACCATCATCGAATTGATCATGAAGCAGCGCGACGTATACAAAACCAGCGCCTTGCTGGTGACCCACCGTTTGCAGGACGCCTTCACGCTGGCGACCCATGAGTTCAACCAGAAAACCAACCAAATGCTGTTATTGCCGAGAGGACAGCATTGCACCGTGCCGATGAGTTTTTTGATTCTGCGCGACGGAAAAATCATCTTCGACGGCGACCTTAACCAACTGGCGTGTTCGCAGGATGAATACATCCGGGAATACATCTCGTAGGAATTTTGTAATTGGATAATTGAGTAATTTGGGTAATTGAAGAACAGAGCATTGGATTTTTCAATTACGCAATTACCCAATTTCCCAATGTTCTTCTCACTTTCCCGCCATCGCCTTCTCCACATCCTCCGCCTTCGACGGCAGGGCCGCGCTGAGTTTGATTAATTTTCCATCCTTGTCGACGTAATAATCATCTTCGATGCGGACACCGAGATTTTCCTCGGGAATGTAAATGCCGGGCTCGATGGTAAACACCTGGCCCGGTCCCAGGCGGGCGTCGGGATCGGTGGCGTCATGCACGTTCAGTCCTACGGGATGTCCAAGGCCGTGAATGAAATATTTTCCCAGCGGCTCCCCGTGCAAATCCTTGCCGTGGGTATTGATGTAATCGAAAGCGACTTTGTACAGCGAATCAGCGTCGTTGCGATGCATGGTGGATTTGCCGGATTTGAAGGCGGCTTCGGCAGCTTGTTGCGCGCCCAGAACAATGTCATAGATTTCGCGCTGGCGTGCCGTGAAGTGGCCGTTGATGGGAAGAGTGCGGGTGATGTCGGATGCGTACATCGAGTATTCGCCCGCCGCGTCGATGACCACGACATCGCCCGCTTTCATCACATGATCATCGTCGGAGTAATGCAGCACCGTCGAGTAATATCCCGAACCGACGATGGGAGCGTACGCGGGACGCTCGCAGCCTCGCTTGCCCCACTCGTATTGCATGAGGGCGGAAATCTCCCGCTCCGTGACCTCCGGCTTCACCGCTTTGAATGCCGCGAAATGCGCGGCCACCGAGGCATCGACAGCTTTGCGGATTAAAGCTACTTCGCCGGCATCTTTCTCGGTACGCAGCGAATAAATCAGAGGCTTGACATCCTGGAAGGTGAGGTACGAGTTGACGTCTTTCAGAAACTCCAGCGGCGGAGCGCTGGCCGAAGTCTGATTGTGAGAGGCTACGTCGGTGTAGATCGCGGGATGATCCTCGCCGGCGGTCGATTTCATCACTTCTTCCGGCAGCTTGGCCATGTCCTCGACGCGATCGAAGCCGGTGATCTTGAGCGCTTCCGGATTTTCCGGGCCGAGTTTGGGCCCCGTCCACTTTTCCTGCACTAGATTCCGTGGAGGAAGAAACAGAATTTCGAGATAAGGATGAGCGGGAGTGTCAGCCTTCGCTTCGGAGGCGGGAGCAATCAGCAAGGCCGCCGCAGGCACGGTCAAGCCCGATAGATAATAAAAATTATCCTCCTGGCGAAAACCGTAGAGATCGTTCGGACCATCGCTCTCCATCGGAGCGAAGAGAACAACGGTGCCGCCGGTTTTTTTGACGAGCGCTTCGCGGCGCGCGTGATAGTCGGCGTTGGCCTGACGATCCACAGCAAAACTGAGATGGGTTACGCACAGGAAGAAAAGGCTGGCGACAAAACAGGCTGCCTTCGAGCGAAGTCGAATCTTGCGGATCATCATCCAATCCATCCAAGCGGTTCTGGGATGCACGTTCCACTCAGTTTGAGTGGAACGCGTTTCGCCGAAACAGTTTTTTTATTTTGCGATCACTTCCCCGCGCCGGTCGCGCTTTGCCTTGCCTGCAGAAACGAATCCACATTGCTCTTGTCGATCAGAGCAGAACCAGTATCCACGAAGGAAGGGATTGGAGCAAAGCTGTCCTTGGACCAATCGGTATCGAGCGCGGGCGGTTTATGGTGATACAGGTTATCGAGCATTTGCATCCCGACGAATGCCATGGTGTAGGGCTTTTGAGCAATAGTGGCGGCAATGGCGCCGCTCTGGATTAATTGCAGCGTTTCCGGATCGGTGTCCATGGCCATCACCACCTTGCCAGTCACGTGATAGCTGTTGAGCACGCCGGCCACTTCCTTGCCAGATTGCGCCTCCAGGCAAACGAAAGCATCCACCTGATCTTTTTCTTTGCCGATGATCTGGGTGGTCGTATCGAAGGCAATGCGGGGGTCGCCCTGGATGTCGACGACCCGCGTAATCTTGATGCCGGGGCTGCGCTCGAGCGCGTCGCGATATCCATGCAAACGATCCTGCATGTTGTGCTGATCGGGCATGGTGAAGACCACGACATTGCCCTTGCCTTTGAGTTCCTGAGCGAGGCGGAGGCCGCCCGTCATTCCAACCTCATAATTGTTGGTGCCGATGAAGAAAAGCCGTTTGCTGGCGGGAGCGTCGGAATCGACGGTGATGACCGGAATTCCCGCGGCGATGGCTTTGTCGATGCTATCTTTGAGTAAAACAGGATCGGTCACACCCAGAAGAATTCCGGTCGCCTTCTGCTGCACGGCCTGATCGAGCGCGTCGCGTTCGGCTTTCGGATCGTAGGTGTTGGGACCGAGAAAATCGGTTCGCACTTTGAATTGCCCGCCCGCCTTGGTAAAACCGGCGCCAGCCGCCTGCCAATAAGGAACTTGCAGATTTGCGGCGACGAAGACGAAGTACTCTTTGGAATCATGTGGGCCACAACTGAGTAACGATGTAACGAGTAAAAGGGTTGCGAGAAGCCAACTTATTTTGCGGAAGCGTGACATCGGATCCTCCTTGGAAAACCTTGCGGCGCGATTTGGTCAGCGTGCGGGCCCGATGAGAATCTTGGCGAGGGGATTGTAACCGAGCCATGCGGGTGAAAGAAAGCCAGAGCCGGATCGGTCTTAAACTCCGACGGGGAAGGGCTTGGTGTGAGACTCGCCGCGCAGCGCAAAGTTCGAAAATCGGCCCTGCAGCAGCGACATCAATCCGGTATACCAATAGCCGACAACGAAGAGCAGCAGAAATGGTATGGTCACAAAATTCTCATTCTCGACTGCGTAAAATACCGTGAAAGCAAAATAGGTCCCGATCAGCAGTTCGAGCCAGGGCACCCATCCCAGTCGCTTGCGGTATTTGGCGGTTCGAACTTTATCTTTCCTGGACACGACATGATATTTCGGAGTGCGCGCAAAGGCGCTCTCCTTGCCGATCAGCGCTTCGATCACGGCTTTCGTGTTGGTGATGGTGAGGCCGATGCCGAGAGCCATCAGGAACGGCAGATACAAGAAAGCGCGCGGCCATTTCTTGGGGAAGAGTTCTCGCTGCGATACCAGATAAAAACTCGATATGGAAAAAGTCGACGCCATAAACAGCGGCAAGTCGATGAACAGCATCTGAAACCATCCCTGATAAAAGCGGATGATCATCGCCGGCAACATCAGCACCGAGAGGACAATCATGAGCGGATAACTCAGGTTCGCCGTCAGGTGATACCAGGCCTCGATCTTGGTATGCAGTGGAGCATCGCTGCGCATCACGCGAGGCAGGATTTTTTTTCCCGTCTGGATCAGGCCTTTGGCCCAGCGCGCCTGCTGCGTCTTAAACGCTGTCATCTCCACGGGAAGTTCGGCGGGGCACTCGACATCCTGCAGGTAAATGAACTTCCATCCTTTGAGCTGGGCGCGGTAGGAGAGGTCGGTATCCTCGGTGAGCGTGTCGTGCTGCCAGCCGCCGGCGTCCTCGATGGTGGCACGCCGCCACACCCCGGCGGTGCCGTTGAAGTTGAAGAAGACTCCGCTGCGGGCGCGGCCGGAATGCTCGAGCACGAAGTGGCCGTCGAGCAGGATGGCTTCCACTTGCGTAAGAAAAGAATAATTGCGATTGAGGTGCGTCCAACGGGTCTGCACCATGCCGATCTTTGAATCGGTAAAGTGATGAATGGTGCGCAGTAGAAAATCTTCCGCCGGAGTAAAATCGGCGTCGAAGATAGCGACGAACTCGCCCCGGGCAGTCTTTAAACCCTCGGCCAGAGCACCCGCTTTAAAGCCTGTACGATTATCGCGATGATGGTAGCTGATGGGATTGCCCAGCGCCGCGTAGCGTTCCACCAAATTGCGCGCTACTTCAACGGTCTCATCGGTGGAATCGTCGAGCACCTGAATGTCGAGCTTTTCCCGCGGATATTTTAGCTTGCAGATCGATTCCAGCAAGCGCTCCACCACAAACTGCTCATTGAAGATGGGCAACTGCACGGTGAGGCGTGGCAGCTCGTCGAAGTACGCTGCCGGCTCGGTGGTGCGATTCTTCTCATACTTGTAATACAGGTAAACCAGGACATAGCGATGCATCCCGTACGCCGCCAGCAGCACGAGCACGATGAAATAAGGAATGAGCAGCGCGCGATCAAAAGCGTCGGTGTAGTAGAGACCTTGAAAAGTCTTGTCCAGTAAATGTTGACGAAGATAGGCACCGATGCCTTTGGGAGCGGCTCGAGCGGTCAGGTTCGAAAACAAAATGAGATGCGAGGCCAGCAAGGGTTCCAGTGAAAAGCCTTATTCTATCGGATTTATGGCTTGGAGATGGCGGCGGAGCTTCAGGCGAAGGATCTCATCGGATGACATGAATTTTCAGGCGGAGCGCAAGCTTTTTCCACGCCTTCTCCGCAGTGTATACCGGAACATCGAGAACAATTCCGAGGGCGAGGCAGGCGCGGTCCCCTAGAGATAGACCGGGATGCCGGCTCTGCATAACCAGGTCTCCAGCGATTCTTCCCTGTTCTTCATCGAACGGCAGGACTTCGCGAACCGGACTCCTAGCATCGTCCCACGCTTCCCTTGAACTCCATCCCCGGCTCACGAGCTTGCCTTGTACCTCGGCGAGGTTCACGGCGCTACCCACCGCACGTCCGAGTAAATCGGCGGTTAGCTTCTCGGCTCCTGGTTCGCCATTAATCACTGCAAGGATTGCGGACGAGTCGAGCACAATTCTATCCATCTTCTGTCCGTTGCCTTTTTGCTTCCAGGTTGAGACTCAGATCCGCCCTATTCACGCTTGGCGGCCGTGCGCCGGTCCGCATGCAGCTCATCCACCAGCGATACGCCTGGTTTTAGATATCGCCGGGCGCGGCTTTGCGCACGCTGGATCCGGCGGCGCTGGGTCGTAATACGCACTTCGTCACCTTCCAGAAGAAGCACAACTTCGTCTCCGGCCTGTATACCCAGGGCCTGTCGAAAAGGAGCCGGAATCACGATTCGACCATTCTCGTTGATATGTGCCCTGATTTCCTCTCCCACAACTGGCCTCCATGCAATGACACAATTATATCATTATGTCACGGAGGTGAAGCAGCGTCATTTGTAAACGGGGGGAGCGCACAGCTAATGAATAGCAGGTTCCTGCTCGTCTCCGCGCCGCGCGCTCCGCACCGCTGTTTCAACGCATCGCTCGGCTTTCTCGATTAGGATTTCGAGATCGAGGGTGAAATTCTTGCGTGCCTGCGCCTGCAAGCGCCATTGATCCTGCAACGTCGAACACGCATCGGGAACCAGGCTTTCAAAATTCTCCACAGCTCGCCTGAAGTAATCAACGTCCTTCTTGAGCAGACGCAGAAATTCTGCATCGGTGATTGCGGACATGAAACACCTCCGAGTAAGCGGGTAAGCAAGGTGGTAAATGCAATTCTGGTGCCAAGATGGGTGGAGGGCTCAACAACTACCGAAAGTGACTTATTTTCAGGGTACTACCAGCCCTAGAGTATGTGCCCTAGTGAGACAGAACTAGCCCTGACGCCAGCCTGCGCGTGTAAAAAAATCGCTGGTAACAAAGTTTCACTGCCGGGCGGCCCAAGCCATGCCGTCGGGCGCCTGTCCCGCCGCAATATGACCGACAATTTCCATCGGGCGCAGATCGATGACGAAGACATAACCGTCGGGGGAAGATGCTACGAAGGCGCGCGAGCCATCCGGCTGCATCAGGATTCCGCCGGTGCCATGGCCAATCTCGAACCGCTTGATTGTTTTTCTGGTCGCAGTGTCGACCACTGTAATGAACTGGCCGCGCAAAGTTGAGATGAACGCAAGTTTTCCGTCAAGAGTAAACTTCAGACGATTCGCTCCGATCACATTCGCCGCCAAAGTTTGAGTCACCTTCTTACTGGCCATGTCGATGATGGACACGGTTCCGTCTCCGGCATTGGCCACCCAGATTTCTTTGCGGTCCGGAGTAACGTCAAATCCCTCGGAACCTTTGCCTACGCTGACTACCGTTTCATTCCAGTCTTCGGCGGTTCCGCGCGGAGGCGCACCCGGCGGGGTCATTCCAGTCCCAGTCTCAGGAATGGTTTTCTGGATAATGCTCACCGTAGCGGAACTCACATTCGTAGTGACGATTGTTTTCATATCGGGGGAGACCCAGATCATATGGGTTCGGTTCTGGCCGGTGCCCATAATCCAATCCACCTTGTGGCTCGCGGGATCGTAACTACCGATGGCTTTGGCGGCCTCCGCGGTGAACCAGGTTTTTCCGCCAACGAAGGTCAGGCCATGGGGACCGCCCAGAGGGCCGAGATCGATGGAAGGCAGCGGCTTTTGCGCGACAAGATCCACCACCGCCAGCGTGTTGTAGGCTCCGAATCCGTAGTTCGATACATAGGCGGTGCGTCCATCGGCCGACGCGATCACTTCATGGGGATCCTCGCCAACCGGAATTCTTGCAACCACGTTCAAAGTGGTAGGGTCAACGATGGAGAGAATACCTTCTCGTTTGGCGAGCACAAGTAACGCGTTCGCGGGCGTGTCTGCGGCGCGCGACACACCTCCAAGCATAGCCAGCAGAATAACCACAGTCAGGGAAGCTTTCATAATTTTCAAAGAATACCATTCTCAGGTAAACCCGCGGGATGAGTCGACTGAACCGTGTTCGTATGAAACAGCGTGAAGCCAAAATTGGTTGACGATTCAAGGCTGATCTTCAGCAACAGAAACAACTTTGGTGGACATGCTCACGTGTTCTCCCTCGTTCACGTGCAAGGCTTTTCCCTGGCCTTCATATTGCTTGATGAAGTCCGGATTGTAGTAGGCCTCGTCCTCTATGCCGTCCCACGCGAAGACGGTATAGTCGCCGGGAGGCAAGCCGCGCAGGGTGAAGTGTCCACTCTGGTCGGTGGCAGCTTGGCGATAGCGATCGGGGTATCCGCGGTGGCGGGGATCGGGTACAGCGACCACCTGAGCGTCGGCGACCACCTCGTCCTTTTCGTTCTTGGCGAAGCCATCGATCACGGCTCCATTTGCACTTGCCACCAAGTCGAGCGCCGTAGCGCCGCCGCTTACATTCACTCCAGCGTCCAAAACATCTCGGCCCCCGGCGGATGCGGATTTAAAAAACCAGTCCGGCATGGCGCTGGCGTCAGAAATCTGAACCCAGTAGCGGCCGGCTGGAACGTTATCCCATTCAAAGCTACCGTCGGGGTTTACATGGGCCAGAGTTGAGAAATTCTGTTCAGCCGTGACCGCGACAGAAGTGTCATCCTCGCTATCCGCCGAGCGCAACAATAGAAACATCTGGCTGGGATCGGGCCGGGCTTTGCCGCCGCTTTCCATGCGAATGCGGCCGCGGATGGAGCCGCCAGTTTGCGGGGCGAGACGCAAACCTTCCACGTTTTCGGAAGTGATCTGCAGCGCCTGGCGAGCCATCATGGGCGCGGCAGCGCCATCCACGGAGGCGAGAATCGTATAGCTTCCGGGAGCAACATCTCGAATTTCGAAGCTGCCATCTTTGCGGATTTCCGCGCCGTTCTGTATCAGACTGGAGTCCTTGGATTGCAGCGTAATCGTCGCGGTAAAACCCGGCGGAAGATTCACCACCCAGCCGCTGATCGAAAAGCTGGGCGCCGGCGTGAGCGAGAAGTTCGCCGGAAAGTCATCGCCGGCATGCAACTGGATGGGCGCAGCCTGGCCACGATCTCGCGTGCCGGGGTAATAGGTGGTTTGATAACTGGCTGGGGCGGGCGGTTGTGGAGTGGCCGCGGAGGCCGCGGCGGATGTTATGTTGCCCGCGCTTTCAATTAGACTTTTGAAATCGGGCGGCGGTGTTACCGAGACGAAGTAGTTTCCCGTGGACAACGCTGCGATGCGATATTCTCCCAAATCATTGGTACGTTCCGCGGCGACCTGCTCCCAATGATTGCGGCCTGCAACGAAAGTCTGGCGGAAGATGGCAACCTGCGCCTCCGCCATGGGGTCGCCATCTTCGTCGGTCACGCGGCCTTCGACCACTGCGGCAGCCTGCAGACGAATCGTGAGATCCTTCAACTCCTGGCCTGCACTCAGCGTGAGCATGCGGCCATCCACGCGGCGGCGGCGCTTGTCGACTTCCTGATAGCCGACCTTTTCTACAAATAATCGATAGCGACCCGGAGCGATGTTCTCGATGCGGAACCCTCCGTCTGGGCCGGTCAGCGCGGTGTGGTTTCCGGCATCGCGTGGGCTCTCGGCAATCAATTCGATGAGAGCTTTCTTCAACGGCTCAGCGCCGGAATCTTTGATAACTACGCCTTGCAGAGTAGCTTGCTGCGGCTGGGCGGGTGTGGTCTGCGCCTCGGCGAAAGCGCGCGACAACACGAAGGCGACGCCAAGCAGGAGAATGACCAGTTTTCCACGCGCAGATCTCACTAACATCAGACCGCGGGCGACATTTTCATTTCGATGTTTATGCACAGCGCAGTCGAGTCCGTCGAGGGACTTCGAATCTCAGGTAACGCCGACCAAGCCGACCAAGGGGAAGGTCAGCTGATCATCGTGGCTTAATTCTACGAGGTTCTTATCGATCCGCCTAAGCCAAAATCCCGACGACGGTTACGAGCGCAAAACTCTGGTCACTGGCCAAGGCGGAATCAGGCCGCCAGAATTTCCGGGGCAATTTCAACCGGGAATTTTACCGACCTGGCGATGAAGCACAATTGATGAGCTTCATGGTGAAGAGCCAGAGCTTTAGAGATATCGTCTGCGGCGGAGATCGTGACCACAGGCTTCAGCAGGACTCGAATGAATTCTCCGGAGCCGTCTTCGTTCTCCCGCATCACTCCCGAGGCCACATCGCGATAGTCGACCACGGTCACATGATTCAGCGTACACAGATGGAGATACCAGAGCATGTGACAGGCGGAAAGACTCGCCACCAGCAGGTCTTCTGGATTGTAGCGCGAGCGATCGCCACGAAAGTTGGGGTCGCTGGAACCCGGAATCGGCGGCTTGCCTGGGGCGGCAATGATGTGATCGCGGCGATAATTTCTATAACTTTTTGTGCCTTCGCCATCATTGCCGGTCCAGTCGATCTGGACTTCGTAGGTGTGTTGTTTCACGCCGGTGTTTCCTCACTATCTAGACTCCGGTTATTCCGGAGTCCTTGTTCGCGTTTCCACAGTTCCGAAATCGCCTGAGCTTTCGCGAAGTCATCGACGACCAGTATCAATTGATGGTCATGGTCGCTGTAGACGGCCTCGATGTTGACTCCGCCCGCCGCCATGCGACGCGATAACTTGCCGAGCTGACCCGGCTCGGTCTGACTCAGTCTCAGTACCAAAACTTCGCGCTCAGCTAAGACCTGAATTCCTGCGGTCCCGAGAGCGGCGCGAGCGTCCGGCGAGTCATGGAAAAGAAAATGCGCCACGGCCTGGCCATTGAACAGCCATGCGCCTCCGCCTTCGATGCTGACTCCGGCGCGACCGAGAGCTTCTCCCATCTCGGCGAGGCCTCCCGGCCGGTTCTCGAGCAGGATTGTCAGGTCCTTCATGGTTTCTCCTCCGATCGGGAACGGCCTAACTGATCGCTTCGGCAACCGTTCATAGCTTGAGCTGATGAATCCATGTGACCCAGCCAATAAGTGAGACTAGCGGAGATGCCGGACTCCATGTTTAAATGTGGGTTGAACTATGAATGTAAAGTCCATTACGCGCATCGCCGGCCTCATCGGGGAGCCCGGACGCATCCAAATGCTCACTACGATGCTGGATGGAAATGCTCACACCGCATCGGCGCTGGCCATGGCGGCGTCCGTTTCTCCACAGGCTGCGAGTTCGCATTTGTCGAAGCTGCTTTCCGGCGATCTGATCGTTTCCGAACAGAAAGGCCGGCAGCGGCTCTTCCGGCTGAAGAGCCGAGAAGTCGCGGTGGCGATTGAGGCGCTGGGAGCAATCTGTGAAGATTCTCCCACTCTCGCCATACCGGAAATTCGGTTTGCCCGAAGCTGTTACGACCATCTCGCCGGCGTGCTCGCGATTGCGGTGCGAAATGAATTGCTGAAGCGTGGCGCGCTCCGCCATCGGAAAGACGCCTTCCTTGTAACGCCCGCGGGCAAGAAGTTTTTCATCAAGCTCGGAATCGATGCCGATTCATTGGGCTCACTGCGGCGGTCCTTCGCTCATAAATGCCTGGATTGGACGGAACGCCATCATCACATCGGGGGCGCGGTGGGAGCGGCTTTACTCGGCCACTTTCTCGAGATGAATTGGTTGGCGCGGATGAGCGATACGCGCGCTGTCCGGCTTACGCATGCCGGCGAGCGCGGATTCGAGCATCTGTTCGACATCCGATGTACAGCTCTTCGGGCGCAAACCGCTTCCAGTTCGCGGCGCTAGAATTTCTTTGCCTTCTACAGCGATCGGTTTTATTCTCGCTGGGAGAAAAACCAACATGTGCGTTTCGGCTACCGTAAACTTTGTGGGCAGCGGAGTTCTGGGCGCCGTCGGTGTGGTCACGCTGACCAAAGTCAAGCATCGGCGCGAAATGCTGTTCGCCTCGCTGCCCATCCTGTTCGCGATTCATCAGTTCATCGAGGGCTTCGTGTGGCTGGGCTTGGACGGCATTCTCTCGCCCGCGGTGACTCACGACATGGGCGCGGCGTTCATGCTTTATGCCCAGGGGCTGCTGCCTTTCCTGCTGCCGCTCAGCGTGCTTTTGTTTGAGCCGGGCGCAAAGGCCCGCAGGCGCATGCTGCCATTTCTTGGAATCGGTTCGGCGACGACCCTCTATATTTTATGGGCCCTGACCGCTTATTCCACGGAGATCTACGTCAAGGGAAACAGCATCGTCTACATGAACCAGGCCACGAATAATACTGCGGTTGCGGTGTTCTACGTAATCGCCACCTGCGGTACGCTTTTCTTCTCGCAAGTAAGGGCGATGGTCCTGTTCGGCGCGGCCAACCTGGCAATTTTGCTGGTAGTAATGGAAGTTAAACGCTATGCCTTCACCTCGTTGTGGTGCGCGTACGCGGCCGTCGCCAGCGTGATCATCCTGGCTTACTTCTGGAAGAGTAGCAAGGAACGGCCGTTTCGCTATTCGCACCCGGCCTAGTCCCACTTAGTGGGCGTCAGGATCTAATCTCTCAGAGACGAGTGGAGGGTTCGCTGGGCAGGGTGCGGCCCTCCTTAAAGTAACTTGATTTGTGGCTGGATTTCGTCGATGATGGTGGCGTTACCTTGGCGGGGTGCCGATTTTTCGGTTCTCGCGAGCGGCTCTGGAGATTCCGGGGCCGTTTGCATTTTTGAACGACCGCGAAATCCTCATTCCCGAAACAAAACTCCGCGCGACAAAGTTTCGCAACGAGGCATTGCGAACTCGCCGTGTTGCCTTAAGCTTTTCGGGTGGGCCCGTGGTGTAACGGTAGCACGATACCCCATCAAGGTATTAGGTGAGGGTTCGAATCCCTCCGGGTCCATTCTTTCCTCGTGAAAGAATGTCTCTCAGGGACATGTGGAGAGTTCGCCGATGGGGTGCGGCTCTCCTTAAAGTAACTTGATTTACTGTGAATGCCGGGCCGATAATAAAGCTGATACCTTGATGGGGTGCCGTACTACCGGCTCTCGCGAACGGCTCCGGAATCCCCGGGGCCGTTTGCATTTTCTGGGACGCGTGGTCGGCCTGTGGTGTAATTGGCAGCATAGCACCCTGTCATGGTCGCAGGTGAGGGTTCGAATCCCTCAAGGTCCATTCTTTCTTCGGAAGGATTGTCTCTCAGGGACAAGTGGAGGGTTCGCAGGACGGGGTGCGGCCCTCCTTAAAGTGACTTGATTTGTGGCGGCGTTGTCTCGATAATGAGGGTGACCTTGACGGGGTACCGATTTATCGGTTCTCGCGAACGGCCTCGGGAATTCCGGGGCCGTTTGCATTATTGGGCGGCGGCGAAATCGGGGGCGGCTTTCACGGCGCATCCCGCTGTTCCCAAAGAAGCGAGAGGCTGGGCACCCGGCGTCACTGCACGTCGACGATCTTTAAAGTCGTCACCTGCCGCACCCAGCGCGCCATCCGATTTTCATCCGGTATCACGATGCGGTAGGGCCCCTCTTTTTCGCCAAGTGGCTTTCCATTCTTGGAAAATGCCAGAATGATCTGCTTGCTGGTGAAAGCGGGATCCAGTTCGGGTAGCGCGAACACTACGCGATAATCGTCAGCGGCTTCGACAAGCAGGCAGGAGGCCATCCGCTTGCCTTTCAGAGTTTCTCCAAACGCAACTCCGGATCTCTCCAGCAGCGCCGTTAGCGAGACCCCTTCGAATTTGGTGGATTCGCCAGCTACATCAACGTTGATCGCGATGTGCGGCAACGCTACGATATCGGCCATCGCCAACACCGTCTGCTTTCCATCCTCAGTTCGAACCGTCAGCTGCTGGCTTCGCGCAGGCGCGGAGAGTGCGAGAACCAGGAAGACTACAACAGAAACTGCAGAGCGACTTCTGATCACGATACGCTCCCCATTCTGACGGCCACGGTTCGGTTAGTTCAGATCGATTAGTTTAGAAAGTATTGCCGGTACAGCGTATCCCTCTGCGCGGGCCGAAACCCCGCATCGCGAATAATGCGGCGCAGTTCTTCTTCCGTGGTGCAGTTGTTGACCCCGGCGGCGCGCACAACATTTTCTTCGAGCATCACCGAGCCCACATCGTTGCCGCCGAATCGCAATCCCATCTGGCAGACTTTGAGTCCCTGCGTGACCCAACTCGACTGCACGTTCAGAATGTTGGAGAGATACAAACGCGAGATGGCCAGCACCTTCAAGTAATCGACCGCGGTCGCCTCGTCCCAATGCCGTCCGCCAAGTGCGGTGTTCGTCGGCTGAAAACTCCAGGGAATGAAGGCGGTAAACCCGCCGGTCTCTTCCTGCAAATCGTATAGCTGCTGAAAATGATTAATACGGTTTTCGTAGTTCTCGCCTACGCCGAACATCATGGTCGCTGTGGTCCGCATGCCGATCTGGTGCGCGGTGCGATGCACATTGATCCAGTCGTCCGTCAGGCATTTCAGGCGCGCAATCTTGTAGCGGACTTCGTCATCGAGAATCTCGGCGCCCCCGCCGGGAATCGAATCGAGGCCGGCGTCGCGCAAGCGCAAAATCGTATCGCGAATGCTCAGGCTGCTGTACTCGGCGATCGCGATAATCTCGGAAGCCGAATAGCAATGCAAATGAACCTGCGGAAATCTGTCTTTGATTCCGCGCAGCATTTTCTCGTGCCAATCGATCTTGAGATCGGGATGCAATCCGCCCTGCATGAGCACGCCCGTGCCGCCGAGTTCTACGGTCTCGCGAATCTTCTCGTAAATGGTGTCGAAATCGAGAATGTAACCCTCCTTTGCGGCCGGGCCTTTCAGCGGACGATAGAAGGCGCAAAACGTACAGTACTCGGTGCAGAAATTGGTGTAATTAATGTTGCGATCGATAATGTAAGTGACCACGCCTTCGGGATGCAGCTTGCGCCGCACGGCATCGGCTTCCATGCCGATGCCAATCAGGTCGTCGGACTCGAACAGTTCCAGAGCTTGTTGCTTGGTCAGTGACATGGCCTTCTTCTTTGGTCAGCTTTCATTCTAACGGAGTCCAGCGCCCGCTTCCAAATGGCGAGCGCCTGAGAACGAACGGCGAACACAAAACTCGGATATGATTAACTTGGTAGCGAGCGCTCTTTGCAAACGGCGCCCCGCGCGGCGTCTGACCCCGGCAGTCGCAATCGTACCGAAATCGAATCGGACATAACAACGTGTTCAACCCCGACCAGGACGATTCGCTTCTTCTCGCGCAGGTTGAACAACGCCAGCCCGACGCCTTACTCGCGCTTTATCGAAAATACAGTGTGCGTATTTTCTCCCTGCTTTACCGAATTGTGAACGACCGGCCGGCTGCGGAGGAATTGCTCCAGGACACTTTTCAGCGGCTCTGGCAGCGCCCTCACATGTATTCCTCCGACAAGGGTCCGCTGCTCTCGTGGCTGCTGACTGTGGCCAGAAATATCGCCCTCGACTACAAAAGAAAAGAATCTAGAAGGGCCGCTCATCTCGTTCTACCATTAGGCGGCGATACAGGCTTCGACTTGGATAATCTCCCAGCCCTCGAATCGACGGTAGACCCGGAGGTCTCCCGCGCGATTCGGCAGGCCATGGAGAGCCTTCCTCCGGCGCAGAAGATCACTCTGGAACTCGCTTATTTTGAGGGTCTTACTCACCCGGAACTGGCCGAACGTACCGGCGAAACATTGGGCACTGTGAAAACCAGAATCCGTCTGGGCATCCGCAAGCTGCGTGAGGCGTTGCTCAATCAAGGCAAGGTGTTGAGACTATGAACTCGGCCTGCAGCCAGTTGCAAGACGATTGGGAACTTTACGCTCTGGGCAGCCTGCCGGACGAAGTTCAGAAGTCGATGTCCTCCCACTTGGAATCGGGTTGCACGGAGTGTCAACGGCGTTATTACGACGCCCAGATGGCGCTCACCGCGATGAGCCACCTCGCGCCCAGGCAACGCCCCTCGGCGAACGTCGAAAGAAGGCTGATGCAGTCAATCACGGCCGCGCCAGCCCCAAGTTTATCGGCGTGGTCTTTCTGGAAACTTGTTCCCTGGGCGGCGGCGTTTGCCTGCCTGGTCATGGCGCTATGGTTGGTCCACGACCGCAAGCGATTGCAAGCGGAACTCGCCGAATCCGCCCGAAACTCCCAGCTTGCGGAGCAGAATCAGAAGGCGCTTCGAGATGAGCTCGAGTCCAAACTTGAGGCGGCCCAGCAGTCGCTCAAGGACAATTCGACGACGGCCGTCGTGAGTCGATCTGCAACGCCTGCATCGCCGACCGGGGACGAAGCGAAAAACGAAGCGCAACTGAGATCTCAACTGGCTCAAGCTTTGCAACAGGCGAAACTTGCGGAAGCCGACAAGGCTGCAATGCAGCGGCAGTTCGAGCAATTGCAAGCCGAGCTCACAGCTGCGACCAATCGCAGCGCCTCCCTCGAAAATGAATTACGCCTGGCGCAGCAGCCATCGAAACCAATCGAGGACAAAGACAAGAAACAAGCCCGCGCCAACTCCGATCAGAATGCAATTCTCGCCGCCGAACTCGCGAAATCGCAAGCGGAAGTCCGCCGTCTTTCAATGGCGGCGAACAACGGCGATAGGATCGAGCGCCTGTTGAAGTCGGCTTCTTTACAACAGATTTCGTTGCGCAGCGTTATTCCGCAGGCTGGACACGCCACCGCCCGGGCGCTCTATTCTCCGCAAGGCGGCCTGTTGCTGGTGGCAAATTCACTGCCCAAATTGCCGGAGCAAAAGTGCTACCAGCTATGGTTGATTCGGAAGGGTTCGCCCGCGATTCTAAGCGGAGGCCTCATCACGCTGCAGGATGATGGCGAAGGAATCCTATTTGCCCCACCGAGCGACACTCTCGCTCAACTCACCGCTCTGGCAATCACGGATGAGCCCGCCGGCGGAAGCGTCAGTTCGCGCGGCAGGAAGCTTCTTTTTGGAGCTCAGTAGTTTCAACCCTCTAGAAATGCAGTCCCCAGCGCGCCGCAAAGGTGTTGTAGGAAAGCCCGTCGGGCACTCGATTGAATCGCGCATCGACCCCGAGCGAGGCCAGGTTGCTAATCCTGAAATCGACTCCACCGCCAAAGTGAACTCCCAGATCGACTCCGCCTTGTCCCGCGGGAAGTTTGCGCTGCGCCAATTGCGCGGAAGGCGCGATCTGGCCACCGATGAGCGATCCTCCGAAGGGAGAAGAATTTCCCAGGAGTGAAGAAAGCAGCGCGAGATCGGCGGCATTCAACGTTGAATCGGCTCGCAGACCACTGCCGGCAACATCCTGGCTCGATACCGTCACGTATGTTCCCAGCCCTACCAGTGCATACGGTCGAATGCGATAACGGTCCAGTCGCGTGAGGTCGTACTTTAAAACAAAGGGCGTGAGTTGCAGAATCTGCGCCTTCCAATTCGCATCGGAAGTCACCGCAAATGGCGCGGGGCCTGTGCCCTCCAGCGCTTCCTGCAAATTAGCCGCGCCGCCCGTGGGAAACAAAGTATTCAGGGCCGTCAGGTTCGCCACCTGCGCCACGCTCGAAGTCACCGGCAGGTTGCGGGCAGTCTGCGCCAGTGCGATCCCGATTTCGTAGTTCAGACGTCCGCCGGGAACTAACGCCAGCGGCAGTTCCACCGCTCCTCCGAAGACGCTGCCCCGGTTCAGCGAGAACGCACCGGAATTGAATCCTGTTGTGAAACTCACGGTTGCGCCAATCTTGCCCAGGTTTGGCAATAACTCCTGCGGCACCGGCGAACTGCCCCAACCCGATTGTCGATTCGAAGCCTCTGTATTCTGCGGCGCACTCGACTGATCTGGGGTTGCGGCTCCGCGAGCGCCGGATTCCGCCCTCATCGTGGAAACTTCCTCGCCAGAGATTTTTCCCGATGCTTGCCGCGCTTCCGCCTGCTGTAAATCAATGAGAGTCTGAACCGTAGCCTCCAACCGCTGCACACGATCCTCTAATTCGCGAATCCGGGCTGAATCATCCTGTGCGCAGGCTTGAGATGAGGCCAATCCTAGAACCGCGCACGCAGCACACAGAAAAACGGCGGAGAGACCGAAAAAGTTTTTCATGGGGGAAGTATAAGTCCTACCGAAAAGTTTCTTTTCGGCGGAGATCCAAATCCCATACCCGGTCGTTTACCTCAGTGAATGGGCGGTTCAATCCGCTCATAACTCCCAGCATTAAAGAGAGAGAATCTATGAATCGGAATCGCATGATGAAATTCGCCTTGGTCGTGACCCTGGCACTGGCCTCCAGTGCGGCATTTGCCCAGAACACCGTGACGGCATTGTCGGGCTCGACCAATGTAACTCTAAGCACCTCATTCCTCAGCGCCTTGCAAAGTTTGGACGTAACCGCAGGCGTGGTCTACCCAACCATCCTCAATGGAGCCGTTGTAAACTTCCCCATCGCCAGCGGAGCTATCGACCTCGATACGGCGAAGGGCAATCTTGATCACCAGGGCGGCCTGACGTTAACCGCAGGCAGCACCACGGTTGCCATCCAGGATTTCCTCATTAATACCACCAAAGCCGCACCCGTCATCACTGGACTAGTGATCGCAAATGGCGCGCTTTCGAACCGTATCACGCTGTTCGACCTCGCCTTCGGCAGCGGCTTCTCCCTCCCGCTCAAAGAAACAGACAACACGCTTCTTCATATCGGAGGCGTTACGGTTACGCTTGACGCCGCCGCTGCCAGCACGCTGAACACCACGTTTGGCGTGACCGCTTTCAAAGCTGGAATGAGCGTCGGAACGGCCACTGTTAATGCAGTGACAGTGGCAGGCGCAGAGTAAGCGCAATTCTTGCGAAGTAAGCCATGGGGAGACGGCGTCAACCACGCCGTCTCTTCTCTTCTATACAATCCTCTCAGTGCTTCCTCATGCGCAGATATTGCAGGATCGATAGCACCGTACCTGCAACCGCCAGCACGATGAGCGTACCCAGCGCAGGTTTGTAGTATTGAGAAAAGAA
>Ga0302320_10005057_pt1 | contig 29682 bp, 34 predicted proteins | sample Bog_T0_3_FD_202130 | JGI IMG/M metagenome (GOLD analysis project Ga0302320, IMG submission 202130) | Peat permafrost microbial communities from Stordalen Mire near Abisko, Sweden - Bog_T0_3 | ecosystem: Environmental > Terrestrial > Soil > Wetlands > Peat | place: Sweden: Abisko, Stordalen Mire...
GGCGCGTTGACATCGCAACTCGAAGCAATGTTCGAGTAAATATCGCTGATGGTATTGAGAACGGCGAGGCGGAACTGCGCGCAAAGCCGCCAACACAATGATCGAAATCGCTGCGGCGGCGCGGGCTCCTCCTTGCAAGGAGCCACGACCATCGTGAGAGCCTCATCCGGCCCGTGTACACTACTTTGATGCCGTTATTGGAGCAAAATTTCGCCACAATAATCCTCGGGGGTACCGGACAAGTCGGTGGTGCTGCCGTGATGGAGCTGCTGGCGATCCCGCAATGCCGCGAAGTCGTAATGGTCACCCGAAAACCCATCGCTCCGCGATCGCGGGTGCGCAACGTCGTTCTTGACACTGGCGCTGCTGACTTTGCCGAGTGCACGGCCGTCCTCGCCCGCGAAGTCTTAAGCCAAGGTCCGGTCAGCGCCGTGAGTTGTGTGGGTGTCGGTTCTGGATCGAATCGCTGGAGCGAAGAACAATTGCAACGGCTCGAACTCGGCGTCGTCGGTGCCTTCGCGCGTGGTTGCCATGACGGCGGAATCCCACAGTTTTGTTTGCTTTCTGCGGTCGGAAGCTCAGCCCGCAGCCGCTTTCGTTATGTTCGCGTCATGGGCATGAAGGAAGACACGGTGCGCAGTATCGGTTTTGTCCGCCTGGCTATCTTTCGGCCCGGCATCATTGTCGGCAACGCTCATACCCCGGCCTGGACCGGTTGGCTGGGAAGCCTAGTGCCGGGGCCGTTTGGCAATATCGATCAGCGAACTCTCGGTCGTTCGATCGCGGCAGAGATCGCTTTGCACAGTCGGGAATCTGGCGAAGTTACCCGCGAAAATGCGGCAATGAAGCAGCTCGCTGCTCGCTTGGATAACGCGCCCTAGATTTCTGCGTGGGATTCAAAGCGGTTGGTTGCACCGCAGAGTTACCCAGTACCGCTTCCTGGGGAACTATAATCAACCAAATCCGGAGTATCCAGCGAAATTCAGAAGCGAATAACGAGGTTTTTCGCCAATAGAAGGCTCTCGCGAATTTGAAACTCGAGATGTTTGTGACCTGAGTCGGTAGCGCGGCGGTCACATCCTGTGGATTGCGACGATCCGGCTGCGGCACACAATTTTTGCTCGATGCTACCTGCGTTCGAGTTCAAGGTAAGTTCGGTGATTCCCATCGAAGAAGCCGTCCGAGTCGAACTCGAAGCGATTGCTTGGCGCGACGGGGTTAAACGCGGCAGACCGCGCTCATAACTTCTCGATCTTGCCGACCCGAATGGCATTGACCAGCCAATGCCCGTGTAGCCGCACGAGCTTCATGTCGGAGAAGGAGTGAGCGCCGACCGCGTTGTTGTCCGCATCCATCCACAGGCACTCGAAGTAGAGCGACGCTTGGTTGCCATCGACTTCCGCGTGCATGCGCATCGCCGGCGTGTAGCCGATCCAGTGGTGCTCGGGTCGAAACGGCCCGCTGACGTCCGCCCAGTAGCGGCGCACCTCGGCCTTGCCGCTGTAAACCTTGTTGTCGTGCCCGGCGTCGGTGAGTACCGCATCGTCGGCGTAGATGCTCATCATGAGATCAAGGCTCTTGTCGGGTAGCACGCTCCCAGCCGTGTGGAAGGTCACCTCGACGTTGCGCACCGCGAGTACATCCGCCGGCGGGCCGCGGTCTTGCGGTGATCCGGCGACTGCCGGTATGACCAGCAGCAGAGCAAGCATCAGGAATGAATATTTCATAGGGCTTCTCGGTCCCGTTGCGCCGCCTCGATGCTTGAGGCTAGAGACAGATTAGCGCCGCCCCGCGCCTCTGACAAGCGCCGTTGAAATTTCGCGTGGCCGCCAATTCTGAATCGCTACAGCAAGTTCTTGGCGCGATCCTCGGGTATTAAACTGCAGTAGTCGGTCTTCCCGAACCAGCGATACCGATTGCGCGCGATGACATCGTAGACATAGTCCCGAATTAGACGCGGGATGAGGCGAAATACTTGCATGATTTGCCATCGCCCACCGAGTATTGCGGCCATTCGAAAATATCCGTCCGACTTGCCGAACAACCGACCTTGGTCGAGCAACAAGTATGTTTCATCGAGAGCGACGCCATAGTGCTGGTACAGCGCCAGGCCGAGAGCGGACTGCGCCGAGGTGAAGCGAAACAACTCGCGCTTGTCATGGCGCATGAGCCACGCAGCACCGCTCGAGCACAGGACACAAACTCCGTCGAAGATGAAAAGCGGCTTGTCGTCGGGAAAGGCAGGGACCGCGGCATCGTGTCGGTAGCTGTAAGAGATCTCTGGCTCCATTACGAATCGCCGGCAGTGGTGACGACCGTGATATCGAGCTTCTGCAACGCCGCCAGGTACGTGTCCAAATCGATCAGATCGAGGCAAGGCTGGGCGCCGCGGGCCGTGATGCGGCCATTCGCCAATCCCAGGGCAAGAAGAATCGCGGGTGTACAGGGAATGTATGGGCCATGACCCGAGCCTGCGATCATGAAGAATTTTTCCGTCTTCCTTGTTCCGTCTTTGTCGATTCCGGAGAGAAACATATGAAAGCCGCTCCTGCCGGTGCCGAATCGGTCGAACAGAAAAGACAGTTTCAGAAGACGCGGCGACAGCCGATCCAACGACGACACCGCCCGTAGCCGCACCAGCCAGCTCAGCACCCAAAGTCCCAGATGCACGATCAGGATCTCACTTCCTGCTGAGAATCGCAGAGTTTTCAAGTCGGGATATCTCCTCGGAAACAGCGCGAGATCAGGAATGTCGCAATTGCCAAACAATCGGGCGCCCAGCTGGGGATACTTTTCCACGCGCAGATCCTGCCAACCGTAAACAACTTTTGGGCAGCCATCGCTGAGGAACGTGAACGGCTTGCCGACGTAACTCAAAATCGCGGACGCGGTTGCCAGGCCGCGATTGGTTTGCTGGGCTGCGCTGATGCCGTACTCGACCTGCTCCAAGGAGGAGAAGTGTTCTTGATAGCGGTCGATCACCGCGGCCGTGAGACAGGGCACGGAACTCGCACCGCTCACCAGCAGCAGATTCTTGTCGCGCGCCGCGGCATCGTAGCGGCCGATGCCGACAACGAAGTCGCGCGCGTCTGCAAGATCGAGGTAATGACAGCGTTGAGTTAAGCACGCTTCGACGACGGCATAAGTTTGCTTTTGAAATGGGCCGGTGGTGTGAATGACGATATCGGGGCGTGCTTCGGCGAGTCGTGCGCTCATGTCGCCGGTGATGTCGAGAGCCACGGGCTCCGCGTCGCTGTCGCCCGGAAGGCTGGCGATGAAGTGCTTGGCCTTGTCGAGCGAGCGCCCCGCGATCAATAGTTTGATTTGCGCTTCGGCGGCGAGGGTTCGGGCAATGTAGCCGCCAAAATTCCCGTATCCGCCGATGATGAGAACGCGCTTCAAGGCTTCGCCACCATCAGTCCGAAGACCGCTATGAGTCCGATGAAGGCCGGCCACCCGAGCAGAAACCACCATCGGAACAGGATGGCATAGCTCTCTGGGAGCGGCGCGTTCGTCTCGAGGCGATTTCGCAAAATGGATTTTAGTTTGATCTGGATCAAAACGACCGGAACCCAGCAGAGCCCTGCAATGAGATATATGACGTAAGTGGCGAGCAGCCACGATTCCGTCCATCGAAAGCCCGAATGCTCGATGAGCCAGAATCCGGTCAGCGGTTGCAGGATCACGGCGGGTAGCGTGAAAATAAAGTCGGCGAGGACCGTCATCCGCGCCGCGAAGTAGGCGGCGGCTGGATCGGCTTTGCGGTGCGAGCAGAAGAAGAACGCAATTCCAAGCCCGGTGCCGAACAAAACGGTCGATGTCAAAATGTGCAGCGTTTTGATCGCGAGATAAGAGTTCATCTTCGTCTTAGAGGGTATCGCGTTAACTGCTGCCGGCCAAACAGTCGGTTCCACCCCGCATGTCGACACCGGGGATTGGGCGTTCGAGCGATATGTCAGGACGGATAGATGGTGCGGCGCCGTGGTAGGCGGATCGAAGGACGGCGCGGCGAGTTTTATGTCCAGGTCAGCACCGACGGCAAGACCATTGACCGTTCCGGGAGCCTAATATTGGCTGCCGATTATTACCTAATCATTAATTTGACAGTGTTTTACAGTTAGGCGCGTCTCGACCTGGCATGCTACCGACCGTGACTCGTTGGCATGACGACAACGGGCAAAACAAATACTAGGAGACGCCGAATGTTGCGCAAGATTGGATCAATTTCACTGATCGCTGGTCTCATGATGTCGGCCACGTGCATGGCACAGGCGCCGGCCGCCGCGCCTGCGGGTTCCACCGGCCTGTGCCGCGATGGCACCTACTGGACGGGCGCAACTAAGCGCGGGGCCTGTCACGGTCACAAGGGTGTTCAGGACTGGTATGCGACCGACAGCGGATCCGCGGCGACTGGCGCTGCTCCTGCCGCTGCTGCGCCTGCCGCAGCCCCGGCACCTGCCGCGGCACCGGCACCGGCGGCTGCACCCGCGCCTGCCGCTGCCCCCGCGGCTTCGACGGCGACGAAAAAGACCGGCAGCAGCTGGACTCCCCCGGCAACTGCGGCCGCCGGCGGCGGCCCGGGCCTCGTCTGGGTGAACTCGAGCAGCAATGTGTACCACTGCCAATCCGATAAGTGGTACGGGAAGACCAAGAACGGTTCCTACATGTCCGAGGCGGACGCCAAAGCCAAGGGCGCCCATCCGGATCACGGCAAGGCCTGCCAGTAGTCGACCTCTGGGTTTGGGAGCGCCGCTGACTCGGCGCTCCCGACCTCTCCAAATGTCTTTCATCCGCTCCGCGAGAGTCGGTGCGGAATCGCTTTGTCAAAAATTTGATTTTCAATCGAGGGACCTCTCGCATGAGCAAGTTGACCGCGTTCGCATTGTGTATTTCAGTTCTGACTCCTGTTGCCGCGTGCTACGCCGACGATCCGCCGCCGCCGCCCGAGGATGTATGGACCGGCAAGGGACAGGCAGGCTATCTGTCCTCGCACGGCAACACCGATTCAAAGTCCGCCAATGCGGCGATCGATATGGCTCTGGTTGACGGGCTCTGGAAGCATGCGTTCCATTTCGGTGGCTTGTACGGTGAGAACAACGGGATTACGTCCGCCGAGCGCTGGGACACCAACTGGCAGACCAACTATAGCCTTACCACGGATCTATTTACCTTCGGCGGCTTGCGCTACTCGCACGACATGTTCAGCGGCTTCGATTACCAAGAGACCATCACCGGGGGCCTCGGCTATAAATTCTTCGATACCGCCTCTACCAAGCTGAGCGCGCAGGTCGGCGTCGGCTTTCGCAGGGAGCAACCCGAACTCCTGACCAAGGACTCATCGGGTGCCGTTACCGCGAGAACTTTCGAGCCTTCGCAATCGGGCGTCATCGGCACCGCCGGGATCGATTTTTCGCAGGTGTTATCGAGCACCACGACGCTGACCGACAAGTTCCTGGTGGAATCGGGTTCCCAGGACACGCTGATTACCAACGCTTTGGCGTTGAGCGTGAAGATGTCGCAGAAATTGGCGCTGAGCGTGGGTTACGCCATTCAGGACAACACCAAGCCGCCGGCTCCGCTCAAGAAGCTCGACACTGTAGAAACACTCAATCTTGTCTACGCTTTTTAAGCGATTCATCAACAATAGGAGAATTTGAAATGGGATTACTCGACGGTATGTTGGGAGGCTTGGTCGGCGGCGAGATGTCGTCCGTCGTCAGCGGACTGATCGAGAAGCACGGCGGCGTGCAGGGAATCGTTGCCCAAATGCAGCAGCAGGGCCTGGGCGCGACGGTGCAATCTTGGGTGGGGAACGGCGCCAATCTGCCTATTTCACCCGACCAAGTGCACGCTGCGTTCGGCGCTGAAACAATTCAGGCGCTGGCCGCCAAATTCGGGATGCATCCGCAGGATCTGGCGCAAAAACTCGCGCAGTCGCTCCCTCAAGCAATCAACAAACTGACCCCGACCGGGGCCGTACAGCCTGGTTAAGAGCGCATTTTTTGTCAGCAAGGAGAGATTTCGTGAGCATCGGTAGTGAGTTCAAAGAATTTGCCATGAAGGGCAATGTGGTGGATCTGGCCGTCGGCGTCATCGTTGGCGCGGCATTCGGCAAGATCGTTTCCTCGTTCGTCGGCGACGTCGTGATGCCGCCGTTGGGCCTGTTGATCGGCGGGGTAAATTTCAGCGACTTTGCGATCAACTTGGGCACGGATCCCAAAGGAGCGCCCGTGCTGCTCAAGTACGGAGCCTTTCTGCAGACGGTATTCGATTTCTTGATCATCGCGTTCGTGATTTTCATTGCGGTGCGCGGCATCAACAAATTAAAGAAGCCGGCTCCTGCCCCGGTTGATGCGCCGCCGCCGCGTCAGGAAGTCTTGTTGGAGCAAATTCGAGACGCGCTGGTCAAGCGATAGTAGAGCAGTACGGATGCAAGGGCAGAATTCCGAGTTGTCATCGAGCGGCCAGTCCGCAGCGCGCAAAGACTCGGGCGCGCTGCGGATTGCATTCCTCGACGACGATGTCGATCAGGCGGAGCGGATCGGTGCCTTGCTGCAAGCAGCGGGTCACAACGTGTATGTGTTCAACCGCGGTCGCGCGCTTCTCGGCCAGCTGCGCTGCGAGACGTACGATTTGATCCTCCTCGATTGGGAAGTGCCCGACGTGTCCGGATACGATGTTCTGCAAGCGATTCGCATGCAGTTGGAAATGCGTACTCCGGTGTTGTTTTTAACCCATCGGGACAGCGAAGCCGATGTGGTGCGAGCCTTGGAGGCGGGTGCGGATGATTTTCTGATCAAGCCGCCGCGTGAACGCGAGTTGCTGGCACGGGTTTTTGCGATGGGACGTCGCAGTCGCGACAGCGGCCAGTCGCTCGCGGCGCTCGACAGGCCGCCGTTTCGCATCAATTTGGAGCTCCATCAAATCGAGCGTGACGGAGTGACACTCGAACTCACTCGCCGCGAGTTCGAAGTTGCGTTGCTGCTGTTTCGAAACGTCGGTAAAGTGCTGTCGCGCGGCTTCATCATGGATGCGGTGTGGGGCCGCGGTGACACCACTACGACTCGCACCGTGGATATGCACGTGAGCCGCGTGCGCAAGGTGCTGGGATTGTCCGCCGCCATCGGTCTGCGCCTGACGGCGATCTATGGATATGGATACCGGCTAGAACACACAGGGACCGATGTGTTATGAATTCCAACTCGGTGTGGCGGCATGCCGTGCCGATACTTGGGATCTCGCTGCTCGGGATTCCCGCGCCTTTGACCACGTCGGCCCAGGCGATCAGCGGTAACTTCCAATACCATGCCGAAGCACGCGACACGCTCATCGGCCTCGGGCGCCGCTTGCTGCTCGAACCGCGCCGCTGGCACGAAGTGCAGAGCCGAAATCACATCGCCGATCCGCGCCGCATACCGCGCGGTGCCATCATCCAGATTCCTTACGAGTGGCTCAAAACCAGCGCCGAGTCGGCCTCGGTGAGCAGTATTACCGGCATCGTGCAACAAGCGGGTGCCAAGATTTCGCCGGGCGACGTGCTCCCCGAGGGTTCGGTGATCGAGACCGGCAGCGATGGATCGGTCACGATCGATTTGGCGGACGGCTCGGTGGTCACGCTGCAGAAGTCGACTACGCTGCGGCTCGATCAAATGACGCGTGTCACCGGCGTGGCCGCAGCCCATAGCATTCGTCTCAAATTGGAATCGGGACGCGTGGAGACCGTCGTGAAACCGCATCGCGACGTCGGTCGATTCGAAATCATCACGCCGGTCGCGGTATCGGCGGTGCGCGGCACGCAGTTTCGCGATAGCTTTCACGGCGAGGACAACCGGGCGACAGCGGAAACGCTTGCAGGAACTGTGAGCGTCTCGGGGGGCTCCGGCGCCGTTCCCGTGCCTGCCGGTTTCGGCACGCGTGTGGAACGAGATCAAGCGCCGTTACCGCCCGTGGTGCTGCTGCCGCCGCCGAGTTTGGCCAATTTGCCGTCAACCAATACGACTGCCGTGCTGCGTGTCCCGTTGCAGGCGGTGGCCGGTGCCACGTCTTACCGCGTGCAACTTGCGACCGACGCGCAGTTTCACGCGATCACGGCGGACACGGTCGCAGCCGAGGACTCGGCGAGTTTGGCGGCGGTGCCGGACGGTGATTATTGGCTGCGCGCGCGCTCGATCGATGGATTGGGCCTCGAGGGCGCGGACTCGGTGCGGCAAATCAAACAGCATGTGTTACCCGATCCTCCGCAGCCGCTCGCGCCGGCGAACTCGGAAAAGATCACCGGCACTCATGTTCGACTCGCCTGGGCCGACGCGGCAGCGGGCGCGCGTTACGTGCTGCAGGTGGCTGCGGACGCAGCGTTCACCTCGCCACTGCTCGATCGAGCGCTGGATGCGGCAATGGCGGATGTCGATGACCAGGCGCCGGGCCGGTATTACTGGCGGGTCGCGACGCTCAATGCCCATAACGAAGCCGGCAGCTGGAGCGCCGTCCAAAGCTACGTGCAGCGCGCGGCGATGAGCATCCCTGATGTGCCGCGATTGACCGGCAAGCAGTTCGACTTCACCTGGGCCGAGTTGCCGGGCGAAAGCTATCGGGCGCAGGTCGCCAGAGACCCGGATTTCAAACACATGGTGACCGAGATGCGATTGGAGCAGCCGCGCTGGTCCGTGCCGAAGCCGTTCCCAGGCATTTATTATTTGCGCGTACAGGCGATCGATAGCGACGGGAGTGCCGGACCGTTCGGAGAAGCGCGCCGTTTCGTGAGCCCGATTCCCACCTGGGTCAAAATCGCGACCCCGGTGGCGATTGCGTTATCGCTAGTGCTATGAACGCGGCGCGGTGGCGGCACCCCGTCGTTCGACAATGGTATTGGATGCTGGCCGCGTTGTTGGTGGCGACCGCTGTCGCAAGTTACAGCGCTTTTTTTTGGCGATTCGATCTCTCGCTGTATGACGCGGCGCTGCCGACCGGCGCCGCGCCGCAAGATGTCGTCATCGTCGCCGTGGACGATGCCAGCATCGCGGAACTCGGACGTTGGCCGTGGCGGCGCGCGCTGCACGCGGCGTTGATCGATCGGTTGAGCGAGTTCGGCGCGAAGGCCATCGCGCTCGACTTTCTATTGACCGAGCCGGATCTTGAAGCACCCCAAGAGGACATCGCACTGGCGCAAGCCTTATCGCGAGGGCCACCGACCGTGTTGCCGCTGTCGGTAGCGATGCCGGATGCCGGCCATCCCATCCACGAGGTATTGCCGATTCCGATTTTCGCGCAAGCCGTGACCGCGATCGGCCACGCACACCTGGAGCTCGATCGCGACGGCGTGGTACGCAGCGTGTTTCTGCGCGAAGGCATTCGCACTCCCGAGCATCCGCACCTCGCCGTGGCGCTGCTCGCCAGCGAGCCCGGCGCCGCGCCGGTCCGGCTGCAAGGTGCGCGGCATCCTGATCTCGCCGGTGCACCGAACGTCTGGGTGCGCGACTATCAAATTCTCATTCCGTTTCTCGGTCCGCCGGGGCATTTCAAGCAGGTGTCCTACGTCGATGTGTTGCGCGGCTCGGTGAGTTCGTCGGACATTCGCGGCAAGCTGGTGCTAGTCGGGGCGACCGCGCAAGGCGTCGGCGATGCGTACCCGACACCGCGCTCAGGCGGTGGACGGGACATGGCGGGGATCGAAGTCACCGCCAATGTGCTGCAGGCGTTGCGCAGCGGCAACGCGATCCAGCCGTTACCGCGATGGGCCACCACGCTGTTCGCGCTCTTGCCCGTCGCTGCCGCGGCGCTCGCCCTGTTGCTATTGGCTCCGCGACACTCGTTGCTGGTGGTCGGGGGCATTCTATGCGCGACGCTCGGCGCAAGCGTGCTCGCGTTGCGCAGCGGTGTTTGCTGGTGGCCGCCGAGCGCGCCGCTCGCGACGTTGCTGATCATTTACCCGTTGTGGAGCTGGCGCCGATTGGAGGCGACGCAAACTTTCTTCGCGCTGCAATTCGGATCGCTCGCCAACGAACATTTTCCGCTGCTCAGCCGGATTCCGGCGCCGAGCAGCACCCAACGTCCGATCGACTTCGTCGAGCAACGCATCGAACTCTTGCGCCACGCAATCGAGCGCCTGCGCAGCGTGCGCCGGCTGTTGGCTGACACGGTGAGCAACCTGCCGGATGCAACGCTGTTGGCAGATGCCGAAGGCCGCGTGGTGCTGGCCAATCCCGCAGCCGCGGCAATGTTCGGCGCGCCGGACTACCGAGAAATGGAGGACAAGCCGGTCGACGCCTACCTCTTCGCACGCATCGGCATCGACGCTGCGCGCTTCTCGGCCTTGTCGGCCAAGGCGCCGTGCACCCTCGAAGCGACGCTCGCCGCGGGCGGCCGGCATACGCTGATCCGCGCCGTGCCGTTCCGCGACAGCGGCCAAAGACGCCTCGGCACGATTGTCGCGATCGCCGATATTACGGAACTGCGCGTGGCACAGCGCGAGCGCGATGACGTCCTGCGTTTCTTGTCTCACGACATGAAGAGCCCGGCCTCCTCGCTGCTTGGGCTCGCCCAATTGCAGCGCGACCCGAGCCGCGCTTTGCCGCCGCTGGAGTTGTCGCAGCGCCTCGATTTACTCGCGCAGCGGCTGCTGACCTTGGTCGACGGATTTGTATCGTTGGCGCGGGCCGAGTCGACCGACCCGCTGGCGTTCGAGGATTTCGATTTGCGCGATGCGGTTCAAGACGCCTATGACGAAGTCTGGGCCACCGCGCAGGCGCGCAACGTCAACATCCTGGCGAGAGTGCCCGAAGACTCTGTGATCGTGCATGGCGACCGGCAATTGTTGGCGCGCGCGATCATCAATCTGTTGAACAACGCCGTAAAATTTTCGCCGGACACATCGGCGGTGCAGCTCACGTGCCAGACCGACTCTGATGAAGCCAGCATCAAAGTGACCGATGAGGGACCGGGGGTGGCACCCGAAAACGCGCCGTTGTTATTTCAGCGCTTCACGCGCGGACTGCACCGCAGTGCTGTGGATCCGGGAGGCGCGGGCCTTGGCCTCGCGTTCGTGCGCGTCGTCGCCGAAAAACACGCCGGGCGGGTCGCCATCGAGGACACTCAAGCGCACGGCGCGGTATTTCGCATGGTGTTACCGGTCGTCGACGCTAACGCGTCGCGGCTACCAACCGAATCCGGGTAATCTCCGACGGCACACCGAATCGATTCGGCGGTCCCCAGTAGCCTGTGCCTCGATTCACGTACACCCACAAGTCCTTTAGCCGGTAAAGACCCGCGGTAAAGGGCTGGAAGAACCCGACGAATAAATTCCATGGCCAGAACTGGCCGCCGTGGGTGTGTCCCGACAACTGCACGTCGAATCCGGCGTCGGCCGCCGCCGTCGCAGAATTGGGCTGATGCGCGAGCAAGATCTTGGCGCCCACTTCGTCCGGTGAACCGCGCAGCGCCGCTTCCGGGTCGCTGCGCTGCGCGCGCTCAAACCGATGTGCGCTCAAATCGGTGACGCCAGCGATCAGCAGCGAGGCGCCGTCGTGGTCCAATACCACGTGCTCGTTCTTGAGCACCGTGAGGCCGAGGCGGCGGATTTCCGCTGTCCACGCACGCTCGTCCGAGTAGTACTCGTGATTGCCCGTGACGAAGAAAGCGCCATGGCGCGCGACGAGCCCGGCCAGCGGCGCCGTGTGGGCTGAGAGATCCCGCACCGAGCCGTCGACTAGGTCGCCGGTCACCGCGATCAAATCCGCTTTCAGACTGTTGACTGAGGTGACAATTGTTTCGACGAAGCCGCGCCTGATGGTAGGTCCAACATGCACGTCGCTGATTTGCACGATCGAAAATCCGTGCAACGGCTCGGGCAGTTCGCTCACCGGAATGTCGACGTCCACCACGCGCGGCCGGCGCCGCGCGATCACCAGACCCGCCACGGTCACGAATAAGGTGAGCGCCACAGTCCAGCGGGCGGACGGGGCGACCAGCGAGGCTGCTTCTGGCGCCGAGAGCAGCAGGCGCGCGACCAGTAGAACGACATCGCGCAGCAGGGTGAACACGAACAGCGAGGAAAAAAATCCCATGAACAGAACGCCCGTCCAAGCGAAGAGATTTTGCAGCGTCGGATCGCGAAGCGTCCATTGGCGCACCGACAGCGGAATGACCACGCAGCAGGCGATCAGCAACACAATACCCGTGATCACGCCGATAGGACCCACCGACAAGGGCGGCAGTAGCCGCCAGCCGATGTATCCGGGTAACGAAACCAGCAGCCACAAGGGGCTCAAAAAGGCGCGGCGGACGGTCACCCCGGGCTAGTGGGGGCGCGGCGGGGGCAATTCAAGTCCGCATTCCCTGCTTAAGGGTTTGCGTAGCGACTCCATGCCTTGGAACTCGACGAATTGTGTCGTGGTCGCCCAGAGATAATCGCCGTAGAAAAAAGGCGCGAACGATGCCGCATCGTCCATGGGCAGGGGGCGGATTTGCGCGTCTGCGCGGGCCTCGTAAAAAAACGGAATCGACATGCGCTCTCGCCCGGTGCCGATGACACGATGTTCGGTGGCCTTGATGCGCCCGGCACACCAGCGCTCCAGCACCTTGCCGAAATTGAGCGCGAGGCCGTCCTCGATCGGCGGCACGTCGATCCAAGTACCGTCGCGATGCCGTGCTTGCAGGCCCGAGACGGTATCCTGGGCAAGAAGCGTCAAAAATCCCGAATCGACGTGCGGTGCGCCGTTGACATAAAACCGGCCGCCGCCGTGATCCACCCAAAGATCCGAGTGCAAGGCGGAAGTTTGCGCGACATCGCCGCGCAGCGGATAGCGCAACAAGCGCAATGTCGACAGGCCCCGCTCGAACGCCAGATCAAAGAAGTGCTCGTCGAGCGACAGGCCGCGCGCAATCCCGCGCATGAGCGCCTGGCTGACTTTCTCCATCGCGCGATAATAAGCAGCCACTGCCTCGTGCCAACCCGGCAACAACCGCTCCGCAGGCAGCGGCGTCGCTTCGCGCAGCGGATCATCTTTGCGCACCAGCGAGCCGCCATGGACTACGTCGCCGCCAATGTCGATGCCTTCCTTCGCGGTCAAGAATCCGGTTTGCAGCGGGAACCATCCGCGGTACACGTTTGGGTGGGTGGAATCGAACTTCTGGCGCCAGAGCTTGCGAGTCTCTTGCTCCGGTAGCTGAAACAGCCGCAGCAGATTCGCCCGCGCGGCGCGGCCCACCGGCACGTCGGCGGGAAATCCGTTGACCACCGCGAAACCCGTTGTCGCTGCCGCCGCCATGATCGCTCGGTCGGCGGCGTCGCGCGCTGGCGTGCGTCCGGCGAACATCGAACCGATATCGATACATGGAATGGCGTGATCCATCGACATAGAATACCCCCACGCAGCGGCAAAGACCGCAACCACCCAAGGCGGACGACATCATGGGCCCCTATGTTGATTCCATCATCGGCGATGAGGCGCTGCCAGCCGTCACCGGTGTCGTCGTGATCGGCGGCGGCATCGTGGGCACGTTTGCCGCGCTCACGCTCGCGAGCCGCGGCATCGCCGTCACGCTGTGTGAGAAAGCCTATGTCGCGTGCGAGCAATCGAGCCGCAATTGGGGCTGGTGCCGTCAGGCAGGCCGCGACGTTCGGGAAATGCCGCTGATCGTGCAGAGCCTTGAGTTATGGCGCGATATGAACCGGCTCACGGAAAGTGAAACGGGGTTTCGTCAATGCGGTGTCCTCTATGTGGGAGAGAGCGAGCTCGACGAGTCGCGCTTTGCCGATTGGGCGACGATGGCAAAACCGTACGACATCGGAACCCGCATCGTGCGCGGCGCCGAACTCGCTGCGCTCATGCCCGGCGCGAGCCGCAGCTTCGCCTGCGGCTTGCACGTGCCCACGGATGGTTGCGCCGAGCCGCAGCGCGCCGCGCCCGCGATTGCGCGCGCCGCCCAACGCAAAGGCGCGATCATCCTCATGCACTGCGCGGTGCGCGGCATCGAACGCGCCGGCGGCCGCGTCGCGGCGGTGATCACCGAGCGCGGACGGATCGGTTGCGATGCGGTCATATTGGCCGGCGGCGCATGGTCGAGTCTGTTCTGCGCGAGCCTCGGCATCCGACTGCCGCAGTTAAAGGTGTTGTCTTCCGTGATGCGCACCGCGCCGATCGATGGCCCCGATGCATGCACCTACTTGGACGCCGTCGGCTACCGCAAGCGCCACGACGGCGGCTACACACTCGCGCGCGGCGCAGGCTACGTCGCACCGCTGGTGCCGGACTCGTTGCGCTATGTGCGCGATTTCTTGCCGATGATCCGCAAGGAGAGCGGCTCGATGCGTGTCCGTTTGAATGCTCAGTCGCTGCGCGAGTTGCGCGCACCGCGCAGCTGGCCGTTGGATAAGCCCAGTCCGTTCGAGACGACGCGAGTCTTGGATCCCGCACCGAACCAGTCGTTCAACCGGGATGCGCTTGCGGCCATGGTGGCGCTGTATCCGCAATTTCGCGATGCGCACATCGTGCAGCAGTGGGGCGGATATATCGATGTCACTCCCGACGTGGTGCCCTACATCAGCCAAGTGAATTCGATGCCGGGACTGACGGTGGCAACCGGATTTTCCGGGCACGGGTTCGGCATTGGCCCGGCGGCCGGGCGCTTGGCCGCCGAAATGGCCGTCGGCGGGACACTCTCGGTCGATGCGAGCGCGTTTCGCGCCTCGCGGTTCGGCGACGGCTCGCCGCTCGTGATCGGACCGGAAATCTAATTATTTCGGCTTACGGAATGTGAGAACGTAATTGTCGGCTTCACCGACGGCGACATAGCGCGCGCGGTCTTTATCGCCTTGCGAGAGCGTCGGCGGCAGAGTCCATACGCCGTCCACCCAATCCTTGGTGTCGCGTGGATTGGCGTTCACTTCCGATGAACCCACAAATTCAAACCCCGCCTTCTTCGCCATTGCAATTGTGAAATCTTGGCGGACATAGCCATCTTTGGCCTTTGGATCCTGCGGTTTGTCGTTGCGGCCCCGATGCTCCTCGATGCCGAGAATACCGCCGGGCTTCAACGCTTTGAAAGCTCCCGCGAGTGCAGCATCCGCATAGCCGCCATCCATCCAATTGTGCAAATTGCGAAAAGTCACGACGAGATCCGCGGAGCCCGGCGGTGCTAAATCGAAGTGACCGGGCCCTAGGCTGGTTTCATGGAAGCTTCCTAGCCGATCCTTCTCGGCGGCGAGCCGCTCGCGAAGGCGCTTCACGCCGCCATCCTCCTCGGCATCGCCGGGGACGGGCAACGCGATGTAGTAATGGCCGTGCTGGGCGAGATAGGGGCCCAAGATGTCGGTCCAATAGCCTCCGCCGGGCCACACTTCGACCACCGTCATCGTTGGCGCAAGTCCAAAGAAGGTCAGTTCTTCGACCGGGTGACGCGCCGCGTCGCGCGCCATCGCCTTGGCGCCGCGCGCGGGACTCGCCACCGCGCTGACCAGCGCAGGGTCAGGAGCGGCGGCTGACGCGGCAATCGGCAACGCCAGGGCGAGCGCGGCGGCGGCGATCGATGCGCGGAAGCGGGAGCATGACATGGCTATTCCTCTCTCGATGCGTTGGGTGGGCCGAAGTATCACAAATTAACCCAAGGCCCGTCACGCTTTCGGCGCGTCTGACGGTCAATTGGGCGGTGCATCCCCGCTGAACGGGATCGGCGTTGCGCCGGTCACATTTCCGATGGTCGCCTTGTCACTGACGTACAGCTGTACGTTGCGCTCGAATTTGAGGTCCCCTTGCACAGTGGCGCCGGGGCCGATCACGATGCGTGGCACGTTGTTGCCAAAGTTCAACAATCCGCTGCCTCCCTTCTCGATCCGAATGCCGCCTTCGACGTGCGACGCGCCGAGGATGTCGATGCTGCCGTTGACCGTCTTGATGCCGGCCGCCGCATGCGCGTCGGCCAGGGAGATTTTACCGTTCACGTTCGACAACGTGCCGGCGACTTCGGACCCTTGCTTCAACGTCAGGGCGCCGTTGACCGAAGAAACGCCGCCCGAGACGTGCGCGTCGCTGCCGAGCGTGATCGACCCGTTGACGCTGTTCAGGGACGTCGCGCTGGTATGATCCCCGAGTCGCACGCTGCCATTCACCGTCGTCGCACTGGTGACAGTGGCGCCGTCATCGATCTGAATCGATCCGTTGACGGTCGTAACGGCGCCGGGCTGCTGGCCGGCCGCCACGTGGATGGAACCGTTGACCTTGGTCGAGCTATCGCCGTCGTCCGAGCCGCACGCTGCCACCGAGAGCGCGATCGCCGCCAAAAAAATGTGCGCAACAGCGCGAGAATAGCCGTGCTCCGGCGCTCGGCCGTGCGCGGTTTTAAGTTCTATGCCCATGACGGCCCCCGCGAGAGTGTACCCGCCGGCTACTCTAACAGCACCGCGGCGCCCTCGGCGCAGCATTGTGCAGGCCGTATAATGTTTTTATGCCGCTCATTCCCATGGGTCGCCGGATGATGGCGTTGCCTTTCGCCGGGGCAGTATGCCTGTGCTTGATGTTGCTGCAAACAGCGCGCGCCGCAACTCTTGGCGGCGACGCCTGTTCGCTGCTCACACCATCGCAGATCAGCGCCGTGCTGGGCGTGACGGTGGCGGCGGGCGAGCATCCCATTGCTTCCAGTTTGCTGCTCTGCAACTGGAGCGCGGCGGCGACTTCGCACGTCGCCAACGGGAAAGTCTCGATCAGTTTGATGACCGAACGCGCCTTCGAGGTTGGCAAAACTCCAATGGGCGACGTGGTGGTGACACCGCTCCGCGCGCTCGGCGAGGATGCCTACTATGTGGAAGGCCCCGCTGTCGGCACGCGGCTGGCGGTCAAAAACGCGGGCCTCTGCGTGCAGGTGCGGGTGGAAGGCTTTGCATCGGCCAAGGCGAAAGCCCTGGAGAGGACACTGGCGCTTGAAATGCTGACGACGCACGCGACTTGACAAGTCGTGTGGACTCGCCAACACTTCACTATATGGTGAACTATAACGCACAACTCGACCGGACCTTCGCGGCGCTCGTCGACCCGACGCGGCGCGCCATCTTGGCGCGGCTTGAGCGCGATGACTCTGCCTCGGTGAGCGATTTGGCGCGGCCGTTCGCAATCAAGCTGCCCGCAGTGATGAAGCATCTCGACGTACTCGACGATGCCGGACTCATCACGCGGCAAAAAGTCGGGCGCACGGTGACGGTGCGACTCCGGCCGCAGCCGATGCGAGCGGCCCTCGAATGGCTGCGCCGCTATGAACGATTCTGGTCGGGCAAGCTGGATCGTCTGGCTGCCTTTGCTGAACGCAAGGAAGCTGACGCGCGGAGGCGCTCGCGGTGACGCAACTTACGCTGATCCGCCGGATTGCCGCGCGGCCGTCCATCGTGTTCGATGCGCTTACCACGCCTGAAAGCATCGCATGTTGGTGGGGACCGGACGCCGGGCCGGTGCTGAAAGCTGAAACGGACTTGCGGGTCGGCGGCCGCTTCTGCGTGCGTTTTCGAACGCTCGACGGCCTCGAGCATGAGAGCAGCGGCGAATATCTTGAAATAATAAAGCCCAAGCGATTGGCCATGAGCTGGCGTTGGACCGGCGGCGTCGAGGACTCGGGTGAATCGCGGATTGACATCGAGCTGCGCCCGGTCGGCGACGGGACGGAGCTGACCTTTACTCACTCGCGCTTGCAAGACGAGGATTCCCGCCGTTCTCACGAGGATGGCTGGGGCGGGGCGCTCGACAAACTGCAAAAGCATCTGGCCCAAGATTGACGAGGAATTGCCCATGATTCATCACCCGGTGGTTTCGCGAGAAGAGTGGGTCGAGGCGCGCCGCGCGTTACTCGCCGAGGAGAAAGCGTTCACGCGTGAGCGCGATCGGTTGTCGGACAAACGCCGCGCGCTCCCGTGGGTCAAGGTCGACAAGGAATATTCCTTCGACGATGTGGATGGTCCGGTGACGTTGGACGGCCTGTTCGACGGGCGAAGTCAGCTGGCGGTTTATCACTTCATGTTCGGCCCGGAATGGCAGGAGGGATGTCCGGGGTGCTCGCTGCTCGCCGATCATGTGGACGGCGCGCGTCAGCACTTTGAGCACAACGATGTGAGCTTCGTCGCGATTTCGCGCGGGCCCCTTGAAAAATTGCAGGCTTATCGGCGCCGGATGGGCTGGAAATTCCGCTGGGTCTCCGCCCATGCCGGCGATTTCAATTTTGACTTCAACGTGTCCTTCCCGAAGGAATCGCGCAAGGACGGCATCTTCTATAACTTCAGCAAGCAGCCCGACCCTGAAATAGACGAACTGCCAGGGGTCAGCGTGTTTTACAAGGAAGACGACGCCATTTATCACACCTATTCAACGTTCGCCCGGGGCGGGGAGATGTTTTTGACAGTCTATAACTGGCTGGATGTGGTCCCGAAAGGCCGCAACGAGACCAAGAGCGGCCAGCTTTCGGACTGGGTTCGGCGCCACGATCGGTACGAGAACGACGGTCGCAGCGCGGGCAGATGATTACCCTGAGCGCGTTTCGGTGGGTGCCGCCGTTTGCGCAAGGCGTGGTGCGCGACCTTCGCGTGCGCTGGGCGCTCGAGGAAGCCGGTGTTCCCTATCAGGAGAGGTTGCTGAGTGGCGCAGATTTGGGCACTCCTCAGTATCGCGCTCTGCAGCCCTTCGGCCAAGTTCCGGCCATCGAGACGGATGATCTTAAATTGTTCGAGTCGGGCGCCATCGTCCTGCACATTGCGGAGCAGTCCGAGGTGTTGATGCCCAAAGATCCGATCGGCAGGGCGCGCACCACCGCGTGGATTTTCGCCGCGCTCAACTCGGTCGAACCTCAAGTGCAGAATCTAGCCGAAATCGACTTGTTCAATGCCGAGCAGGACTGGGCGAAGGCGCGCCGGCCGGCAGTTGTGCAGGCGGCGCAAAAACGGCTCGCGGCAGTCGAAAACTGGCTGGGTGAGCGAGACTATTTGGAGCAACGATTCAGCGCGGCAGATTTGATGATGACCACGGTGCTGCGCATTCTGCGCCAAACTGACATGCTGAGCGAGCGGCCTATCTTAAAGGCTTATAAAGAACGCTGTGAGGCGCGACCGGCTTTTCAAAAGGCGCTCGCGGATCAACTCAAAGTGTTCGCGGCTCACGCCCCTTCGTGAAGCTCGGACGAGTCGAGTTTAGGAAGATGGCGCGAAGTTGATAAATCGATACAGCACCCGCCACGCGCGTTCGCTCAAGCCGAGGATAAGCTGATCCGTTCCGAACTCTGACTTTGGGCCGCCATCCCGTTGATACGTCATGCGCCAAGCAAACGTATACCCGGCTGTACCTTCCCAGAGCCGAAGCGCGTGATCGCTTTCGGAATATGCCAAGACGGTTGCATTGGTTGCGAACTCTCGATAGCTCTGCGCGCATGCGGTTCGTCCCGCAGCGAACACAGCATGGTTTGGGCCGACGATTACCGCCTGTTCGTCGAAGCACTCTTCTAAATCGTCACAGTGCTTTTCTTTCCAAGCGGCCTCAATACGAGCGAGAACCGCGCGAACATCGGCTTCCCTGTCTGCTGCAGTCGTCATCGATCTGCTGCTTTCACGGCCAGTTTTTTAGAATTTCCTTAGAAAGCCTATTCATCTTAAGTGTGCCGCGAATAGCGGCGTGACGAATCGCGCAACCGCGAAACTCAAATGAGGTTGCGATTTATCGCGCTCTTTGGTGCGACACACCTCGACCGAATCCGTGGACTTGCATGTCGCACACGCTGCCAGCGACACAATGAGAATCAGGCCAACCAGCTGCTTCATGGGAATCCTCGCAATTGTCACCCCTTGGGTCTTTAGGATAAAGACATCCTCGCGAGCCGCCAACTCTGATTTCGAACGTCCAGGGAACATCGTCGGCGCCTCAAAGGACAACGGCCTAGGTTTGCGCTCTCCGCTGAATCGCGTTAGCGTTATAAAGTCGTTTAAAGATAATCATTTTTTCCATCGAGATCGTGTGATGGGGGGCTAGTTTGAATATCCCGCATATCGCCGTGCGCGCATTGGTTGCCGCCGCCGTTCTCTGTCTGGGCAACTCCGCCGTCGAGTCCGCCCCCGTTTGCAAGGGCGACAATGGCGGCCTGTCACTGTCGCCCGGCTTTTGCGCCAGCATTTTCGCGGACAACCTGGGCCACGTTCGGCATATCGCGGTGTCGGATGCGGGCGTGCTCTACGTCAACACCTGGAGTGGCGAGTATTTCGATAACGATCAAGTGCCGCCGGGCGGCTTTTTGATCGCACTTCAAGACTCCAAGAATGTGGGTCATGCCGATGTGATCAAGAGATTCGGCGACGGCGTGGCGCAAGGCGCGGCGGGTGGCACCGGCATTAGGCTTTACAAGAACTATGTTTACGCCGAGGTGAACGACCGTATCGTCCGATACAAGCTAAATCCAGGCGATGTCGCACCGCTGGGTAAGCCGGAGGTCGTGGTATCGCAGATGCCGATCACCGGCGATCATCCGATGCATCCCTTTATCATCGACGGCAAGGGCGGCCTGTTCATCGACTTGGGCTCCGCGACCAATGCATGCGAGGAGAAAAACCGCGTGCCGCTATCGCCGGGTCTCAAGCCCTGCACCGAAAAAGAAACCCGCGGCGGTATTTGGCGCTACGATGCCGACAAACTCGATCAACATTTTTCGGCCGCCGCACGTTACGCGACCGGCATTCGCAATGGCGAAGGCATGGCAATTGACGCCGACGGCCGATTGTTCGTCACGCAGCACGGCCGGGATCAGCTATCCCAAGATTGGAACCGACTGTATTCCGACAAGCAGGGTCCGTTGCTACCGGCCGAAGAGCTCATGGAATTGAAGCAGGGCGCCGACTATGGATGGCCGGAATGCTACTACGACGGCTACCAGAAGCGATTGGTGCTCGCGCCGGAGTACGGCGGCGACGGCGGCAAGACCGTGGGGCTGTGTGCGCAGCGCTCGCCGCCGGTGGCGTTCTTCCCGGCGCACTGGGCGCCGAACGCACTGCTGATCGTGTCGAATAAACGCTTCCCGGCGGCTTATCGCGATGGCGCATTCATCGCTTTCCATGGCTCGTGGAATCGGACACCCGCGCCGCAGGCCGGATACAACGTCGTGTTTCAGCCGCTGTCTGCGGGCAAAGCGTCGCGCCCGTACATCGTGTTCGCCGACGGCTTTGCCGGTGCCGTGAAAGAGCCGGGGCGGGCGGCGTTTCGTCCCTCTGGGCTCGCCGAGGGTCCCGATGGCGCGTTGTATGTCGGGGATGACTTACACGGGAGAATCTGGCGTATTACCTACGACGGCAGCGGGTCTGCGGAACTGGCAGCGGCGCCGGTTGCGAAAACCCAGCTCGCGGCAGATCAAGTTGAGGCGAAGACACTGACGCCGCCGCCCGGGGTATCGCCGGCCGAGCTTGCGCTCGGAGATCAGATATTCCACGGCAAGGCACGGGGCGGGACTTGCGTCGGCTGCCACGGGTCCGACGGCAAGGGCAGTGCCGTGGGAGCCGATTTAACCGACGGCAAATGGTTGTGGGGAGACGGAAGTTTAACTGCGATCAGCAAGACAATTGCCGACGGCGTGGAAAAACCCAAGCAACATATCGGGGCCATGCCGCCATTGGGCGGCAGTGCCTTATCCCCCGCGGATCTTAAAGCCGTCTCGGCGTATGTCTGGGCGATTGGCCACGCACCCCACTGAACTCCCGTAGGGTGCTGATTGAACCGGGCGTCGACAAAAATGCAGGCCTTACGGACCCGTTGGCGGCTGAGTGCATGCGCACACAGCAGCTGATCGGGGAACTGCATATTTCGCGAGTGCGGAAATTGACGATTGAAAAACTGGTTCAAGCCGAACAGGCAACACAGTCATGAGCAGAGCAAATTGCGCGAGCGCTTGGGAAAGGCATAGCCACTAGATATAAGGTCGCAAAACGTCGACGGCCTTGGTGAGAGAATCAATTGTGCTGTTGATGCTTTCATCCGTCACCAGCGACTGGTGCCGGCCATCGTTCGCCGACTCAACAAGTTCTTCGATGAAGCCCGAAATCTCTCGCTTCGCGGCGCCCGCCTCCTGGGTGTAGTCCGCAGTCATGAACATATCGCGGAGCCGCCTCAAAAGTCGCCGGCCATTGAGCACGACCTTCGACTTCTGTGCGTTGACCAAGGCGCTCTCTGCCGTGTACAGCCAAGCACAAAACTCGACACGTTCCTCGACCGTCATTCGCGGTGAAGTCCTCATTTGCATGGCTCATAGTAAACCGCGCGGGAGTAATTATGGACACCCATTTTGGCCTCCAGCCGCCCCTAAATTATGGGGACTCGGCTCGCGGCTAGGAGCGGGTAGGAGACGCTCCCAAGGGCTGGGAAACGGCTGTCTGTCACCCGTGCCCAAGGCAGTTCATCCCGCCCCTTGTTCATCGCGAACCGGAACCCGCCGTGCCGGCTCTTGCTTTACTCAGAAAGTGGCAATCGTTGCAGTCGGTATGGCGATCTTGGGGTTCGCAGCCAGCTTTGCGTACCCCGCCGTCGCCGGCTGCCTGGATTACAAGGCACCGAAAGAGGTCGGCTGGCAGTCGCCGGCCGATTTTCGCGACTCACTGCGCATCGTCAAAGTGTCATCCGATGAGGACAGCTCGCGCTGGGAATGGGGGCCGCCAGTTGGTAAAGCGCCCATCGTCGGGTTCCGGGCATTCAAATACATATCCAAGGACTCCCAGTCCCTGCTGGGAGGCTGATCGCTCTCACCCTGCGGGGGTCGGCGCCAGCTTTAACTTCCGCAATAACGCGCCAAAGCGGGCGTCGCCCCGTATCTGGTCGAGCATCTGATCGTACGTGAGATAGGGTAGCCCGCCGTCATGGTTGCGGTACGCGGTCTCGAGCCATTCGAACGCCTTATCATTCTCGCCGCGCCAGGCGTAGACCTGGGCTATTTGATAAGCAAACGGCACGCCACGCTGCTTGATGAATTCGGCTAGCGCGCGATCGGATGCGTCTTTGTGTTGCAGCGTGTGCTCCGCCATCGCCACACCCTGTAACTTGACTCGAGTGGGATTTGCTTCGAAGGTCGCGAGCGCGTCCGCCGGGTGGCCCTCGCGCAGCTGTGTGAAACCGACTACGCCATGATCGTCGGCGTTCGGGTTGATCTCGCGCATGCGTTGGATGGCCGCGCGCGCATCCCGAAATTGTCCAATGTCGAGCAGGAGGATTCCAAGCCGGCGCCAGATTTCGATCGAGAGTGGATCTAAAGTCAACAATTGCCGCAGAATCGCCGCCGCGTCGTTGGGCCGTCCCTGGGTCGCCAGCAACAAGGCATGTCCCTCGCGCGCGGAGATAAAACTGGGATCCAACGCTAACGCTTTCTCATAGTCGGATTGCGCCGCGCTCCAATTCCAGTAGTAGTAATGTCTCAGCTGGCCGCGCGCCCAATAGCCTTCGGGCGACTCCGGCGCCAGCGCAATGGCCTTATCGGCGGCTCTTATGGCCCGTGCGTAGGCGTTGGGATCGTTCGTGGACTGGTCGGCGATGCGCCATTCGGCGTCGGCAATTCCGCTGTACGCCGCGGCGTAACTGGGATCGAGCGCCAGGGCTTTCTGGTATGCGATGAGTGCCTTCGCGTTGGAATCGAAGGTGTCGAGTTCTCGGTCCTGATTGCCAAGCAGATACTCTGTGTATGCCTCGGTGCTTGTCGAGCGATGCCGGCTCTCGATTTGCTGCGCGGGCAGCAATTGCAACTTCAACGCGTCGACGACTGCGCCGGCGATCTCATCCTGAACCTTGAAGATGTCTTTGGCGGGACGGTCGTATGTCTTCGACCAGAGATCATAACCATTGTCGGCGCGTATGAGTTGCGCGGAGATGCGAATGACGTCGCCCGATTTGCGAACACTGCCCTCAAGCACGTGCGCGACGCGAAGCTTTTGTGCGATGCTCGCAATGTCTTCGGATTTCCCCCGGAAGGAAAACGAAGAGGTGCGCGCTGCCACATGCAGATCGCGAATCTGTGCCAACAAGTCGAGCAATTCCTCGGCGAGTCCGTCCGAAAAATACTCCTGATCCTTTTTTTCACTCATATCGACGAACGGCAAAACCGCGATGGATTTCTCCGGAATGGCGCTCACAGCAGAAGGCGCCGGTGGCGCAGCAGCCGCAGATTTCGCGGGTATGGGCGCGTCAGCGCGGTGCGTCGAATCCCCGTTCCGATGCATTTCAAAGTAGCCGAACGCGATCGCCGCCACGGCGCCGAGGACTAGCAGCACTTGGGCCGACCGAGCGCCGGGCTTCGGCACCGCGCCTCCGAGCGAGACGCCCCTAGATGAGCCTGTCGCGGCTGCGGCCGCCGGCGCGGCCGGTTCCGCATTGCCGGATCCAACGGGCGCCACCAATCTCGCCACGCGTTCGATGAAGGCAGGGGGCGCTCGGCCTTCTGGTAACCTCGTCCATTGCACCTCACGAAATCGGTCCGGCACTCGATCATCGTTGTCGCGCGTGTCGTCGATGACCACCGGCAGCAAGAACGTCTTGCTGTTCGCCATTAAATGCGATCGATCCACCGCCAGTTTCCATTCCAGCCTGAAATACCCTTCTTCCCGCGCGTGGGTATTTTGCGAGATGACGGGAATGAAGAGCGTACAGGCCCTGATCTGCTTGCGTATCGACGTATCCCATGCGTCGCCGCCGCGCAGTTCGCTCTGGTCGAACCACACTTCGATTCCCGCCGCCCGTAACGCTCGGGTAAGTTCCGCGGCCGCCTCAGAATCTTGCGAGGCGTAGCTGAGAAACACTGCCGCTTTAGGATCGCTCATTATTGGCTAGGATCGGAATATTCGTTGTCAAACACGCTGAAAGAATATCCGAAGAGCGCTGGCATCTGCAGGACATTGAAAAAGTGGCGATTCGAACCACCGCAAAAGTCACGTCGCAGCGTGGGCCTTCGGCGTCAACTCACGCCGCAGACCACTGGCGCATATCAAGACCAAAATCCCCCCCGACGCCGGCGATTCCCGCGTGGAGCGTCCAGAATTCGGCAGAGGAGAGACGCTCGTAAAGAGCGCCCAGCCGGCCGCTGATCGTGCTCCCGGCGAACATTGAGAGGTAGTAGACGCCTATCATTCTCGCGTTGACGGCCGCCGGCGCAGATCGCGAGAAGAGTGCCAGTGCAATGGGAGCGAAGTACAGATAACCGATCGCCGAGAGGAAATGAAAGGCGAGCGCCCAGACCAGAGGCACCTTACCCGGTCCGTTGGCAACCCACTGTGCCGCTGCGAGCCACATGATGGCAGCCCCGAAAAGCAGGCAGCCGATGCCGAGTTTCGCGAGATCATCGGGCTCGTTGCCGTGCTTCGCCTGCCAACTCCAGAATTTCAGCAGAGGCGCCACCATGACGATGACGGCAAGACTATCGACCCCTTACCCACAAATTGTAGGTGTTCCAAATCTGGGCCTGGGCGATCCAGAAGAGCGTCAGGATGGGAAGCATCAAAATCAAAACTCGAACGACTCGTCGTTCGTCAGATCCGAGGCGCCTTTCCCGACTGCGGTTAATGAGTGGCGCGTCGGCAGGCAGACTCGAGCCGGCGGATAGATAGATGATCAGACCGACGAGCATGCCAAAGCCGGCAAATCCGAAGCCCTAGTGCCAACGGTACTGTTGACTCAAAGCCCCCGTGATCAGCGGCGCGAGGAAGGCGCCGGTATTGAGTAAGCAGACGTAGATCTGAAAGCCTGAGTCCCGTCGGTGGTCCCCTTTGCCATAGAGATCGCCGAGCTGCGAAGCCAAGTTACCACGCAGTACACCCGCCCCCAGAACCAGTAGTAGCATCGCTATGAGAAAAGACTGCTCGAAAGACATACAGAAGTGACCCACGGTCATTAGCAGCGCACCCAGAGCGACCGCGCGCCGTCTACCGAGAATACGGTCTCCGAGCAGCCCTCCGAAGACCGGAATGAAGTAAACCAACCCGACGTATAAGCCGAAGATCTGTGATGCCAGCCCTCGAATTGAGAGCGGCCCGGTCACCCCTTCGATGGCGGCGCGAAACTACTTGAATCCCCAGATCTGCTCGATGTGACCCGGCAAGAGCAGTTGGTCGACCATGTATATGACCAGCAGCGCCTGCATCCCATGAAACGAGATGCGCTCCCACAATTCAGTGCCGCCGATGAATATCAGCCCGCGTGGTTGGCCGAGGAACTCAGGCTTCGCGGGAAGTGAGATGTTGGGCGCATCCGTGAGAATAGAGCCGTCGACTACGGGAGCACCAGACTCTCGGTGGTTTCGGTCTCCCGACTGAAACACTAAAAAACTCCGTGTCGTTCTATCCGGCGCTGGATCATCTGCCGCATATTGGCACACCCGCTCCATGGAAGCTGTCGTGGCAGCTCGTTGAGGAGCGCCGGTGTTCGCCCAGGGCTTCGCCGCACCATCGGTCCGAACATTACATAACGTGACGATTGTTGGTAACCGCAGCTTTTCGCGCAAATTGACAACCAAAGGGTAGGCGCTCAGAGTGCCGCGAAAAGAAGGAACGTCCGCTACTCCTGAGTCAATTGACCAGCAGCACGAAACAACAATTATTCGTCTGGGGAGATACACGATGAACACCAAATCAATTCAACGACCCAAGGCGACACGCCGGAATGGGTTGTTCGCCGCTCTGTCGCTGGTCGGACTCCTGGCTGGCGAAGGGGTCATGGCTGCAGGCGCAGCCGAAGGATTTTCGTCCATTGCAGGTAGCTTCAGGCCTACCACCGACGCCGACATGGGCAAGTTCAGCAGCGAAAAAATGACTGTCGAAGTTGTTTTGGCGCCGAGCAACCAGGCGGACCTGGATCAGCTCCTGGCGAGTGCTTATGACCCGAAGAGTCCTAACTATCGGCAGTGGCTGGTCAAAGGAGAGTTCTACTCGCGCTTTGCGCCCAGCGCTGCGCGGATTGCCGCGGTGGCGACGCATCTGCAATCGAGTGGCTTGGTCATCGAGGAGTCGTCATCCCCATTCCTGGTGCGGGCGAGCGGACCAAGCAGCACGGTCGAGGCGGCATTCGCGACCACGCTACACAATTACCGTAATTCGAAAGGGGTCAGTTACTTTGCGAACACGTCGGCCATTCAAATGCCCGCACACCTGGCCGCAGGCGTGCTCGGTGTCGTAGGCACTACCAACACCATACGTCTGCAAGCGCATCCAAAGCGTGCCCTAACCAGTGCAAGCTCCGCACCGCCCTCGGTGCCGCCGTTCTGTAACACCCCGTACCCGAGCGCGACTGAGCTCTTTGCGGATCTCAACAGCGGTACGTCGTTTCCGTATTTTGGTTACGGAGATGGTCCGCTGTGCAGTGGTCTGACACCATCACAGGACAACGCCATCTATGGCGCGCCGCATCTGGGGAATGTCGCGAAGGGGCAGGGGGTCAAGCTTGCGCTGTTCGAGCTCTCGGCCTATCAGCACTCCGACATCGCCTATTGGACACATCAGTTCTACGGCCCGGGCTACACACCGCCACTCGTCGACATCGATGTCGATGGCGGCCCGCTGAACCCGAAATGTCCGACGGGCGATGAGTGTATCCCCGGTTCTGAAGGCTATTTTGGGGACGTCGAGGTCGACGCGGACATTGAGATGTCGCTGGCAATTGCACCTGCCGCGAGCAAGATCCTCGTGTACAACGCACCCAATGATGCAACCGGGCAGACCGAGCTCGATGAGTACACGAGGATCGCAAGGGACAATATTGCGGACGTCATCAGCACCAGCTGGGCCGGTTGCGAGAATGACTCGACTGCCGCATACGTGCAGGCCGAGAACCTGGTGTTCGAGCAAATGGCGCTGCAAGGGCAGAGCATGTTCAGCGCTGCGGGCGACTCGGGCGCTTTCTCGTGCATCCGGAGCGATGGCACAACTCTCATCAACGTGCTCGATCCCGCGGCGCAGCCGTGGGTGACTGCGGTGGGAGGGACGTCTTTCTTCACATTCAATCCGGACGCCAACCCGAATCCTTCGTACCCGACAGGCCTGGAGAGCGTGTGGAACGTCGACGGCCTCTGCACTGACGCGGGACCGAGTGCGGCCAATGATGAGCAGGGGGGGTTCTTCTGGTGTGCTAACGCGGGTGCCACTGGAGGCGGATACAGCCAGTTCTGGGGCCGCCCCTCGTACCAGTTCGGCCCGGGCATCACGAACTCGTACACGGCCTACGCCAACGGTACGACGCACTGCGCGCTAGCCAAGATCGGAACGCCGTGCCGCGAGGTTCCGGACGTGTCTGCGAATGCGGATGGGTTCACTCCTTATGCGGAATACTGCACCCCGGCCGGGACCGAAACTTACAGCGGTTGTGCCCAGCCGCCCATCGGCTGGTTCGGCATTGGCGGCACCAGCCTGTCATCGCCTTTCTGGTCGGCAATCATTGCTGACCGCGACGGCTTCTGGCATGGCCGGATCGGGAATGCGAACCCGCTGCTCTACCTTCTGTATAACGTCGATTATCAGGGCTACTTCCATGACATCACGGGAAGCGGGCCGTCGAACGGCGACACGATATTCCCGACTAACAACGGCTACTTCCCGGCCACTCGCGGCTACGATCTCGCGACCGGCATCGGTACCCCGAAGATGGGAGCCATCATTACGGGTGTGCCGGAGTGAGAGCCGTTAGCGAAATCTAGCGATTTTGATTTCCACGGCGGCGGGCCTCGCAATGCAAAGTGCGGGCCCGCTGCCGCTAGGGCGATGCACCACTTGGGCGATACCAGGACCTGGGGTTCTCCGCTCGAGTGCGCTCCAAATCCCGTGTCTCCGCCGGCGGTATAAAACCTTACTCAAGTCCCCGGAATGGACACTTTAGCGCTGGTGCGGCTGAGCGATTCGAATAATCGCGCTATGGCGATGATTCTATTGAGTCACAGAAACCACTGAAGATGAATTACCCCTGAAGTTACTGCTCCGCGTGGTCGAGCCGCGATAATTCGGGTGATCTCAATCGCGATCTCGCCCAGCGCATTATCAATGATATACTCGCAATAAAATGTATATCTACGAGGTGCGCGATGCGAGTCTCAAAATGGGGTAACAGCCTGGCGGTTCGACTTCCCGCGACAGTGGTAGATGCCCTCGGACTGAAAGAGGGCGATCAGATCGAAATTCAGGTTGCTACCAAGCGCGCGTTCGCAATAGCCAAGTCACCCGGCACGCGCGAACTATTGGCAAGACTTCGCAAGTTCCGGGGCAGGTTGCCTGCAACGTTCAAGTTCGATCGACTCGAAGCGAATGAGCGGCGCTGATTCATTTTTTGACACCAGCGTACTTCTGTACCTGCTTTCGGGCGATGCCGTCAAAGCGGATAGAATCGAGACTCTACTCGCAGCGCGGGGCGTAATAAGCGTTCAAGTACTGAATGAGTTTGCAGTTGTCGCTATTCGGAAATTGAAGATACCGCTGCATGAAGTTCGCGAAATTCTCGATACGATCCGAGCTGTCTGCGCTGTCGAACCGATCACTGTCGATGCACACGATCGCGCTCTGGCGGTATTCGAACGCTATAAATTTTCGTTTTATGACTCCATTCTGATCGCCACCGCGCTGATTTCGGGCGCTAAGATCCTCTACTCAGAGAATCTGCAGCATAGGCAGGTCATTGATAATCAGTTGCGTGTTACCAATCCGTTTTGAGTCCGAATTCCGATCGTTGATGCCAA
>Ga0302320_10005058_pt1 | contig 29678 bp, 21 predicted proteins | sample Bog_T0_3_FD_202130 | JGI IMG/M metagenome (GOLD analysis project Ga0302320, IMG submission 202130) | Peat permafrost microbial communities from Stordalen Mire near Abisko, Sweden - Bog_T0_3 | ecosystem: Environmental > Terrestrial > Soil > Wetlands > Peat | place: Sweden: Abisko, Stordalen Mire...
TGGCCGTCAACATCCCTGAAGCTCTCGAGGGCGTTTTCGGGCGGCGGGCCCGAAAATCCGTCTGCCGGTGTCACAGGCGGGCGGCCAACCATTGTGGCTCGGATGGAACCGAGTTCGGACCGGAGACGGACGCAGTCCTGGAGCGGCCACTCGCCGTCGGAGTCGGAATGAAGGACTAGGGTGGGGAACGAGGAACCCGGCGTCCCGCCCTCGATTTCACGCACCACATAGGAGCGAAACGAATTGAAGCTGGCGTACGACCCGACCTCGATCCCCTCCATCTCCTGCTCCCCGTCAAAGACGCAAAGGTACAGGCTCACGGCAGGGCCTCCCGGTGGATGACGTCCGGCATCGCCTGGATCAGGCCCTCGAGCGAATCGTCGAAGCCGCACGAACTGGGAACCTTCAGGACCAGTCTCTTGCCCGCGGCGCCTGCGTTTAGTGCGAGAAGTCGTATCTGGTACGTCGCGCGCAGGAAACTGACGTTCTTGAAAAGGTAGATGGCGTCAAAAGTCTCGGCGTCGGCCTGGGAGCCGCGCAAAAGCTGCAGGGTTTCGGGGGATGGGTCCATGGGAACAGGGCTTGCTAGGGGAGAGGCTCGATTTGCACGCCTCGCGGGTTGAGCCAATGGCCGAAGTCGACGTCGACCGGCCGGTTCGTGTAGATGGTCAGGGGCTGCTTCTCGACGAGAGCCCGATAGGTCTGAAGGCGAAGTTGATAGGTCGAATCCAAGGTGCTTCTTCCAGATTTGATTTCCGCGAATCCCGCCTCGACGCTGTCCAGCACGGTCCCCCGGGCAAGCCCGGTCGAGGTGTACCTCGGGTGGCCCACGACGGCTTTGAAAGCCAGGCTGCCAATTTGTTCCGCGGTGGGGCGCCAGACAGCCGTGTTCTTGGGAATCTTCAGGGCCTCCAGGGCGAGGGCCTCGGCGACCTGGCCGGACATCAGGGCTCCAGGTATTCCGTTGGACAATGGTTCAGGCATCGGATGCCCCTAAAGTAGCAAGCGCCGGGAGGGGGTCCGGCGGTTGCTATTATCCCGGGCATGCGTCGTCCGAGCCCAAGGAGTCACCAAGCCGCAGAGCTTTGGCGGGGCTGGGTCGTGTTCTTTGCCCACCGGCTGCCCGTTGAGTCCCCCGTCGCCTGCATGTTCTTCAGCGTTCTTTTCCTGCTGACCGCGTGCACCATGCTGCCGGCGCTGGAGACCTGGGCGCGCGTCTCCCCCCTGGTTTCAGCGGCCCTCGACGGCCTTCCGGACGGCTGGCGCTGGCTCAGGATTGTAGACAGGGCGATGATCGCGGCGGCCTGCGTCTGCGCCTGGATGTTCCAGGCGCGCTGCCTCCAATTGTGCGACCCGGAGTTCTACGACCTCTATGCGACGCCTGCCGGGTCCGCGGGAGCCCCGGTGGGCTCGCGGCGGCGTGGACTCTCCATCGCAGGCATGCCGGTGGGATATGACGACCTGCTGACCTCGATCCTGGTGACGGGCGTGACCGGCTCCTCCAAGACGGCCGGCGTGCTCATGCCCGCCCTGGCGCAGCTGTTCTGCACCTACAAGGAGGAGACGGGAGACGTGCTCTCCAGGGAGGAATTCCAAAAGCTTGGGGCGTTCATTCCCGAGGTGAAGGGGGACCTGGTCGACGCGTGCATTTACCTTGCGAGCGAGGCCGGGCGTTGTGTTTCCCGGGATGTCATGATCGTGGCGCCCTCGTCCCGGCTTCCCGTCGCGCGGTACCGGGACGAGCGCGGACGATTCTGGTACCTGAGCGCACGCGGGGGTGCCGGCGGCTCGGACGCCGGGGAGATGCTTTCCCTCATCAGGTTTCCGGCGGGCCACAGCCGGGCCGGTCGGGCAATCCCAGAAACGATATTCGGGGACCAACAGGCATTCGAGGCACTGCTGCCGGAGCTCGAGAAGCCGCCCGTCCCGATCGAGGATTCGCGGCCGCGCTTTGTGGGCTGGAGATGGGCGGGCGGCCGCCTCCTCAGGGTGAGCCATACCGCCGAGCGCGACCGCCCGATCCCGCAGCCGGGACCGGATGGGCGGGAGCAGTGGGCCGATCCGCCCCAGACCCTGGCGCTGGACGGGCTCGTCCATGTCGACAACGGGATCCACTTCAACCTCGTCGATGAGAGGCTGCCCGCCGGGGAGGCCGCGGAGCGTTTGACGCGCCTCGCGGCCATGGCGCGCGGCGGGACGAGCAGGGGCGAGAACGACTACTTCTATGAGCAGGGCCGCAAGGTCATCGCGGCCTGCATTGCCCTCCACCGGGCGGTCGAGTCCACTCCCTGCACGGCCGTGGACATTGTGAGGCTGGCCACCCAGGACCACCGGCTGGCGGCCGGGCTTGCGGCCCTTGCGGCGAAGCTGGCCAGGCTCGGTTCCGAGGTTGCCGCGGGAGACGAGTCCAAGCGCCGCCAGCTGGCACCCCTGGAAGACCTCCTTCTGTTCTTCCGCGACGAGTGGCAGAGAATGGTGGCGGACGGCAAGACCGCCAATGTCATCAAGTCGACGATTTCAGGGGCCTTTGACGTGTTCCTGCAGGATCCAGACCTGGCCGAGACCTTCTGCCAGCCGTCCACCTTCTCGTTTGAGGATGTCATCCAATCCGGGAAGATCGTCGGCCTGGTCCCGGGCGACCGTTACGAGCAGCTCGGGCGCCTCCTCGGCACCGCCTGCAAGATGAATTTCCAGAGCACGATGCTCTCGCGCAACGGCAGGTCGGACCTGAACTCCACCCGGCTGGTCCTCTATTTTGCCGACGAGTGCCACAAGTACATCATCAGCGGCTCGTCGACCGCGGGGGATCCCTACTTCATGAACCTGTCCCGCTCAAACCACGTGGTGAACATCTGCGCGACCCAGAGCTACGCCTGGATTGTCGAGGTGATCGGCCGGGACGCCGCCAACGTCTATATCTCGGCGTTTGGCGTCCAGTTCTGGCTCCAGCAGACGGATCCCGAGACCTGCCACCGCGCCGCCGAGATATGCGGGCGCGTAACCCGGGAGAAGGTGGTTGCGGACCACAGCTTCAGCTTTGCGGGGCTTGCGGGAGCGCTTGCAGGGGGCAGGACCCTTGCGATCCGACACCAGGTAAGCCGCGAGGAGCGCCAGCGATTCAGCCCCGAGGATTTCGCGCAGCTCAATGTCGGCGACATCATAGCCTACAACAAGGGCCGTCCCGGAAAATCGGCAAAGGTCGCGAAGGGGCGTGCCGCCTACCACTTTTGCACCGAGAAGCCCGCGGGGCTGAAAGCCGTCAATCGGAGCGTCCGCGAGTACTACCGGGAAATCCTCGAGAATCTGTCCCACGAACGGGGTCAGGCAGGACTCTGGGACTGCGCGCCCCGTCCCCGATTGGACGCGCCGAGGCCGGCCGCGCAATCACCCGAGCCGGCAGCCGGAGGCTTCACGACCGCGCAGATCCGGCGGGAGAGGGCTGAATTCAAGGCGCATGGAGGCGGCCTCGACGCGGCCGTGGGCCAGGTCACGGGAACAGACGCCCGCGAATTGGCGATCGGGCTTGAGGAAGCGCGGGGCAGGGCCGAGGGGGGAAGGAACCCCGCCGGGGACTTCGGGCGAGCGCTCAGTCTCGCGTCCGGGGGCCTTGCCTCGGAGGGGGCCTCCTCCCCGGAGTGCGTGCCTCCCGGCGCCGTCGGCCAGCCCTTCGCCGGCGACATGACCTTGCAACTGGCCGCGAACGCCGCCTGCGCCCGCTCCACAAGCGAGGCCGGGTCCCAGGCGAGCGCCCGCCGGAACGCGCCGCGCCCCATTCCATCGTCGCCGCCTCCAACCCAATCGAACCGATGATGTGGATTCCACAGGAGCGGGAAAGTTGCAGCGCCGTGTTGTCCCTCGGCTGCGAGGAGGCGGCGATTCTCCTTCAAGCGGGGGAGATGTTCCGGGCTGTCCTGGACGGCTGCTGCGACTGGGCGGAACACTCCCAATTCTTGACTCCGCCGGCGACCGGCGAAGGAATGCTGGTGGTGGTGCCCCGACATGCCATGGCCGCCTGGCTTGGGAAAACTGCATCGCACCCGGTTGAAAGGGAATTCCAGGAACTGCTGATCCAACACGCCAGGACGACCGAACTGCCTCCCCTATGACACCTCAGGACAAAAACCCATCGATGGCGGGCGACGGAAAAGACGGGCGTTGCATCGCGACCATTGTGGGGAGGATTCGGTTTGCCCCGGAAACCCGGGGCGACCCGCTTGGCGCCTTCCCGACGCTTTGCATCGGAAGCCGGCCGTACAATCTTTGGCTCACCGAGCAGGTGCTCGATCCCATTCTCTCCCGCTGGAGCCTGGACCAGCTTCCCGGCGGGTGCCCGGCCTCGGTCCTCGCCGACGACATTGAATGGGCCTCTGGAAGATGCCGGCTGGCCTTCCAGGAAATCCTGGCTCCAGCGGCAAGCCTGGGAGACCCGGCGATTCTCGCTGCCCTGAGCGTGACGGCAAACCTGCAGCGCACCCTGGGCGTGCTGGGAGAGTCCATTCTCGACGGAGCGCTTCCGGGCGCGGGGCAGGACTCGCAGTCGGGGAGCGGGCTGGTCCTCTCCCGTCTCTGGTGTGGGTTTACCGAGTATCCTGACAACCTGCCCTATTTTCCCGGGCGCGTCCGCCAGCCCGTCCATCCTGCGCGCCTCCATCCCAAGAGGCGGGATCCGCGCCACCTGGCCAATGCGCTATGGTGCTCCATCGGGGACATCAATGCACGGTGTGACGAGGCCTTGGCCATCCTCAGGTCCAAGATCCTGAAAAGCGGGCTGTTTGGCCCGGAGGATCTGCGCCATCTTCACGCCGACTCGATCCCGAGCAGGGCGCGGGTGAGCGGGAAGTAGGAGGCATTCGCATCCGGTAGGTCAGCGAGCTTGCTCGCGCCTTCCCGGAGCGCGAGCAAGCTCGCTGACCTACAACGGACCAGGCGTATCGGGATCATTGTAATCATTCCGCTTGAATATTCGTTATTCGCGAATAGCGTATAGCCGTGCCAACAAAGGGACAGGATGTGGTTGTAGGCCTGAAGATCAGCCTTGGCGGAGCGAAGGAGACCTATGCAAGCATCGCGTCGGAACTGGGCATGAGCGCCTCCGAGGTGCACGCGGCGGTCCGGCGTCTGCAAGAGGCACGGCTCGTAGACCGGGATTCCCGGAAGGTCCGGATTCAGGCCTTTCGCAGCTTCCTACTCTTCGGTGTGCCCTATGCCTTCCCGGCGCATCTGGGCGAACCGTGCCGCGGGATGCCCACGGCCTGGGCCATGCCGATGCTTTCGCAGAACAGGCCCAAGGACCAGCTTGCGCCGGATGTCCTCCCTCAAGACCGCCACAACCTCCAAACAATGCCGCCCGTTTGGCCCTATTCCAGCGGGACGATCGCGGGCCTGACAGTCCGTCCCCTCTATCCCAGCGTCCCTCAGGCAGCGAGCGCCGACCCCCGGCTGCATGAATGGCTGGCGCTGGTGGATGCGCTTCGGCTCGGGGTGCCCGGACCGAGGGCCATGGCGCAGGCCGAAATCGAGCGCAGGCTTCAGGCGTACGGGGTGCTCCCGGTTCAATCAGGGTAGCTGGTAGATCCCACAGAGGGCGACGCCTGTGCCGCCATCGGCCCCGGTGACCTCGGCCGTGTATCCGCCTGGGGGCAGCGTGACAAGGATCTCCGAATCCGGGGAGTTGGCCTGCAGCACGGGATTGGCGTAGACCGCGGCGGCCGCGTCGACCAGGACCGGACTCGATCCCCATCCGGTGTTGGAATGGAGCACGACGTCCTTCCCATTCTGGTACTGGTGAATCGAAAGTGCAGGTTTTTGCAGGGTGCCGCTGACATTATAGGGCGCGGCGGAAATTGCCGGGCCGAGAGCCTGGACCAGCACGGTCCGCGACGTGCCGCCCACGATGTAGAAGCCGCCGATCAGGATGTTGTCGCCGGTGCCCACGAAGGCCCGCGACGAAAGGCTGCTTGCCGTGCCGGGATTCGAGGTCGAGCTCACGGACAGGCTGGCCGCGCTGCTGGTAGCGCTCTTGACAGGGTTCGTGGCGACAAGCGTGTAGTTTCCATTGCTGAGTGCGGTGGCGTTGGTGATGACCAGCTGGGGCCCGTTGGCCCCGGTGATGATGTCCGACGTCCTTCCCGCCGGACTGTTGCTGAGCACGGTGCCGTTCAGCTCCCAGGCGTATGTGGGCGAACCCGAGGCGTCTGCCGTAAACACTACCGTTGACCCTGTGTTCAGGGTCTGGCTCACCGGTTGGAGGGTGATGGCAGGACCGGAGGATTGAATCGAGGCCGTCTCGGAGCCCGCGGGTCCCCAGGGGAGGGGATAGGCGCCGAACATCACGGCGCGCGCCTGCAGGCCAAAGCTTCCCGCGGCGGCCGGCACAAACGCAAAGGTGTTTCCGGCGGAAAATGCGCTCGGGGTTCCCGCGGTTGCGCTGTCGACCCCGGCAAGTGAGATGGAGTCGATGTTCCATCCGTTTTCCCGCGTGGTCGCATTGTCGTAGCTGCCGGTGGACTCGTCGAAGGTGTAGGCGAAGCGCACCTGGAACACGAGTCCGGCGAAAGCGCTCAGCGAGATCGAATGCGCGCCAAATCCGGACTCTACAAGGTTCAAGCTGTCGTTTCCGGACAGGGCGTAGATGTCGTTCCAGGAGTTGCCGTCGTCCGTCGAAATCTGCACGTGCGCGGTCTGGTGGCTTGTCCCGAATCCGTACCAGCTTTCGAAATTGAGGGTGGGTGAGGCGCCCGAGACGAAATAGTATCCAGGCAGCGTGAGCGTCTGGGTGGTCGGGTCGGGCTGGGCGAGGTGGTAGGAGGCGCCGCCAGCGAAGGATTCCGTCGTGTCGATCGGGTTGTAGCTCCCTGTGGTGGTGGCGATCACTCCCTCCAGACTTCCCCCATCAGCCCCATAGGTTGTGCTTGCCGGCGCGAGGCCGGTCACGGTCCGGTATTCGAACCCGTTCGCAAAGGAGGGGATTCCCGACACGGAGAAGCTCGAGCTCTCGCCCACGGTGTTCTGCGCGGGACCGTTCACGGTCGGCGGCGTGTCGCCGGGGGCGGCGACGGCCGGGTCGAAGAGGGTGACGGTGTAGGAAAAGTTCCGGGCGACACCGTTGATCACCACGTTGTTGACCGAGACGTTGTACGCGATGTCGGAGCTGGGTTCGGGGGCCGGGGTTGTGACGGTGTTCGGGTTCAGTCCGTTATAATCCCAGACGAGAGTGTTTTCCCCGGCACCTGGATTCCCCAGGACCTCCAGTGCGACGGGCACTGAGACACCGCCGCTCGTCATGGTGACTGTAGCTGGGCCGGATGCGAAATCAGCATTCGGATAGGAGAAGGACCAGCGCGGAAACACGACTTCGTAGGGGACGTAGCCCGGAGGAGGCCAGGCCACGAAATTGTCACGCGTCGCGGGCCGCGCCCCGCCATAGTTGGCATCGAGGATCCAGGTGGCGTTGGCCGATCTGAACCCATTCACGGCATCCACGTCGCCAGACCCCATCGACTGCGTCTGCGGGTAGAGGAGCCACCGCCGGTGGCCGGCAGCCGCGTTGTTGGAGAAGGGATCCGAAATGTAGCCCGTGATCGCGACGGGCCCTTCGGTTCCCAGCGAGATGTTGGAATTGCCGGCGGCGGTCGCCCCGCTCTGCGTGTAGAGCAGCCAGCCCATGGGTGGATTGTGACTGAGGGTGTCATTGGCCGCCATCATGAGGGCTGCCTGTTGGTCCGGCGCGCAATCATTCACGGTGTCGAATGCGATGTCCGCGGGGACTCCCGCCATGGCCCGGAACCAGTTGATGCGCAGCTGGACCGCGGCCTTGAACGCGGCCGAGGTGTCGCCGGCCGTGCCGCTTGCGCTGACTCCCGGGGTGCCGCTCAGGTTTCCCGTCCAGCCGGACGGAATGCCATCCGAGGCCGTGTAAATCGCGTTGAAGAATGCCCGTGCCTGGGCCCGCGTCGTGAGGTCGACGGAAAGCGCGCTCGGGGCCTGCACGACCACCTCGGCATGAAGGGTGTTTGCCGGGTGGCCGCGGGTGCGCAGCCATTGCACCTGTTCCGGGGCCGGCGCCGGGGGTTGGGCGGCAAGCCGGCCTGTGGGAACCAGAATTGCCAGCAGGGCAAGGACAAAGGAGGGGATGCCTTGGCGGCCGGAAGTATTCCGCCAAGCACGCAGTGACTTTTCAGCCATGGCGCAACCTCGTTCGAGGTGCGACGCGAGGCAAGCGTTTCTAACAACTCCTATTAGAGACAATCATCCACCTCGGCTGCCGCCAAAGGCCTGCAGCCGCTGCTCAACGTCGGCCTTAAATCGGCTTACCAGGGAGGAAATGAAGTCCTGGATTCCAAGGCCCGGCTGGGCAGCGAGGGGAGTGAGGTCCACGGCCCAGGTGATGCCCGACATCCGGTCGACCTCGTGCGAGGCGTTGAATACCGCATTGGCCGAGCGCCGCCCGACCACGCCCAGGTCGTAGCGCTTCCCGCCGCTGATCTGCGAGTCGAAGACCGCAAGCAGCTGCAGGGCGAGGCCAGGGTGCCGGCCGGAGTCGAGGGGGACCTTGGCATCATCGGGCAGCCAGTCGAGGTCGCGCCAGATCTCGCATCCCAGGATCCGGGGAGGCTTCTGTCCCGGCGGCAACGCACGGATCGCCTCCAGGCAGCGCAGCAACACTGCGATATGCGTGTCGTGCTTGTCAGCCGGGTTGTGGAGATAGACCACCTCGGGCGTGCAGCCCGAGAAGATGGCCGCAAGGTCGGCCGCCACCCCCGGATGGCCGGGCTTCTTCACGTCGGAACTCGGATGGCCCAGCTGGATCTGGATCGCGTACCGGCCGATTTGGGCGGCCTTGCGCTGCTCCTCCCTGCGCACGGAACGCATCTTCTCGTCGGTGGTCCCGGCGTAGCGGCCCGACCGGGGGGACCCGCCGCCGTCCGTGACCACGACGCCGCCGAACTTCCTGCCGGGCATGTCGAGGCAGTCGCAGATTCCTGAGTAGCCCATGATCTCGATGTCGTCCTGATGAGCCCCAATGCAGAGGTGGGTGACGCCCGCCAGCGCCTTCTCCGGGGCCAGGCCCGCTCCTGGGACGTACACGTCCGCGCTGGGATGGGAGAGTTGCATGGAAAGCCATCATCGGCCTTGTTCGAGGAGGATCAAGCCAACGCGGATGGCCCCTGTTTTTGCTCGCCACAGCCGGGGCTCGGGCATCCCCTCGGCTGGCCGCGCCCGATGAGTGAAAAGAGCCCAGCTTCAAACCAGACATCTCTTATTCCATGGGTTTTGGTCGCCTGCCTTGCGCTCGCTGCGGCATTGGCGACCCGGCTCTACGTGGCGGCCCGCGCCGAGGCCGTTTCCGAGCGGCTGCAGGCGAGTCTTGCCGACCTTGAGTTGCGGAGCACCCGCAACCAGCTGGAGGCCGAGAAAATCCTGTCGCGCCGCGAGATCGAGGACTTGAGCCAGGAGTTGAAACAGGCCAACCAACGAATCCGGGAGCTCGGCGGCAACGCAAAGACCAACGGGGCTTCAGCGATTCCGTAGTCTCGGGCCGGGCCGGTCAACCCCTTAGGGGTTCCAATTCCTCCCAGCGGGCGAAGGCCGCGGCGTGCTCGCGTTCGTTTTCCTCAAGGCGGGCCCTCGCCAGTCCGAATGCGGCAGGGTCGCGCTTGTACAGGGCCGGGTCGGCCAGCCTTGCGGTGAGTTCGGCCTGCTCCCTTTCGAGGGTTTCGATCCTTGCAGGGAGCCCGTCTAGCTCCTTCCGCTCCTTGGCCGAGAGCTTCCTCGGTTTGGGCGAGGGAACCTTCGGGGAAGCGGCGGCGTTTTCCCTGGGCTTCTCGGCGCGGGCGGGCGCCTTCGGCTGGGCCCGCTGTCGGAGCCAGTCGGCGTAGCCCCCGACATAGTCGCCGATCCTGCCCCCGCCCTCGAAGACAAGCGTGCTCGTCACGACATTGTCCAGGAACTCCCGGTCGTGGCTCACCAGGAGCAGCGTGCCCTCGTACTCTACAAGAAGGTCCTCGAGCAGGTCCAGCGTCTCGGCGTCGAGGTCGTTGGTCGGCTCGTCCATGACGAGCACGTTGGCGGGCTTCGTGAAGAGCTTCGCCAGCAGGAGCCGGTTCCTCTCGCCGCCCGAGAGTACCCTGGCCGGGGTGCGCGCCCTCTCCGGCGCAAAAAGAAAGTCCTGGAGGTAACTGATCACGTTCCGGGTGCGGCCGTCGATCGTCACGGTCGCGTTCCCATTTGCGATGTTGTCGGCGACAGTCTTCGAGTCGTCGACCTGGTCCCGCAGTTGGTCGAAGTACACGACCTCGAGCTTCGTGCCCTGCTGGATCACCCCTGCGTTCGGCGGGATCTGGCCGAGGAGGAGCTTGATCAGGGTCGTCTTGCCCGCGCCGTTGGGGCCGATCAGTCCGATCTTGTCGCCGCGGGTGATCGTGATCGTGAAGTCCTTTACGACGGGCTTCCCCGTTTCCCAGGAGAACCCGACGTTCTCCGCGGCCAGGACCTTCACGCCCGAGCGCTCGGCCTCGGCCAGCCGGAGAGTGACGTCGCCGACGCGTTCCCGACGCGCCGCCCGCTCGGCGCGCATCTGCTTGAGCTGGTTGATCCGACTCTGGGCGCGCGATCTCTGGGCGCGCACGCCTCGCCGGATCCAGGCCTCCTCCTGGGCGAGTTTCTTGTCAAAGAGCGCCTGGTTGCGCTCCTCCGCCTCGAGGACCTCCTGCTTGCGCACGAGGTACGTGTCGTAGTCGCAGGCCCAGCTGACGAGCCGTCCCCGGTCGAGCTCCACGATCCGCGTCGCGAGCCTGCGCAGAAAGACGCGGTCGTGCGTGACGAAGAAAAGGGAAAGCTTCGCCTCGAGCAGGAATTCCTCGAGCCAGAGGATCGACTCGATGTCGAGGTGGTTCGTGGGCTCGTCCAGGAGCAGCAGGTCCGGTTGCCCCGCCAGGGCCCGCGCGAGGAGGACCCGCCGCTTCAGGCCCCCGGAGAGCGTCGCAAAGTCGGCGGATCCGGGAAGCTGCAGCTTGGCGACCAGGTCCTCGAGCCGGATGTCCCTTTCCCAGTCCTCCTCGTGGATCCGCGCCTCCCGCAGGCCGGAGGCGACCACGTCGTGGGCGGTTCCCGTGATGCCGGCCGGAATCTCCTGGGTCAGCCGCGCATACACCGCCCCGGCGGGGCGGAAGATGTCCCCGGTGTCGGGCTTCGTCTCGCCGGCGATCACCCGCATCAGCGTGGATTTTCCGGCCCCGTTCCTCCCGACCAGGCACACCCGCTCACCGGGATCCACCTGGAAATTGACCTTATCTAAAATGGCGGGACCACCGAAGCTGAGGCTGATGTCGAGAAGGCTGAGCAATGCCATAAGGGTCCAACGTGGACTCCAGGCAGGCTGAGTGCAATCCCGGGGCGGCGCGGGACCTCCCGGCGAGGACGTGCCCCACCGCCACGGAAAGGGTCGCCGAGCAGGCGAGCGTCGGCGAACACACCGTCAGCGCAAGTCGAAGCCACGACTGCGGTCGAAGGAGCGGCGCGATGCCAGGAAGGGCCATTTGGCGTGGAAATGAAGCAGGTATCATGCCGCGCCCGCAGTAGGTTACGCGGACTCGCTTTCCAAGGCCTTCTCCTCCTGCTCCCGGTGGAACTGGCTCGTGTAGAGGCCGAAGTAGTGGCCGCGGAGCCTGAGCAGCTCCTCGTGGCTGCCCGACTCCTCGATGCGCCCCCGGTTGATGACCAGGATCCGGTCGGCGCGCCGGATCGTGCTCAGCCTGTGCGCGATCACGAAGCTTGTCCGCCCGCGCAGGACGGTCTCCAGGCCCGTCTGGATCAGCTGCTCGGTCTCTGTGTCGATGGATGAGGTGGCCTCGTCCATCACGAAGATCTGGGGGTTGGCCAGCAGGGCCCGCGCAAACGAAAGGAGCTGGCGCTGGCCTGTCGAGAGGCGGTTGCCGCCCTCGCCAACCTGGGAGTCGAACCCGTGCTCCATCCGGACGATGAATTCGTGGGCGTTGACCAGCCGGGCGGCCTCCTCGATCTCGGCGTCCGTCGCGTCCAGCCTGCCGTAACGGATGTTCTCGCGGACCGTGCCCTTGAAGAGGTGGGGGGTCTGGAGGACGATGCCGAGCTGAGACTGGAGCCAGCCAAGGGAGCGCTCGCGGTAGTCGACCCCGTCGAGCAGGATCTGCCCCTCGGTCGGCTCGTAAAAGCGGCAGACAAGGGAGACGATGGTGCTCTTTCCGCCCCCCGAGGCGCCGACGAGGGCGATCGTTTCGCCCTCGCGCACGATCAGGTTGAAGTCCTCGAGGACGATGGGCCCCGAGGCATAGCGGAAGGTCACGTGGCGGAATTCGACGGTCCCGATCTTCCGGCGCATCCCGTCGGGCGCGAGCCCGCTGGAACCGGGGAGGAATTCGCGCATCCTGCGCCCGACGGCCTCGGAATCCCTGATCCCGGGCTCGGTCGCCAGCAGCCCCATCACCCGCTCTCCCGCGGCCTGGGCGCCCTGCATCTCGGTGAGGTTCTGGGCCAGCTGGTTGATGGGATGGAAGAACTGCCCTGCGAAATTGATGAAGGCGACCAGCGTTCCCAGGCTCATCGCCCCCCCGGCCGTCAAGTGCCCGCCGCGCCAGAGGGCGAGGCCTGCCGCGAGGCTCCCGAGGGTCATGACGACAGGGTAGTAGAGCGCGTTCTGCCGGGCGTTGAGCACCGAGGCGTCGAACATGCGCGAGGTCAGGTGCCGGAACTCGCCCAGGTTTTCCCTTTCCCGGACCAGGGTCTTGGTCGTCCGGACGCCCTGGATCGACTCGTTGTACGCGGCCGTGACCTGCGAGTTGAATTTCCTGATCTCGCGCGAGCTGAGCAGCATCTTCCTCTGGAAATACTTCGAGACGACGGCGAGCGGCGGCACGATCCCGACCACGATCAGGCCGAGGTTCCAGTTCATGATGATCAGGCTCACGGCGATCATGAAGACGTAGCTCACGCCCCACACGATGTTGAGAAAGCCCCAGGCGATGATCCGCGAAAGCCGGTCGCAGTCGCTCGTCAGCCGGGTGATGAGCCAGCCCACCGGCCGGGCGTCAAAGTACGCGAACTCGAGCTGCTGCAGCCGGTCAAAGGCGTCCCGCCGGATATCGTGGGCCAGGCGGTTGGAGATGTTGCCGGCGAGGTCGATGAACACCCACACGCATGCGCTCAGGGTGAGCGTGATCGCCGCATAGACGGCGATGTACAGGCGGAACGGCGCCCGCGCCCCGTCGCGCACGACCCCGTCGATCACCCACCGGGTCACGAGCGCGAAGCCCGCGTCGCACATGGCGACGACAATCGCGGTGATGAAAAGGGGGATGAGGAAGCGCTTCAGGTGCAGCGCGCGCCTGAAAATCCTGGTCCAGAGCCCGGCGTCGAGCTTAGCCTTGAACTCGTCCTGCTGGTGGGGGTCGGTCATGGCGTCAGGCCGAGTCGAGCTCCCGGTTGAGGTCGGTCTCGATCCGGGTTTGGATTTCCCAGAGGCGGCGGTACAGGCCGGGCCGCGCGGCGAGATCCGTGTGCGTGCCCGTCTGGATGATGCGGCCGTGGTCGAGCACGATCACGCGGTCGGCGTGCGTCAGGGTCGAGAGCCGGTGCGCGATCACCAGCGTCGTGGCGCGTCCCCGGCGCTCCTTGAGCGCGTCGAGGATCATCGCCTCGGTCTCGCCGTCGACTGCGCTCATGGCGTCATCCAGGACAAGCAGGGGAGGTGCCTTGAGCACGGCGCGGGCGATCGCCATGCGCTGCCGCTGGCCGCCCGAGAGGGTGATGCCCCGCTCGCCAACCAGCGTGTCGTATCCCTGCTCAAAGGAGAGGATCGTGTCGTGGATGCAGGCCGCGCGGGCGGCCTGCTCGATCTCCGGGTCCGCGGCCCCGCCATGCCCGAGCCGCAGGTTGTCGCGGAGCGACTTCGAGAAAAGGAACGGCTCCTGCATGACCGTGCCGATCTGCGAACGCACCCACGTGCGGGGAAGCCCGGAGAGCTCGAGGCCGTCGAGCCGGATTGAGCCCTCGGCGTAGTCATAGAGGCGCAGCAACAAATGGATCAGGGTGCTCTTGCCCGCGCCCGAAGGGCCGAGGATCGCAAGCGACTCCCCCGGCGCCACCGAGAAGGACACGTCGTTGAGGGCGCCCGGCGCCCCCGCCGGCTGGTTCGCGTGGGCGAAGGTCAGGCCGCGGACCTCGATCGACCCCTTGAGCCGCGCCGGCAGTTCCGGCTGCGCCGCCGGCTCGGCCTCGCGCTCGACGGCGAGGATTTCCCGGATGCGGTTCAGCGCCACGGAGGTCTTGCCGAGGTCGGTAAGGATCCGCCCCATCTGGCGGACCGGCCAGAGCATGATCCCGAGGTAGGCCAGGAAGGCGAAGAGTTCGCCGACAGTCAGCCTGCCGGTGACGATCCAATGGGCGCCCACGAGAAGCACGAGCCCGAGCTGCCCCAGCGCGACCAGGTCGCTGATGGACCAGTACCAAGACATGAGCCGGAGCATCCGCAGGCTCCGGTCCCGGTAGAGCGCGTTGGGCGAGGCAAACTTCGCGCGCTCGAAGTCCTGGCGGGCGAAGGCGCGGACGACGCGGATCCCTGTCAGGTTTTCCTGGATGACGCCCGTCAAGGCGCCCTCGGCCTCGTCGACCGCCTTGAAGACGTACTGGACCTTGAGGAAGTAGATGTAGCCGTAAGCGACGATTGGCAGGATCAGCGAGAACGACACCAGCGTCATGGGCACGTTCAGAGAGAGGAGCAGCGGAAACGCCGCGCAGGCGAGTATGGCCGCGTTGCCGATCTCCATCACCTGGGTCGCAAGGAACTGGCGCGCGGTCTCGACGTCGCTCGTGCACCGCTGGACGAGGTCGCCCGTGTCCGTGCGGTCGTGGTAGCAGGCGGGAAGGTGGTTCAGGTGGTCGTATAGGTCGTCCTTGAGCCTCCGCGCGATCCCATCGCTCGCCAGGGAGGCCTGCCAACCCTTCAGGTAGCTGAAGACGCCGCTGAACAGGCTCAGCACGACCATGGCCGCAGGCGCGACCCACAGATGGGCCCTCAGGAAGGTTGCGCCGCCCAGCAGGCCGAGCATGGCGGCCATCAGCGGCGGGGCGCCCGCCACGGGGGCGTTGGACACGGCAAAGTCAATTGTGGCGCTCCCGACCAGGGGCACCCCGAAGTTGACCACGGTGGCCACGACAAGGCAGGCAAGCGCCAGCCCGTAGCGCAGCCGGTGGCCGCGCATGATGGACCAGATCACCTTGCATTGGGAAAACATCGAATGGGACGGTTGGGGCCGCCAACGGCGACCTCAACGCGGATCTTGGCGAAGCGCCTCGGCCAGGGCGAGCCAGCCGAAGAAGACAAACAGCAGCACCAAGCCGTAGCACCCGGTCAGGTACCCGACGTCGGCAGCGTGAAATGACGTCGCATCGAGCACTCCGCAGACCGCGATCATGGAGCAGACCGACGCAAGTATCCCGGCTCCGGCCAATGCGAAAAAGGGCAGCCTCCGCCTGCGGATGGCCGCGGCGACGGATCCAAGGTACGCCAGGACTCCGGCGCCGAGCGCCCACGGGGCGACCCAGGCATAGGCCACCGCGATCTGCTGCAGGATATCCAGGCGGCCCCGGTCGAGCCAGCGCTGCTTGGGCAACGGGCGGACGTCGCCGGCCGCTGGACTCAGTCGTCCCCGCGTGAGATCGGAAAAGAGGACCAGGCTCGCGGGGTCGCCCTGGCTCGGCGGAGAGTCCACGTACAGGCCCTCGAAAAGGAACGCGAGCCGGGCGGCCTCTAGGGACGAGGCCCATATGGGCCCCAGGTCCCCGGATCGAATCGGGGGCTGGACTCCCGACCGCTTCGGGCCCGCATCAAGCTTGCCCGCGTCACAGGCGTCATTCACCTCCCGGGCGAGTCTGGCGTAGAAGGCCATGGCCTCGGCGCCGTTGCGGCCGTGGCCCGAGCTGATCACGGCGTCCCTCAGCGCCCAGACAAACCACCCTCCGGCGAACTCATGCTCGGAGGGGGGAAGGTGGGTTATGCCCTGGGATGCGACCGCCCAGCCCACGCTCCCGCTTCCCTCAAGGTAGGAACGCAGCTCTGCGAAAGCCGGGCTAACCGCATAAATCCGGGCGCGGGTCTCGCGCGGCACAATGACGCCCGGCCGCCGGTCCAAGGGCTCCACGCGCAGCAGCGCCCCGTACGCGTCCCTGAATTCCGACCTCCGGAATTCACAGGTCGTGAAAAGGCCGTAGTAGTGTAGGTTGATGGCGGATACGGCGCCCACGCCGGCCGCCCAGCCGAGCGCGGGAAGCGCGAGGATGGCGAGCCGCGACGGACGGTCGGGCAGGCTATCCCGCCAAACCGCAGCGACCGCCGCAAGCCACAGGAGGGCGACACACGGCAGAAGCCAGATCCCCTCTTCCCGGGTCATCCAGAAAACCGGCAGCGCAGTCCCCGCAAGCAGGGCCCACGGCAGGAGTCCACGCCTCGGCCCCGCACGCCGGCCAACCAATCCGATCAGCCCCGCGATGATCATCAGCGTAAGCGAAGGCAGCAGTGCCTGCCGGGTCACGCGCATCATGCGGTACCCGTCGTAGGTGACCGGGTTGAAGAGAAGGACGACGAAAATCGCGGCCCGGAGCCCGCGGCCCTGTGCCAGGGGGCGGAGGGCGGCGACCAGGGTCCAGCAGGCGAAGGCGTAGAGCAGGTGCAGGGCTGTGAACAGGGGCACGCCCGTCAAGAATACGGCCGCGACGAACAGGGAGTACATCGGCCCCTTCATCAGCGTGAACTGGCTGTAGGGCCCAAGCCAGCGCCCGGCCAGGATCGAGCTCGCCTGCTCGAGAAAGAGACGGTCATCATGCCCGGCCGGGCCGATCGCGTAAACGGTCTGCGCGGACACAAGCCAGAGCTTGAGGGCGATCAGGACCAAGCCCCCCCCGAGCATCCAGCGGCCGTCCCCGAGCCGGAGTCCCGGCACGAACTTCTCGGGAAGCAGCGAGCCGGCGGAGAAGGCCGCAGCGAACACGATCAGGAACATCGGGAGGGATCCGAGGACCCGGTCCCAAAGTCCGAGCCCCAGGACAAAGGGCCCGCCGGCATCGATCATGAGGTACGGGTCGTCGCCTCCCGGAGGAGTGCTCATGACAAGCGCCCCGCCGTTTCGCTCCAGGGACGCAATGTCATGGGCCGGCTGAAAGTTGCCGGGGGCGAAGCTGCGGACCACGTTGCCCCGGGCGTCAACGATCCTTGCGCCCGAGAAGGAGGCCGTGCCCGCGTGGTCGATGGGGTCGAAACGGAGGGCTCGATAGAGTCCCGCGGGAAGGGCCAGCCGATGGACCGCTGGGGAGGTCGTTCCGTCGAGATCCTGTTTGGTCGAGTCCTGCTCGCTGAAGCCCTCCCCCAGGTCGTAGTACACCTGGGTGAACCCCCGGCCGTCCGCGGCGAGGGTCACCTCAAAGAAAAACGACCGGGGCCCGGCCTCCCCCCCCACAAAAACCGGCAGCGCGGCGCAGGCGGCCAGTGCCAATGCCAGGCCGAACGCCCACGGACGCAGGTGCCACCTCATGAGGGAGCGATGTTGCCGGCCACCGAAGGGCGGGTTCAAGCGCAATCAGCCGGGAAATCCCCAAATTGGTTAGCCTTTTCGCGTCCGCGCCGCCATAAGGCCAGTCGATGCCCGAGCCGCTGCCACCGACGACGCCCGCACCCGGCGACGGTCCCTTGGAGTTAACCGTGCTGATGCCGTGCCTGAACGAGGCGGAGACGGTCGCGGTCTGCGTGGCGAAGGCCAGGCGCTGGATCGGGGCGCACAGCGTGGCAGGCGAAGTCGTCGTGGCCGACAACGGCAGCACCGACGGCTCGCAGAAGCTTGCGCGCGAGGCAGGCGGGCGGGTGGTGCAAGTGGAGGCCCGCGGCTACGGTGCGGCCCTTGCGGGCGGCATCGCCGCCGCCCGCGGGCGCTTCGTGATCATGGCCGATGCCGACGACAGCTACGACTTTTCACGCCTCGATGCGTTCATGGACCAGTTGCGGGCCGGCAAGCAGCTCGTGATGGGCAACCGCTTTACCGGAGGGATCGCGCTGGGTGCGATGCCTCCCCTCCATCGCTATCTCGGAAACCCGGTGCTCACCTTCATCGGGAGGCTGTTTTTCCGCAGCCCCTGCGGGGACTTCCACTGCGGCCTGCGTGGATTCGATCGCGCGGCCATACTTGGCCTCGACCTCCATACGACAGGGATGGAGTTTGCGAGCGAGATGGTGGTGAAGGCTACGCTGGCCGGCCTTCGCCTCGCCGAGGTGCCGACGACCCTGAGTCAGGACGGGCGCTCCCGCCCGCCCCACCTTCGAAGCTGGCGCGACGGATGGCGCCACCTTCGCTTCCTGCTGATGTACTGCCCGCGGTGGCTGTTCCTGCTGCCGGGCCTCGCCCTCATGCTCGCCGGCGTCGTGTTGTTTGCGCTGTTGATCCCGGGGCCACTCCACCTCGGATGGGGAACACTTGGCATTCATTCACTGCTCGCCGGCGCCACCTTCATCGTGATCGGCTACCAGGCGGTCGTCTTTGCCGTCCTGACCAAGGTCTTCGCGATCACCGAGGGGCTGCTTCCGGAGGACCGGCAGCTCGCTCGTGCATGCCGGTATGTGACGCTGGAGACCGGCCTCGCCGCCGGCGCCTTGCTGGCGGCCCTCGGCCTCGCCGGGGCGTTCGCAACGGCCTGGCACTGGCGGGCCGGGGGCTACGGCTCCCTGCAGGCCGAGGCCACGATGAGGGTCTTCATCCCCTCCATGACCCTGTGGATGGTCGGCACCCAGACCGTGTTCGCGAGCTTCTTCCTGAGCATCCTGGGCCTGAGGCGCAGGTGAGAGGTCGCGCAGGCACCCTGTACCGTCACGCATTCGGGGGTGGAAGGTCCTCCGGCGCGGTGCCCGTGCGGACATCCACGATGGCGAGCACCTTGGGAACATACATGCGAGTCTGGGTGGGCAGGGCCGGCGACACGTCCGCAAAGCTGCTGGCACCCTTGGAGTCCAGGAGGCGCCGGACCCGGCCCTCGCCTGCGTTGTACGCCGCGAGCGCCAGGGGCCAACTCCCGAACTTCCCGTACAACGTCCGCAGGTATCGGGCCGACGCTCGGGCCGACTTGTCCGGGTCGGTGCGCTCATCCGGCAGGAAGGTGCCGAGACCGAGGTTGCGGGCCGTCTCGGGCATGAGCTGGAAAAGTCCCTTGGCGCCGCTCGGGCTGCGGGCCCCGGGATCGAGCGTCGACTCGGCCTCCGCGATCCAGGCGAGGTCCGGGGGCACGCCCTCCGCGGCAAAGGCCGCACGCAGCCGCGGCATCAGCTCGGCGGCGTCTCCGGGAACGGGCCGGTCGCGGACCCGGCCAAGCCAGAGGTCATAGAGGGGGATCGCCGATGGGGCGTGCGCTGCCTCGGAGGGCGGAGGGGCCGCCGGGGCCCTCAGCGCCACGGCCTGCTTGGCAGCCTCGATTTCGTCGATCCTCATCTCAAGCCAGCGGGCGTAGTCCCCGTAGCCGGGTATGGCCTGCAGAGCAGCCTGGGCCGCGCGGGCCTGGGGCTCGAGGTCGGCCAGGTCCTGGAGCGAATTGTTGTCCAGGGCCTTTTGAAGCCGCGCCGCGAACTGGTCCCACTGGTCCTTCGTAGGGAAGTCGTACTGCTGCTTGATTTCGGGAGGGGCGTACTGGTCGAAGAGTTGCTGGCCGAGCTTGTACAGGTCGTCGGAGTTCGCGGGCGGGGCGGCGGGCTGCGGATCCGCCGCCGCGGCCGCGGTTGCCACCGCGAGGCACAGAAGCAGGAGTATCCGCGTCATGATGATACGCTAATGGCGGACTGGAACGTGTGCAACGGTTTCGGTGGACATTCGTCTATCCGACCAGTACGCTGTCGGGGTCTGCCCGCGCTTGGGGCCGGCAGCCCGCGAACCGCCACGATTACCCCTTTCCGCCATGAAATCCTATCTTGTCCCGCCCTGCCGGTGGCAGGTGGGGGTTGTGGTGCGGTTCCTGCTGGGCGTTGGTTCCCGGCGACTGCCGGGCATTGTCAGCCTGGCGTTGGCCCTGGCGGGGGTTCTTCTCCCCGCCCGCATCTGCGGGCAAGGGTTTGGATCCAGCACGAATGAGTATGCGGGAACGTACGATCCGCCCTACACCGTGGTAACGATCGCTGGCATGCTGCCGAGCGCGAATTCTTCCTGGCCGCTGGGCGGAAGCGCCGATGGCGCGGGCAGCGCGGCGAGCTTCAACTATCCAGGTGCAGTCGCCGTCGACGGTTCGGGCTACATCTACATCGCGGACACAAACAACTCCGAGATCCGGAAGATCACGCCCGTCGTCTCTTCCGGCGCGACGACGTACTACGTGAACACGCTCGCCGGCAATGGCGACATTGGCTACAACGACGGCACGGGAAGCGTCGCCAGCTTCTACGCCCCGCAGGGCATCGCCGTGGACAGCTCGGGCAACGTTTATGTGGCGGACACCGACAACAACACGATCCGCAGGATCACCCCTGCGGGAGCGGTCTCCACCATCGCCGGAACCCCCAGCCCCAGTTTCAGCATCACCGCGCAAAGGGCCGTCACTGCCGCCGTCGCCACCTCAACCCTGGTGGACGGCACCAACGCGAACGCAGAGTTTAGCTTTCCCATGGGGCTGGCCGTGGACGGCGCCGGAAACATCTACGTGGCGGACTGTGGCAACAACGCGATCCGCAAGATCACCCCGACGATCATGGACGGGGGCACTGCCTATGTGGTCACAACGATCGCCGGGGGCACCGGGGGAAGCGCGGACGGCGTCGGCACGGCTGCGCAATTCAAATGGCCGATCGCGGTCGCGTTGGATGGCGCGGGGAACCTCTACGTCGCGGACTCCGGAAACGACGAGATCCGCTTGATCACGCCGACGGCCTCGGGCGGGGTCACGAGCTGGGTCGTGACCACGCTGGCCGGCGTCCCCGAAGCCATTCCCGTCCTCCCGGTCGACGGGCCCAACAGCAAGGCGATATTCAACGGCGTCGGCGGTGTGGCGGTGGACGGCGCGGGCAATGTCTATGTGACGGACGACGTCAGCCTGACGGTCAGGAGAATCACCCCGACCGTGGCCAACGGCCTCACCAGCTGGACCGTGACCACGCTGGCCGGAGGGAGCGCCTACACCACCACCCCGTACAACTTTGGCTACACCACCAAGATCTCGCCCTTCCCGGGCTATGCGGATGGGACCGGCAGCGGTGCGCTCTTTCTTTCGCCCTCGGGAATCGCGGTGGACGGCGCGGGAAACTTCTACGTGGCGGACACCCGCAACAATGCGATACGCATGGGCAGTCCGGCAAAGTCGGTCTACATCGTGTCCCAGCCCCAGGCCGCGTCCGTGTCCCCGTCCTCGCCAGGCAATTTCACGGTCGCTGTGAACCTGGATTCGGGGTCCACCTTCCAGTGGAGCGCCCTGTCTCCCGGAAGCGGGACTTGGACTGTCCTGTCGGACGGGGGAGGGGTTTCCGGCTCGACCTCCCAGACACTGACCGTGGATCCCGCTGCTGTCTTCAACGGCTGGCAATTCGCGTGCGCGGTCACCAAAGGCTCGACCACAGCAACTTCCTACCCGGCAAGGCTGACCGCGAGCGGCCCCACAACCTATACGCCCTATGCGTTTTCCCGATGGTCGGGGATCCCGGGAGGAGAGGGATACACGGACGGCACGGACAGCGGAGTCTTGTTTTCCGAGCCGATGGGCATCGCTACCGACAGCGCGGGCAACGTCTATGTGGCCGACTACGACAACGATGCCATTCGCAAGGTCACGCCCGACGGATTGGTCAGCACCCTGGCCGGCAGGCCCCTGGCCAACCCTGAGGGAGGGAGCGCGGACGGCACGGGCAGCGCCGCAGAATTCAACGGCCCGAGCGATGTCGCCGTGGACACGGCGGGCAATGTCTATGTTGCGGACTCCCAGAACAGCACGATCCGCAAGATCACTCCTGCGGGAGTCGTGACAACGCTGGCTGGCACGGCGACCCTTGGCATGGGCGGAAGCTCCGACGGCATAGGCAGCGCTGCGCAGTTCAACAGCCCCTACGGTGTGGCGGTGGACGGAGCCGGCAACGTGTACGTGGCCGACACAAACAACTACATCATCCGCATGGTCACGCCCGGGGGAGTCGTAAGCACCATTGCAGGGCTGGCACGGCAGAATGGAAGTGCGGACGGCGCGGGCAGCGTCGCGCGGTTTGCCAGCCCCTATGGCATCGCACTCGATGGAGCGGGCAACCTTTACGTGACCGACAGCTTTAATTACACAGTCCGGAAAATCACGCCGACCGTCGTCAACGGGTCCACGGCTTGGGCGGTGACCACGCTCGCAGGCACGCCGGGAACCAAGGGCTACGCGGATGGGCCGGGCAGCGCCGCACAGTTCGGCTACCTTTCCTTCCTCACGGTGGATGGCGCCGGCAATGTCTACGTCTCCGATCTTGGCAATACCGTGATTCGCGAGATCACGCCGACGGTCATCAACGGGGCCACCGCATACACCGTCACTACGCTGGCAGGACAGGCGGGCGCCGGCGGTTACGCCAACGGCAGGGGACCTTTAGCCAAGTTCTCTGTCCCGGAGGGGGTTGCGCTGAATCCCGCGGGCGGTCTCTACATCGATGACTCCGAAGACAGCGTCATCCGGACGCTTACCCCATATCAATTGATATACGGATTCGGTCCGGTGACTTGGTGGGTGGGCCCCTTCGTCGGAACCGTGTACGGATATGGATACTCAGACGGTATCGGCATATTGGCCCAATATTGGGAACCCGAAGGTGTGGCCGTGGATGGCGCGGGTAATGTTTACGTGGCCGACACGGAGAATCAAACGATTCGCGCCGTCTCGCCGCAAGGTGTTGTGACGACGCTCGCTGGAAATCCTCTCCGGGAGGGTTCCGCCGACGGGCAGGGATCCTCGGCGCAATTCAACTTTCCAGGAGGCGTCTCCGTAGATGGCGCTGGAACCCTCTATGTGGCCGACACCTACAATGATACGGTTCGCAAGGTCTCGCCTGTGGGCGCGGTCACGACCCTGGCCGGCACGGCAACGCAGGCCGGGAGCTCGGACGGATACGGAGCCAATGCGGGCTTCAACGCCCCGGCCGCCGTGGCCTCCGACAGTGCCGGGAATGTTTTTGTGGCGGACACAGGGAACGACACGATCCGCGCGATCACACCCGCCGGGTTGGTGACGACCCTTGCGGGCTTGGCCGGAAAGGTTGGCACCGCCGACGGCACGGGAAGCGCGGCCCGGTTCAGCGGCCCCAAGGGAGTGGCCGTTGACGGTGCGGACAACTTGTACGTCGCCGACACGGGGAATAATGTTATCAGGAAGGTGACGCCTGCGGGCGTCGTGACGACGCTTGCGGGCACAGCAGGCGCCCCGGGAGGAAGCGGAGACGGGACAGGCAGCTCGGTGCAGTTCAACGGCCCGGAAGGCGTCGCCGTGGACGCCGGCGGCAATGTCTTTGTGGTCGATTCAGGGAACAGCACCGTTCGCAGGATCGCCCCTGACGGTAGGGTGACAACGCTCGGGGGCCAAGCCGGCCAGACCGGCTCTGCGGACGGAATCGGCGGAGCCGCCCTGTTCAGTGGTCCCCTCGGAGCACCCCTTTTTATTGGCCCTGTCGGCGTGGCCGTCGACGGCGCGGGCCACCTCTATGTCGCCGACGCCGGGAACGACACAATTCGCGAGGGAATCCCGTCGGCAACGCCCTACATAGCCGTCCAGCCGCAGGCCCAGACGGTGAACGCCGGATCCGAGGTCGTCCTTTCCGTCACGGCGTTCGGGAATTCAGCGCTCAGCTACCAATGGAGCTTCAACGGGGCCCCTATCGCCGGAGCGACGTCAGCCACTCTCACGCTTGCTGACGTCCAAGTGGAGAACGCCGGAAACTACCAGGTCGAGGTGAGCGGCGCGGCCGGAGGTTCGGTTGTCAGCGGCGCCGCGACGATCGCGGTCAACTCTGCGGGCGCTTTCGCACTGCCAGGGCAGCCGGCATCCCAGACGGTGGCGGCAGGGGGCACGGTCATCTTTTCGATTGACGGTGGGGCTTCCCCGCAGGAGTTGCCCCAAGTAGGCACGTCTGGTGCCAAGCCGATGGTCCTGTCGGGCACGACGTACCAATGGCAGTTCAACGGGGTGAACCTCGTGGACGGCAATGGCATTTCCGGGTCGCAACGGCCGCAGCTTATCATCCAGGGCGCGACTGCGGCAGAGAACGGAGACTACGCGTGCGCGGTGACAACAGGTGGAGTCTCCACGGTCAGCAATGCCGCCGGACTTGTGGTCGTATCGACATCCACCCCGGGCTCGGTGATGGCGATTTCGATCCGCGCCTTTGTTGGCACGGGCGACAATATCCTGATTGGTGGCTTCTACATCACGGGCTCGACCTCGTGCACCGTTCTGGTCCAGGCGCTCGGGCCGGCGCTGACCGGGCTGAATGTGTCCGGCGTGCTCCAGCACCCGGCGCTCACCATCCACCAAAACCAGGGCGGCAAGGACGTCATCCTGTATTCCAACACCGGATGGGGCTCGAGCCAGGTCCTGCTCGGCGCCGCAGCCGCGGCGTACGCCCAGCCGGCATTGACGCCGGGATCGGCGGACTCGGAAATCCTCGCGACCCTGCCGCCGGGAGGCTACACCGCGGAGGTCACCGGGGCCGACGGCGGCACCGGCGTGGCCCTCTGCGCGGTGTACCAGCTGCCGTAAGTCTGGCCCTCGACGCGCTGCCGGAGTCCCTCCAGGACAAGCGTGGTGGCGGTCCCCGAGGAAATCCGGTCGGTGTTGATGATCAGGTCGTAGGTGTGGGGATCGGAGACGTCCTTTCCAAAGTGCGCCCGGACAAAACGGCGCCGGCCCAGGTCGGCCTGGTCGAGGCTCGCTTCGGCCTCGTCCGCACCGCAGTTGTGCAGCTCCATGTAGCGACGGATCCGGGCCTCCTTGCCGGCGACGAGCCGGACATGGAAGCCGCCGGCAAGCGACTGGGTGAGCAGGTGAGCCGCCCGGCCCACGAAGATGAACCGGCCGACATGGGCCAGCTGGACGATGGTCTGTGCCACCTGGTGTTCGAGTTCCCAGATCGACGGATGCAGGCCTATGATCTCGCCGATCGTGGCCTCGATGCCCGACACCTGGTCCTCCGGCAGGTAGCGCGCTAGCCGCTCGGAGAGGTCGTGGCGGGTGAGCGCGTAGTTGACGAGGTCCTTGTCGAGCAGGACCCACTCCTGGCCGTCCTCGCCGAACTCGGCGTTCAACCTTGGAAGGAGCGCGCGGCCGAGCGTCGTTGCGCCTGCGCAGACCTCGCGCGAGAGGGTGAGGAACGGAATCACCGCATGGGAGGTTCCGCCCGGCACCCCGGGAAAGGGATGTTCCAGCCGTGCCTTCAGGATGGACATCCCGTGTTCGAGATGAATGTGAGTTGTCATGGGGTAACCTTTTCGGGGCTCACGCAGTGTACCCCCACCACCCCTTAAAGCAAATCAAACTCAGGTCGATACCGGGTCCATTTGACTGAAATCGGGTAGGGACGCCCGGCCCCCGGGCGTCCGAGCCTACGAATGGGCCTGACGTATTCCTGGACGGGCGGGACGCCCGTCCCTACCTCGGAAGTCTGTCTGAGTCAGCTCGTCCAAATAGCCCCCACACCTTCAGGCCGGTGGCTTCACCTTCTCCGACCACTCCCCGAGAAACTCCAGGATCTTCCTCGGGCTGTGTCCTTCGCCTTCCTCGAGCTCGCCGCTGTCCTTGGTCGTGAGTTGCCGTCCGCCCGAATCGAGCACGACCAGCACCGGGATCCCGAGGCGGACCGGGTTGCCGTACTTTACGATGAGATCGGGGTTGCGGGCCGGCCCGTGGTGCCGGTTCACGTCGACCATCACCAGGACATAGGAGTCCGAGAGCTTTGCCGCCACGGACAGGTCGCCCTGGAAGGTGGCGTTCAGGCGGCGGCACCAGATGCACCAGTTGGCCCCGAAATCGAGGAGCACGCGCTTGTGCGCCGCGCGGGCCTGCGCCAGGGCGGCGTCGATCTGGCGCGCGCCGTCGGCATGGATGTCGTAGATGTCCGGACCCATCTTGGGGTATTCCGGGTCGGCCCGAAGGACCGCAGTGAAGAGGAGGAAGGCTAGGAGGGTGCGCATGGAAACGAGAGGTGGATTCCGCGGCTATTGGGGCCGACCGGGCCGGGGAAGCAAGACCTGGTTCGTGGGTCGGTACGGCTCCTTCAGGATCGACTCAATCCACGCAACCCGGGTCGAAACCCGGGTCGCATAAAATCCGGTGAGGACGCGATTGGGTCCCTCGATCTTGCGCCAGTGGCCCGCGGTGTCCCGGGCAAAAAGCCCGCGCCCGTCGAAGATCGCCGCCTCAAATCCTTTGTCCGCTCCTGTCTCGCTGAAGGGCCCGTCAGCCGCCGCCGCGACCCCGGCCAGTTCCCACCGCCCGCCGTTCCTGATGAAGACCGGGCCGCCAGAGTCGCCGCTGGCCAGGTCCGCCTCGTTCGGGTTGTCCGAAGGCATGAACAGGGCGAGAAGAACGCTTCCCCAGACAGGCCCGCCATCGACGACGGCCGCGATCGAGTTCTGTCCCCAGCGCATCGGCCCGGAACCTCCGCCCCACCGCCAGCCCCTCAATTCGCCCTTCACCTCCACGGCCTCTCCGCGACCAAGGCCCCTGCCGATCACGACCACGGGCTTCCCGGCCTCATCCCGTCCCCTGTAGAGCGGTGCCCAGCTGCGAAACGTCCCGTGCACCATCCAAATGCGAAGGTCGTCGCCGGTGTCGTCGAAGAACGCCGAGGCGGTGAATTTCACGCCGTCGAGCATGAAGGCGTCCCCAATCCGGCCCCCGGTGTGGCGGGCGGCGATGAACTGGTGCGGACCGATCACCGTGCCCTGGAACCCGCCCCAGGTTCCCACCCACTGCCAGCCGCAGTTGGCAAGTTTTCCTAAGGGCGGGCGCGTGTTGTAGGCCGGGTCGCCGGTCGAGAAGAAGATCAGTCCACGGGCTGGCCCTCCCGCCAGAAGGGCGACCAGGACTGCCAACCCGATCTGTTGCGGTACTCGTGCCATGCTGCCAGCCTGTTCCAGCCCTGAAACGCCGCGCTGTCAACCGGCTCGCCTCGGCCCTTAGCACGTGCTTGGCTGGGGCAGTCCAAGACCCCCCATGATGAACCCCAAGAAGATCCTTCCTGGCAGCCAGACGATTCGGCTGGCCTGCCTCAACCTCCTTGCCGCACTTGCGTGCGGCGCGGCCATGGCCCAGCAGGCCGCGGACCCGGCACCCACGTCGGCGCTCGCGGCGCTGGAGAAGTTCACGGCGCCAGACGTCCCGGCTTTCGGACCGTCGGAGACCTTGGTCGATCCGCCCAATTGGACGGTGGACCCGGCGCTGGCAAAGGCCCAGTGGCCAGGAAACGGCCCCGCGCAGCACCCGATGCTCTACCTGGGAGAGGGCTGCAACAAGCTCTTCATCGTAAGGGACGGAAAGGTGATCTGGACCTATTCGACCGGCAAGGGATGGGAGTATGACGACGCGTGGATGCTCAGCAACGGCAACATCCTCTTTTCCCGGATGGCCTACGCCGAGGAGGTCACGCCAGAGAAGACCGTTGTATGGCGCCTGGACGCCCCTCCCGGAACCGAGATCCACACGGTGCAGCCGATCGGCCTCGACCGCGTGCTCCTGGTCGAGAACGGCCTGCCCCCTCGGCTGCTGATCGTCAACATCAGGACAGGGGCCGTGGACGTGGACCATGTCCTGCCCGCCCCGAGCCTCACCGACCGCGGCACGGTCCACGGCCAGTTCCGTAGATTCCGCATGACGGCTCAGGGGACCTACCTCGCGCCGTTCCTGGAAATGGGAAAGGTCGTGGAGTACGACAAGGAATTTAAGGAGATCTGGTCCTACAATATTCGATCGGCGTGGGCGGCGGTCCGCCTGCACAACGGAAACACGCTCATCACCGACGAAAGGGATGCCCTCACGCGCGAGGTGAACCCCAAGGGCGAAACCGTTTGGGAGTACCGGCTCTCGGAAGTGCCTCCCGAGCTTCATTTTCATGGGTCCCAATCCTGCGTCCGGCTGGCCAACGGAAACACGATCCTCTGTTCTCGCGGGGACAAGGGCCAGGGCTCGCAGCTGATCGAGGTGACCCCCGACAAGAAAATTGTCTGGGCCATGTACGACTGGAACGACTTTGGGCCGGCGACTGCCATCCAGGTGCTCGACGACCCGGGAGTCCCGGAGAACCCCGGTGACCTGCAGCGCTGAGGATAGGGGCAGCCGGGATTTGGTTGCGATTCGCTGGCAAAGTGATGGAGTGCCCGGTAGTCGACGCGAGTTCGTTGTATCACTGCATCTGAGCTCCACCCGCGCCGCCGGGCACCATGAAAACAGCGTCTGCGTTTCGCCTCCCACGCCTGGCCATCGGATTGGCCGGCGGCCTCATCACCTTGTGCGCAGTTGCGCAGAGCAATTACGCCACGCCGTACGCGTTCACGACGCTGGCGGGCGAAGCTCCCGGCAGCGCGGACGGGACCGGAACTGCGGCGAGGTTCAATTTTTCAACGCTCCCTGGCAGTGGCGCCGGTCCTCCTATCACCCCGTACTTTCCGGTCATCAGCTCATGCTGCATGGCGGCGGACAGTATCGGGAATATCTATGTCGCTGACTCCGGCAACGACACCATCCGCAAGATTACGCCCTCCGGCGTCGTGACCACGCTTGCAGGATCGACGGGCCAACAGGGATCCTCGGACGGAACAGGATCGGCGGCACGGTTCTGTCAGCCACTCGGAGTGGCGGTCGACGTTGTCGGCAACGTCTATGTGGCCGACACAGGCAACTACACGGTGCGCAAGGTCACACAAGGGGGAGTGGTTACGACCCTGGCTGGTACCCCGGGGGTGCCCAATGCCGACGAACGCGGCGGGGCCTTCGACAGCCCCACCGGAATCGCGGTGGACCCCTTGGGCAACGTCTATGTTGCAGACACGGGAAACAATGCGGTCTTCAAGATCACGCCAGCCGGGTCGGTTACGGTCTTCGCCGGAAACACGGGTGAATTTGGACTCGGCGGATACTCCGATGGCACCGGCACTGCAGCCCAGTTCAAGTCCCCGTATGGGCTGGCATTCGACGGCTCCGGCAACCTCTTCGTGGCTGATACGGGGAACGTTGTGATCCGAAAGATATCGCCTGCCGGGGTTGTCACAACCGTGGCGGGAACAGCGGGCACTCCCGGAAACACGCCCTTGTTCGACGTTCCGTCCGCCGTCGCCGTTGACGGTGCCGGCAATGTTTACGTGGCGGACTCCAGCAACTGCACAATTCGGAAGGTAACAACCTCTGGATTGGTGACCACGCTCGCCGGGACGGCGGGTGTGGTCGGCTCAGCGAACGGTGTAGGAACAGCGGCGCAGTTCCTCAGTCCCATAGGGGTTGCCGTGGACAACCTCGGCAACGTGTACGTTGCGGATAATGACGCAGTCAGGGTGATCTCAACTTCCGGCGCCGTTAGCGATTTTGCAGGGGCCCCGGCCTATGGGCACAACGACGGGACAGGAGCTGCCGCCCAATTCGAGGGGCCCATGGGCCTGGCGGTGGATGCGTCCGGAACACTTTAT
>Ga0302320_10005059_pt1 | contig 29674 bp, 20 predicted proteins | sample Bog_T0_3_FD_202130 | JGI IMG/M metagenome (GOLD analysis project Ga0302320, IMG submission 202130) | Peat permafrost microbial communities from Stordalen Mire near Abisko, Sweden - Bog_T0_3 | ecosystem: Environmental > Terrestrial > Soil > Wetlands > Peat | place: Sweden: Abisko, Stordalen Mire...
ACTGCTTCAGATCCTGCTTCTTTACTTGGCTCCATCGCACACGCCTCGGAGGTCTCACTCCTCCTGCTTGTACCAGCCAACCTGCCCACTACTCAAATTAAATGTGCGAAAGAAATCCTACGTTATCGGGCTTTAGGAGTTGCTCCCGCATGATCTTCCTCGCCACGCGATCGCGCTCTTGCACGAGAAGGCAGTCGATGGCGATTTGGTGAATGCGATCAACCGCCAGGTTAGTCATCGACCATAGGTGTCCGCTTCTTCGGATGATGTACCAGGAAAACAGGCTCGGCGCTAACCTGTGATCGACGGGATTCGCGACTCTCAGTAGAAACTGCGCGCCTGTTCGTGCAGTCCACGCTACCATTTTTCTTTGCGCTAAATCATAGCGTTATTTATGTCTTTCCGCTGGAGGCCACCCACAACAGGATCGCACCATCGGCGTCTGCTGACGCTATCGTCTTTCCATCCGGGCTCCAGGCCACGGTGTTAACGCAACCGTAGCGACCCTTCACGGTACGCAACAGCATTCCAGTGGAGGCATCCCACCATCGAACTGTCTGGTCGGCGCTCGCCGAAGCCAGTGTCTTTCCGTCTGGACTCCAGGCTATGCTTTCGACCGAGCCTTGGTGGCCCTCAAGCGTGCGTGCCGGATGTCCAGCCGAAGGTTTTTCCGCGCTGCGGTTGGGCTACTGCTGGTCACTTCCCGCTCCTGCGTTTGGTGCAGCGGCACCGTCTTCTTTCTTCTTGGTGATCAGTTCCATAAACTGCATCGTGAAATCGTTGTTGCTGGTGTACTTTTTCTGCGCATAGTCGACGATCCAAGAAAACGCGTTCGGCCCAACCTTTGCCGACACTTCGACCAGCCCATCGGGGAGCGTCTTGCTCTCCACGTCCACTGTAACATCCAGATTTTTTTCCTTCTTGATCAGCAGCCGCAAGCCATCGAGGAAATCCTCCAAAGGAGGACTTATGGCATCTTTCATCAGCCAAGCTTTAGCCTGCGCTTCGGGGCCCAGCGCCGTCGCTGCCATGGTGTTTGCATACGCGGTAATTTCAGGGCTGTCTTCGCCTTCCAGGATCTGAAACAGATTCACAAAATAGTTGCTGAGGTGATCTCTCAGATAGATGCCATTACCTCCATACTCTCGCTCGAACATCTCCAAATTGGCGACGTTCTGCCGAAAGAGCGGCTGTTGGGGCTGGTGGTCCAGGCTACGCCTGAAATACGGGAGTGCAGTCCGGACCTTATCGGACAGTTCCAACTTTGAGTCGATCAGGTAAGCGCCTCCGAGGCAGCGGTAGAGCGCGCCGATGGTGAGTGAGGGAGCGTGGCTGAATTCGGGACTTCCCTCGACCTTTTCGAGCGCAGCGGACATCGGTGGGATGAGTTTGTCTCCATCGATGTCGCTGTTCCCGCGAAATGCGGCCAATGCCCTGCACCCGTAAACGACAACGTCGCGAATCTGGCTTTCTAATTCCGCCAGGGAATCGGGTACACCAGGCCTCCTGAGAGCCACCTTAAATTGATTGGCGGTCAGCCATGGAACGATTCTGTCGATTCCAATGGCCTCGCCGTGCGGCGGCTGATCGCTGCGCAGCATCCCGATCAACTCCCACTTGTCATTGACTAGGGCGCCTCCGGAGTGGCCCGGTCTGATAAAGCTGGACTGGAAAAACATGTGGATGCCGTCCTTATCCGACATCACGTCGGGCCGCTCACTGGCCTCCCACAATTCCCCATTGGGATGTCCCACGGCGAACACCGGGTCACCGCGGTTCACCTTCCCCGGATCGCCAAGCCGATCGAAATGCAACAAATTGGGAGGGGGGACGGCGGAGACGCTCAACACCGCGAGATCGAGGATGGGGTCGGACGCGTCCAGCAACTGCGCATTCACACCTTCGCCGGGGCGCCATCGGAACTCCACCTCCACCGTGCTCGCGGCCTCTCCCCCCTTACGGACAACGTGATTGGCGGTCAACAACAGCAGGCGTCCGGGTTCGGCGCTAAACAGAATTCCCGCGCCGGTATCGGCGCCGCTTGCAAACGAGGTTCGCACCACGACGATCAAGTTTTTGATCTGGTCTTCGGCCTGTCTGTCGGTCTGGCTGCTCACTTCCGACGCGGCCAAAATCATTCCCGCGATGATCCGGATTATTCTGTGCGGCCTTTTCATTTGTTCTCCTCAAGTTTCGGCTTCACGCTCACGGCCATGATCTTCTGCGTAAATTCGTCGTTAGGGGTATACGACTTGTTTGCATAATCGACCGTCCATGAAAACAAATTCGGTCCGACCTTGGCAGTCACCTCGACCAGGTCGCCGGCTAACTTCTTGGTGTTGACGTCTACCACGACGTCCTTATTCAACTCTTGTTTCATCCGTATGCGAAGGTCGTCGAGAAAGTCCTCGATCGATGGAACCGTAGCCTCCTTGATGAGCCATTGCTTCGCTTGGAATTCCAGGCCCTTGGAGTACTCCGTCATCTGATCCGCGAGTTGGGCGGAGGCCGGGTCGTCTTGCCCGTCGATTACCTGAAAGAGATTTCGGATGTACTCCCCGGTATTTCCGGTCTTTTCCTTTTCAAATTGTTCTAAGTAGGCAATATTCTTGCGAAGAAGAGGCTGGTCCGGATTGAAATCCAGGCTGCGCTCGAGGTAGGGGACGGCAATCGGAATCCGCTCCGCCACTTCCAGCTTTGAATGGAGAAGATACGCAGCGCCGAGACACCGGTACATGATGCCGATGATGCTGGATCGAACGCCGCTGAAGCGCGCATCCGCTTCCACTTTGTCCACCGGCGCGGCCAGCTTGAGTAGAATCGTCTCGCCTTGAATCGGATGGCCACCCGTAAATGTGCCCAGCGACCCGCAGGCGTCCGTGACATCGTCCTTGATGTCGGCTTCCAGTTGCTGGAGCGGAGTAGGCGCGCCGGGAGGCCGCAGATCCGTCGACTGCCGGTTTGCCTTAAGCCAAGAAACGATCCGGTCCATCCCGATGGCTTCGCCAAGCGTCAGCTGATCTGTCCGCACTATACCGATCAGTTCTCCCTTGTCATTGAGCAGCGCGCTTCCCTCTAAACCGGGGGTGTAGGAAGGGGGCTGAAAAAACAAACGGATGCCATCGTTCTGCAAGATCAGGCTGGGATGCGCGGCGGCTTCCCAAAGCCTCCCGTTCGAATGACCGACGGTGACGACCGGGTCGCCGCGGTTCACCGTAGCCGGGTCGCCGAGCAAGTCGAAACGCAGAAGATCAGCCGGCGCCGAAACCGGAACGCTTACAACCACGAAACCCAAGCCGGAATCGGGCATCTGCAATAACTGCGCCTCCACCCTCTTTCCCTGGCGCCACCGGAACTCCGCGTCGATGCTCTTTGCCTCTTCCCCGTCTTCGCTCTGAACGAGGTTCTTGGCGGTCACAAAGAGAAGCCGTTCCGGCTCGGCGCTAAACAGAATTCCCGCACCGATGTGCGCCCCATCCGCGAAGGTGGTTCTCACCACCACGAGGAGGTTATCGATCTGCTCTTGCTGCTCGAGGTTGACCTGCGCGCTTATTCCGGCTGCTGCCGCAAAAACGCCCGCGAGCAGGCACACCGTCCGCGATTGCCATGAATGCCAATTGAATGGTTGCATAACTCACCCGCCTGTCCGGTTGCGATTTATTGCAGGATCTTCAACCACCGCAGAACTCCCACCACCATGCCGAAAACGTAGAGCGTCGAACCCCAGAGCAGGGTGAGGCCATGTCGGGCACGAAGCCACTCCAGCATGGTTGGCATCAAGTCGGTTCGCGTTTCCCCGAATCCCGTTGTCATTCCTCGAGTTATTCCCTGGTACTGCAGCGAAATGGAATTCGCGTCAAAACTCAGTGTCCGCAGATAGCCCAGCGAACTCTCGAATTCGATGGCCTCCCCGGGGCGAAGGGTGCGTCGCTCGCTATTGAGCGAGTCCATGTAAAGCGTGCCGCCGAGGAGCGTGGAAAGCTTCCGGATGCTGGTCTGCCGGTCATTCATGACCCGCTCTAAACGAGCCAGCGAGAGATCCTTCACATGCCACTGCTGCGCAAGTTCCAGCCTGGTTCCCGGATCCACCTCCAAGACCAAGTCCAAGCGAACTGGGCCGGGGTACATCATTGCCTGTCCGTGATCCGCAGACAGTTTCTGCAGCGGTTCGCCGGGCACGGCAATGCCGACCGGGCCCTCGAAATTCACCGGGAAGGGTGGCAGGCCGCCCGGTGGTGGATCGATCGATAACTGATATCTTTGCTGTCCAGCCGCACGAAGCGTGACCCGGGTCGCCGAGGGCAGTTCCATCTCCTGAAGTGTGATGGATCCTTTATGCTGCTCCAGGCCAGCCAGACGGATCGCCGCGGACCCATCGCCGGAGGCAATCGTCCGGTCATCCGCGCCAGTCATATCGGAGAGCTCGATTTTGCGCAGGCCGGATACTCCTACCGAAGCCAAACGGATGGTGGGCGCAAGTGTTTGCTTTCCGTCCAGTGAAAAAGCAATTTCTGAAAGCGCGACATCGAGACCAATCTCAGTGTTACGCGTATGAACAAAGAGGAGGATACTGCTCACAGTCAGAGTACTGAACAGCGCAAACGCCGCGATGCAATGGTGAAGCAGGTTGATATGGGTGGAACTTCCTGCCATGTCCGCGAGTTGCTTCATCCGATTCAGGTTGTCAATGCAGTCGGCCGGCACCTGCCCGTCATTCTCGATCGCGGATGTGCATGCATCCTGTACACGCTGGATGTAAAGCGTCTGTAGACGGCGGATTGGCTCCTCTGTTCGTTTATGTTCCATCGTCGTAGAACCAGAACTGCAGTCTGTAGGATCCCCCTGAGCGGAGGGTCGCCGCCGCGGTCAACAGGTAGACTCCCCGACCCGAGATCTCGGGAAGCCCGAAGTGGATAGCGCGTTGCGCTGGATAGAATCCATAAGCCAGCGGCGCATTTCGTCTCAGAACGCGATTCGGCCGCCCATCCAGCCCCAATTCTGTCAGAGTGAGGTAGACCTCGGAGAGTTCCTGGTCGGAAAGCAGAACTACATCGTGCTTGCCTGGCGGCGCCTGCGAGGATGGGCCGATTCGAACCGGAAGGTACACTTCGCGTTCGGTATCTCCGACCCGCATGGAGGCGCTGGCCACAACTCCAAGATCGGGCTTGCGGATATTCAATCCGGCCAGTATATCTGCAGGCCACGAAAATGAATTGGTTCCCGGCGGACGAACCGTGTCCATTTGGTAGTACAACTGGGAGCGCAAGGAGTTTCCGCGTAGTCGCACCGGGTTGGCGCTCGGAGCACTCCAAGCCACGCTAAGGAACTTCGGAAACACCGCACCGTAGTCTCCGAATTGCTTAGTGAACGAGGCCAGCATCAACGTGGTTCCGGCCACTTCACGGGCATAAATGCCCTCGCACCGCTCTTCCCGCAGCCGGTACCCGAAGGGCGACTCGCCGGCCGGCGGTTTCAAATTCGGGTCACAGAAGCCATCCTGGCAAAGCAGGCCGGGAGGTCGCAAACTGTACTGCAAACCAACGACGACCATCAGGACGCAGAAAGCCCGACGAGGAAACGTGTGAGCATCGGACATGACCAGTCACCCCTAACAATTCTTCGCGGTACGAATCTTACCGTCGTCACTATCATTCCTGGGCGGGGTATGCCCAGCAGAACACTCACCGTTGAAATGGATTCCCAATTCCACTGGAACCGATCGAGGCTGGTGCAGGGGAAACCGCAAATCCGCAATTTCTAGTGACTCAAGCAACGATAGCGTATCATTTCTTTCGAACTAATGGCTGGAAAGAGAGCAAAGGTGGGGCAACTTCCCGAAGATGGATTTCCCATGGAATCGACGAGCTGAAGTTATCCGATGTGTCCGATGAATCGCTGGGCACAAAGGATCGCCGGAGAGAGTGGAATGGCTATGTTCGTTCTGGGTTACGTGGTTGCCTGCCATCCATGTATCAGACACGGTTTCCAATTGCGCTATAGAGTTCTCCGGCCGCGGGCGAAAGTTCCGCGCACCATGAGAACCGTCAACGCCACAAGCAGAAGGAGGCCGATGATGACAGCCACAGCGGTCCCGAGGATGGAACCGACAAACAGCGCGGCAGCCGCCACAACAAGAACGATAAAGCTCAAGACGACGCTCCGAACTCGGCTTCCTAGACCGGAACGAGTTGGAGAGCCGTCTGGAGGCTGGTGAACTTTAGTTGAGATCGTGAGGGCGAAACGTCTGGCCATCGCGCACGTCCTTATCTAGGCTTCGCCTCCTAGCTTGAAGTAAGTTTGTCAACTAAGTCAAACCTTAGTCCTGACCAGCCTGACCCTGTGCCCTGCCCTGACTTACGCGCCAGCCAAACGAAGATGGTTCCGTCCGAAGAGCGTGTGTAGCGGAAGTATCGGTCCACCTGGGTTCCGGAGCGGGGAACCGCGGTATCCGTGACGAAGAAGGGATGCTGCGGCTCGAGAATGGCTCCACGGGCCTTCAGCTTGATGAATCCTGACGAGGTCGGCACCTCCATGGTTCCGCGGCGCAGATAGAGCTGAGAGGAAGGCGCGAGTACCGGCACCATCGGAATCCAGTTGTCGGGCGGAACTGTCTCCAGGGCGTACGCGATCTGTGGGCCTCCCGGCGTTGCCACGGGCGGCGGAGGCGGCGGATTGGCCTTGAGTCGCTGCTGATAGAGCGCATAGGCGTCGGTGGCCGCGTCCAACTCGGAAGGCAGGCGATGCTCGATTGCCCACGCCATCGCGGCCATATCGTCGCGCAGGAATAGCACCTCTTCCAACGCATCGGCATCGTCGACCGTGCCCAAAGTCGGAGCCATGAGAATGAAATCCGAGCGCTGGTTTTGGCCGGAAACCTTGAACATGGACCAGGGCGTTTCTCCCGGATTGACCTGGGTCTGCTCGGAAGGGGAGATGAGCGTCCGCACACCGAAAGTATCGGTAACCACAAGATTGGTGATGCGGCTCAAGGTTCCGCGGGACAGCGAATCTGATCCGGAGATGCCGACTTGAATTGGCACCGGAATCCAGAACCAGTCGTCCCCATAGACCAGGGCGAACTCCATCACCAGCAACTTGGCCAGGTCGACATGCTGCACATCGAGCTGGCCAAAGTCGGTGACGGCATCCTCAAAATTCCACCAGCGTGAATCGGGCATGCCGCGAAAGACCACCTGGTTGGGATAAAGATCGAAGGTGGCCGTGGTCACCTGTGCCGGGTTCGCCTGGGCAATTGAATTGGCTTGGCTCGGAGCACCGGCTTGCGCCTGCTCCTCCAGGCTGAATGAATACCAGTCCAGATGGCCCCCGGTAAATTCCGACGCATCGAGCGTGATGTTTTGATCCGCGGCAGGCGAACCCAGTGCAAACTCGTAATTGAGTTGCTCAGACTGCCATGCCGTTTCTCCGGCAGGTTCGCTGAAGAGTGAAGATCGAAATGCGGCAAAGGAGGAAAGCACGGCGGCCATTCCCGGCGCGGAGGCTTGGGGAGGAAGAGGGATTGCCGGAGTCTGGCCGTTCGCCGTTGCAACCAACGACGCATAGAGGGCCTCTCCATCGGTGACGCGGCCGGCGGCGATCGAACGGAATCGCAGGGCATCGACGGGCGCATTGACCGGGTCGGGCGAAACTGCGGCGATGGGAAAAGACGCGCGGAAGGCAGCGATCACCGCTGCGGCAGCCGCGATTCCCGCCTGGCGCACCAACTTCTCAAAGTAGAGACCCTGCTGCGCCGAGCCTCGCATTTCAAGGGACACGGGCTCCCGCTCTACGTGGACCTCGATGGGAAGCTTGGGGTCGATGGGGATCGTGGAGGAGTCGAGAGCGCCGGGCCGGTAGGTAGTGACATTGCGCATTTCGACCGCAAGGGTTGCGTCGACTGGAGAGCCGGCATCGTCTCCGATAAATTCCCCCATTTGCCACTGGCGCGCGAGGAACCAGAGCGGGTCGCGCACCTGGGCCTGCAGGCTACGCTCCATCGACGCGTCTCGGGGCAGGGGCTCGAGGCGCGTCCAGGTAGTAAGCGAGGGAATCAGTTTAACTTTGTCGACGAAGGATTGCAGTGTCACTGGGGCTGATCTCCTTGACGCTCAAAAAGTTGGTTGCGACTGTTGCCCCCTGCAGATTCAGGGCGAAGTAGAGCGCGGGAAGAATCTCGCCCACGCGTAAAACGCTGTCGAGATCCACGGTTCGAATCTTGGCCAGCTGGAGGGTCTCCTGCAGGGTTCCAACCAGCAAATCGTCATCCCACGTCTGTCGGCCGTCCGGGCATACGGCCAGCAGCAATGTCTGCGGTGCGCGCGCCTTCGGCTTCTCGTAGTGCAGAGCCACCGCCGCTTTTTCCTGGGTGCTTGGAATGCGCTCCGGCCATTCATCGATCAACAACCCAGCGTAAGGGGTTACGGTCGCCGGGGCGCCTTGAGTAAAGCACGTGAATGCGACGCGGCCTTTATCCGGCGGATTTGTGGGATCGATGGGAAGCCCCAGCCACCGGTCGCCGGCTTTGACGGGCAATTGACCGAGAAGGGGTTCGGGAACAGAGATGCCGCAGAGGATTTGAGCAAGTGATAGCGCGTTGTCGAGCCTCGAAATGCTTGGGCGAACATGGGTGAGCTGGTTGATCCAGCGCGAGACGGCAACGGTATCCGGCGCAATCAGAGCGTCGGACTGTGCGAAGGCGGACTGTAAGGAAGCTGCATCGGGCGGAGTGAATTGCGGCAGCACAGTCAAGGTCTGGCCAAAGACGATATCGAATACACTCGTCAGGTCAGCCTGGACTGCAGTGGCGATGTTGATCGCAGACGCTTTGGTCAAGCGTGGCTGCAAGTTCCCGAGCACGGTGTTGGCCTGGCCGGCGAGCGCGGTGTCGTTCAAAGGCGATGGCACCGAGCCTGCTACGCCGAGGTAGCTAGCGGCGAGAAGTGCCGTCCGCAGCGGATCCGCCGGTCCTGCTGCTGCGGCCTGCAGGGCCAACACGGCAGTGTTGAGTTGCGCCACGACCGCGGTGGCACGGGTACGCAGGTCGGCCAGATCGACCGTGCCGCCGAGATCTGCCGCCGTCTTCTCTGGAAGCGCAAGATCCTGTGGAGCGAGGGCGCGGGCCGATCCAATAAGCGATTGCAGGGATGCAGCGAGAAAAAAGAAGTCAGGAAAAGCGATCGTACCGGCTGCGGCGGTGTAATCGATCTGCGGCGAGTTCGCGCCTGCGGGAGCCCCCGCCAGCAGAATGCGGCTTTCGAGCTCTGATTGCTGCGGCACCTCCGCGCTGCCTGAGATCGCGAGGCAGTCGAGAGGGCCAATGTTGAGATCGCGCAGAGTTATGGAGGAGACTTGGGCGCCGCCGAGGTTATAGCGGACGGTGCAGGTCACGGTCGTCGGGTCAGGGAGAACTTGGCTGAGCCATGCATCGAGCCACGGCTCTGCAGCGGCGCGGGCGTGCTGGGGAATACCGCCCCAGCCCGCTGCGAGGGAGGGATTGCCGGCAAACAGAAGCAGAACCCGGTGGGTAAGATCGAGGCCGCCACGCGGCGTGGTCACCACATCGGGATCGGGCGGACGATCGCCCTGCGAGATTGCATCCATCAGACCGCCGGCGCGGCCAAAGTTTCCTCGAACAATCTGAAATACCGATTCCGCGATCGACACATCGCCCAGCGCGTCGGAATAGTCTTCGATGGTGGCGATCAGCGAAAGCACATTGGTTTGATCCGAACCTCCCGGCGCGGGCAGATTTGTTCCCCAGTTTTGTCCGGCAACGAAGGAGCCCGCTGCGAATGCAGCGACCAAGGCGACTCCATCCACCACGTTCGAGGCTGCGACCGACTCGCTGGGATCGCTCGAGGGAGTAAGTTGATTGGCGACGACGGGAAAACGATCGCGAAAAGGCTGCGTATATTTATCCAGGTTCAAGCTATGCAGACCGGTCTCGAACAGATAGCCGAGCAGCGCGCTTAGATCCTGGCCCTGGCGCACGCCATCCAATAAATAAAGCGCTTTGCGAACTCGTTCCGATGAAATATCGATTGAAAGCAAACTCTCATCCGTGGTCCCCTTGTGCGTCATGTAGCCGTTGCGCAGGATCGCAGCGGCCCGCGCCTGTTCGAAGGAGGGCGCGAAGATGAAACCTCCATTGTCCGCGGCCGGCTGTACTGGAACAGGCAGTGTAGCGGAGCTTTGAATGCGTTGCGCGCGCAGCCGATCCATCGTCTGCACGCCTGACAGTTCTGTACCGCTGACGGGCGCGGCGGGAGTGGCAGCAGCCACTTGTTCCACCCAGCCAAAGGCGCCGATGTGAACTCCTGCGACCTGGTTGCTGCGCGCCCTTTGCAGAAGCGCGTTGGCGACAGCCGAGGCCCACACATCGAGACGATGACTGCAGGAATCCAGAAACTCTGTGAGCAGGCGGTCAAGCTCGGCCGTCGGCAGATTGGCAAGCCGGTCGAGACTGGCTCTAAGGTCGGCGAGACGCGCGAATGGGGACTCGGGAGGCGGATTGACAGTGACCAGGTAATCCGCCCACGTGAGCGCCGGATTCGGAATTGAGGGACGCGCGAGGACCTCCCAGGGGCTGACAGCCGGCGGCGCTGAAGAGATCGAAGGCATTGCTGCCAGTTCGACTTCGCGAACCTGCGTGATAGCTAGCCGGCCTGCAAGGATCTCGCTAGTCTGCGCCAGCGTGACGTAGTCGAGCAGAACGGACTGGCGGAGAATTTTGTAGAGCAGCGAGGTGGGCTGAGGGCCCGGATAATTTTCCGCGCGAATATCGTCGATTGAAGCCTGTCGCAGCCATTCGATGTAATTGACTTTGACTCCGCCGCCAAGATCGGCATCGTTGGCCAGAAGCCCGGTTTCGGAAAGAGGCGCGGTTTGCACGGTCGGAAAGGAAATGGAGAAACTATTCGGCGCCATTCCAAGGTGGATTACGCGCGGATCCCACGCGTTATAGCCGAATGAATCGAGGGCCTGGCGGCCGCCGGCGAGGTGCGACGCCCACCAATTCTTCTGCGTGCTCGCCGGCATGCGCACGAAATTAAGATAATTCCACAGAAAATCGTCACCGAGGATGGCTCGTCCGCGAAATGCCATGGAACTTGCGTCCATGCCCAAGGCGGCCACAAGCTGCTGATCCGGATCTCCGCTCGTCTGCATGTGCGGAGCGGCGGCGGAGCTATCGAGCCATGTCTGCCAGAGCCGCTCGATGAAGTCCACAAGAGGCGCCTCGACGGACGGCGGAGCGGGCCTGACTGTAGGCTTGTAGCGCTTCAGAGAGGTGACCGGCAGGACGCCGTAAGGGGTTCGCCCGGTCCGGAAGGCCGGAATGGGCCCGCGGGGCGCAGCGTTGGCGATTACATATTGCCGGGCATCTTCGATTTGTCCGGCGTTGAATGTGCTGGCCATCATCTGATCGAGGAAGTATCCGAGCGTGGAGGGCCAGAGCGCGGTAACGGCATCGGTGCTGCTCTGCTGGTTGTGGCCATCGGCGTATCGAACATGGGCGAAGTAGGAGGGATCAAGCCCGAGCAGGCTGGCGAATTTGTTTCCATCCGCGGCGGCATCGGTATTGAGCGGGCTCTGCCGTTCTACTGCAAAACTGATGCTGAAATCCGGGTCCTGGCGGGAAAATGCCGAGCTTGCATCCGTTGTGTTGTTGGTCGGCGAGCCTTGCGGAACAAAGGCGAAGCCATCCGTAAAGTGATGCGCATCGATCAGTGCGGCAAAGTCCGCAACAGTTCCCTGTGACCGCAAACCATAAACGTATATACGATCGAAGCCGGCAGTGTGCTGGTCCGCGGAGAGTGGAATCTTGAGCGCCATGCCGGCGGCAAGGGCTTGATTGAAATCGACGAGCCACTGCAATCCTGAGTCAACGGGTGTTCCCGGAGGGAATGCTCCGGCTCCGGGTGTAAGTCCCACGGCGAGGTTAGTAGTAATCGGCCCGCCGCGGAAGGAGGAGGTGGCGCCGGTTTTTTCAAGCACCACTGTCCATGAGTCGGGGAGAAGCGCCGCGAGAGCCGGCTTTTCCCATGAGCTATCGCGAGTAACAGGCTTGGGAAAGATGGGAGCAGGGCTGGGAGTGCCGCCTTGAGGGGTCGCGGCGATGGGCTGAGATGAAAGATTTGTTGGCGTCATCTGGAGGGCGATCCAGGCGGCGCGCGTCGCTCCGTATAAAGATGCGAGACCGCGCCACGGCGCCTGAATCGCATCGAGAGTTGCAGGCGGCAGGCCTGCGCTCCACACCGCATCCCAGTAGCTCGTGCCGTCCGCGATCTCCTGCGGGGTCAGCTCCGGTTCATGAGAGTTGATGGCGATCTGGTCGGGATAGATCCGTACCCACAGTTCCTGCTGGTTGCCTGTGGACATGAAACGCGTCTCGATGTTGACGGGCAGCAACAGCAGCGGAGTTCGCGCGTCGAGGCCCGGCGGGCGATTGACTGCTGCCTGGGAAGCACCCGTGACAGTCGGAGTCGAAATGGGGGTCGTATTCATTTTGGCGGCAACATTTGATCTGCTTTGAAGAGAACTCTGAACGGCAAGCGCAGCAGGATGTAGGCGGTCTGCGCGCTGTTCACGCCCCACTGATTGTTGGGGTCGTTTTCATTTCCCGCATCCGCGGTGAGCGTGTATCGGGTGGGCAAAATATGCGGCGAGAGAATGTCGGGTACGGTTGCGCCCGATAAAACAATGGAGAATACCTGCGAAGCAAGCCTCCAGGGATTATTCTCCACCATCAGTGCGCGAGTATTGTTCCCCAAAACCGGCAACTGGTAAGCGCCGCCCCCTGCGTTGCTTCCGCCAAAGTTGGTCCACGCTAGCTCTGCCCAGTTCTTGACGCCGTCTTTGACCTCGGACGGTTCAAGTCCGAAGCGAGGTTCGGACGGCTGTTGTTGGAAGACGAAGAAATAGCCATTCGGCGCGTCTGCCGTGCCTCCGCGCGCATCCTCTTCACTGAGATTGAAGCCGAGGAAATTGATGTCATCGCTCAGTTGGCCGCGAAAGATCGGATACTTGTAGTTCGTATCATCCGTTTCATCGATGTCGTACCCGTTGCCCTTGGGAATTGCCTTGGCGGCAAAGATAATGGTATTGGGATAGCGCTTGAAGATCTCCCCTCGCACCAGCAGAACAACATTATCCAGAACCGCGCCGCTGCGGTTGGGATGAGTGCCGAGCGCCGAGGGCAGCGGCCAGGTATTGATGGGCGGAATATCCTTGAGCAGCTCGGCGAGCGCGGCCGGATCGCTGGGATCGCCCGGCTGCGGCACATACGAGCTCACATCCCAGAACTGGCGGAAGTAACTGCCGCGTTGGTCGGTCGGATAGTCGTTCCACAGGAGCTGGCGAGCCATCTCATGGTTCAAGCCCACCATGTAGCCTTCGATAAAGGCGGGGTTCGACAGAACGATGCTGACGGAACTGGGAGGAACCAGGTCGACTCCGGGCAGAATGTATTGCTCGTCAAGATCGCGCAGCGGAGCGTACATCGGCTGATCAAACTCCGGCGCCGCCATGATGGGTGAGATGGGGTCGGCCGGCTTCCACTGAATGATGGAACTGTAAGTGATGAGCGAGTTGATTCGTCGCGGCACGGTCACCGTGGGATTCAGCCTCACCATGAGCGTCGTCTGGAGCGCGGCAAGATCGAGCGCAACACGCACAGGCGGATCCGCGGGAAGCGTCTGCATATACGAGAAGTAGTCTGTGGTCGCAGACCGGAACATCGCCGCCGCCGCACTGTCCGTTCCGCCTGACCCGGCTGCGGGAGCACTGGTTCCGGCAGGCTCGATCTGAAACGTGGAGTCGGGAGGGATCGAAGAGATGATCTGCGGGGTAAAGCCTGAGACGTGAAGATCGTTGGCCAGGTTGACATTCGCGATGGCGGCTTTGGCCTTGTTCCAGAGCGCGAATCCAGCGGCCGCGGCTGCCGCAATGACAGCGAGCGCGGCCGCGATGCCCACGCTAAGCCCGAGAATCACCGCCATCACAATTCCCGCAATCACCAGCAGCAGAAGCCAGAGCTTCCAATTTGCGGCCAGCGACTTGTCAGACGAACTTGCGAGTTGATCGGAAGTCTGATCGATGGAAACCATTCCGTCGGGCGGTTTCGGTGAGGGTACGATGGCAATCTCGCCGGAATTCACGCGCGACAGCAGAGACGGCCTTTGCGCGGCGGTGGTCGGGGTAGCGCCCGGCACCGCAACGGCGACGAGTCTGCGAATCGGCCTGGTCACTCTTCGGAAAGTAGGAGAGAGCATTCGCTCAGGGACACGGCTGGCGCGGATCGTGGCGAGGATCGTCACCGGGCTCGCCATCAGGCGCGCATGCAGAGGCGCGGTCAGTTGCACCGCGGTATCCGGCTGCATGATCGTGAATCGCTGCTGGTAAATCTGAAGCAGCGCGCTGCGCGCGAGCTGCGCCTGACGCAACTTTTGATTCGCAGCGAGGACGCCATCGACCTGCTGCCAGGCGGATGCTAAAAGCGGAGTGAGGTTATTCTGCACCACCTGCGTGCCCATGCCACCGGCGGCGCGATTCCGCGGATCGAGATTGAGATCGTTGACCCAGCCCGCCGCCGTGCGGTCCACGCTCTGGACGGCAGCGTGCCACCGGCCGTAAATTGGCGGCGCGATCACCGGATCGTCAGGATTCGGATTTGCCGGATCGTCGTTCGTAGCTGAAACCTGGTTGATAAAGGTCTGGACCGCGGTCTGAAATGCGGTCTTATCGGGGTCGAGCCAGTTGCTGGCCACAGAATTTGGGCTGCGCAGCGCACCCTCGAGACCAAGCGGCGGACCGGCAGATGGAATGCCCTGCTCGGCATGCGCAACGTCCATGGGCCTGATACCCACGCCCGCAACCAGGTCGGTGGGGGTGAGGGCGCGCACCAGGGATTCAAAATCGCCCGCGTCGCTGGTGTGAAACTGAAACTGATAGTAGTAAGGCAGCGTGAGCGGCAAAGCCGTCTGCCCGTCGCCGGAGACGACCCATGCAGGATCTGAATGGGTCAGCGCGGATACATCCTGTCCCAGGCCGGCTTGACGTCCTATCTCAAAGGCCGGCACCAGAAACGCTGTATACGATGTCTCCGGATCGAGTCTCCGCGGGCAAAGGAGTCGCGACGTCACCGACCCCGGCGAGGATGCCATGGCATCGGCAATGGGATTGTCACCGCTGATTTGGGTGTGGGCCCAGTTCCAGGAATCGGTCAGGTCGTTCAACGGCGCCAGGGTCAAAAGCTGAATTGCAGGCAAAGGATTCGGTGGCGTAGTTACAACATGAAACTCATCCGCTTTCAGGGCGACGAGCGCAACCCACGGACGCAGACGGTCCCCAACCGGAGAAGCAGGAGTGAAGAGCCAGGGCAGATCGGGCGAATCGAAGTCGATGGCGCAGAGAAAATTCGGCTCAAAGTTCACCGTGAAGTTGCGGGGCTCAGTGCGCACGATATGGCGGGGATCGATGCCGATTACATCGCCGGGACCGAAGATCTCCACATTCATGGGAGGAACGTTGGTAATGGTGGTCGTGGTCCCCTGGAGCGACGAGATAGCAAGGCCTACCGCCAGATTTGCGTGATCCGGCAGCGAGCCCTGATCGGGGACGTTGATGCCGGTTGCGACACCCCGTCTCGTCCAGGCGAGGAAGTGGTAGCGGGCTAAAGATGTGTCGCTCAAGCCATTACCTCGTGCAGCGGAACAATCTGCAGATTTCCCTTGTCTTCAGGATGAAGCGCGATGTGGGCGGCCAGCGCCGAGCGCGCGGCAAAGTACGTCGTGCCGTCGGCCGTGGAGATATCGGAGTGAACCGCCATATCGTCCACTCCGGTGATTACATAAGCGGGATCGGCGGTCTTGATTGGTGTCGGCGTCAACCCTTGCCCCTGCCGGAACTTGGCCAGGGCGCTATGCTTCACCGGGGACATGTAGCCCGCTCCTTGCTTCATCAGGCTCGAATGCACTTGGTCGCTCATGGCGTAGAAGCGCGTGAAGATCGAGAACCTGGTTTCCGGATCGACCTGATACTCCTCGTACACCACGGTCCTCGGCGAATCCGCGCCGGTAAGAATCTGCGCCGCGCCGATTGACACGCCCGCATCATAAGACTCGAAGCTCGGCAGGCTCAGCTTGTCGGCATCGCTGAGTGTCTGGAACTGTCCTGTGGCAAAGTAACCGGGGAGGGAGGTTTTGGCCTCCTCCTCGCCATTAATCTGGACATCGCTGATCGAGAAGTAATTGCCGTCGGAAGGCGTGGCATTGCCGTACTTGGTAATCGCGAGATCGAGGGGAACGACATTCTCCTTAACGCTTAGCACTCCCAGCGGATGAACGCGCAGCGTGGCGTCATCGGGCTTGGGAGTGGAGAGCGAGACCGCCTGAGTCGTGTTATCCGGCAGCAGAGCGCTCCAACTGCTGGGCGCGCTGAAAGCAGCCAGAAGATCGGGCAGTACAGGTTTGGCAGGCAGAGTGACGGGAGTGGAGTCGCCCCATGTGAGATCGACAGACGCGCTCACGGTAATGAACAGTAGGCTGATGCTTGCATCTCCGTGCAGGTGCCATGGCCGTGGGCCAGCAAAGAGACCATCGATATTGAGTCCCAGCAGCGATGCGCCGTCATAGGTGACGTCAAAGCCGGCGGAGAAATCGAATTCGAATGAAAACGGCGAGAAGATAATCAGGACATCGAAACCGAGGTAGCCGTGGATGGCGAACCCTCCGGCCGCGGCGTATGCCTCAACATTGGCGCCAAACTGCAGTGAATTCGATGTGACGGCAAAGTAGCTGTTGGCGCTGATGCGCGGATTGTCACCGTCGCCGATGCTAACCGAGAGCCGGTTCATCGGCGGCAGATTCAAGCCCTGAGTATTGAAATTCGGGTTGAATCCACCGAGTGAATAGATAAATGTGGGGTTGTTTCCCCAGCAGAGACGGAAAAACAGATCGCCCGAAAGCGAATAAATCAGGACGTGGGAATCGAAAAGCGATCCATCAAGTTCGAAGGTTTTTGTGCCGAAATCGAGCGTTCCCAGAACGTCGATATGCAGCTCGATAAGCGGCTCGTCTTCCGTAGGCAGTCCGGCATCGATGAGCCCTAGCAGCGCAATGCGGATTGGATCGGGGACCTCCAGAATGATGCCGAGGGCAAAGGTGATGAGGGTCGGCGTTCCCCATCCAAGCTCGAACATCGGCCCGAAGACGTAGCGGCCCGGCGCCACGGGAAAGAACGTGCGAATATTGCTGATGATCTGCGGAGCGTTGGCCACCGGATCGGGAGGAAAGAGGATTGAGTCCAGAGTGTGGGCGCGAAAACCCGCGTGCAGCGCATCGATGGACATGGTGCGGTTGACGCCGCCCAGGCCGCCGACACCGTTCAGAGTGAAGCCGAAGCCCAATTGGATGGGCGGAAAATCAAAGGTGATGATCAGCAGAAACGCGAAGCCCGTGGATCCGTCGGGCATGACGGTGTCGATGACGCCAATGACCTTGACCTGTATCGTGTCTAAAATCGACACGTCAAGCACGCCGGCGTATTGTCCTTTGTCGGGATCGAAAGAGATATAGCCGCCGCCCGCCGCGACTCCCGCATCGATCTCAAGTCCGAGACCGTTGGGTGGTTTGAACGCGATGGAAAGATCGGCGGGGCCAAGATTTCCGCAGCTGCCCGGGAAGTCGATGAGACCTTTTACGCCAATGCGGTCGACGGAAGCCTGGATCGGTCCAAGCACCAGGCCGAGCGTTGCCGACAGTTCGATGGTGATGCCATCGCCACTGAGTCCGGCGACAAGATAAATGGTAGGAACGCTGACCGGGCCAATGGAGAGGTGCAATGGCAGATCGATTTCAAGCTGCGCTCCGCCGTCAATATGAACACCCGACTCAGGCGCCCAACTCATGCTCAGATCGAAGGCTGCATTGACGGTGGCTCCGGAGGTGGTGTCGGAAACGAATCCGTCCGCCTGCGATGTATCGATAACCAGGCTGCCTCCGGTGATCTTTACGCTGATCACCGGTTCAGCCGCCGCGGTCTTCGATGCCGCATCCCATGTGGCTTGAAGTCCTGCGTTAAAGCCGAAACTCTTGGCGAAGAGGCCGTTGCCGCCAGTCTCGCCGAAGATGACAACGGGAGTTCCATCGCTGTGCGCCGCGGCAAGTCCGGCCATCGCTTGCAGGGTGACGGTTGCGGACTCACTCAGCGTCACATTGAAAGGCGGCGTAATTTGGGCCTGCACGCCGGCATCGAAGCGCGCCTGCGCTGAGAGAGCGAGCGACCACTGGGGGGTAAGCGTATAGTTCTGCGAGAAATCCTGCGTCGCAGGAATGCGGAAGCTGGCCAGAAGTCCCGGTGGGTTGGTTGTCGTATCCGGGCTCAGGCGCAGCAGGAAGGCTTCAAAAGCAGGCGGCTGGCCGGGCGCGAAGATCGCCATGCCAGGAAGGTTCGCAGCCTGAAACAACGTAAAGAGCTTGGTGAAGAGGGTCGACCCATCGAAGGTCGCGGTCCCCCAGCCGATGGTCTCCTGAAGATATTGTTGCGGTTTTGTAAAGAGATCGAGAACCCGCTCCAGATGCAGTACGCGCGCGTGGTAAGGCGGAGAAGTGAGGTCGCCTTGCGTGCCGGGAACCAGATCGTCGTCGATTACTCCGATCACGTTGAGTGTTGCGACAAAGCCAGGAGACTGCGTTCTTAGCCCTTCGATAATGGCGTAATCGAGAAGCTTGCGGCCGAGTTGCGCGGCCAGATTTTCAAGATTCGCAATCTGCGCCGCCGTAAGCCCCGCCGCGCCGGATGCAACATTGTGCAGCGCGGTGGCAGCCTGGGAAAAGGCATTGAAGATCTTGGCGATTTGATCGATGATTTGCCCGGCTGCGGAGATAATCCCAGCCACATTTTCAGAGGCAATTGCACTGGCGAGATTGGCCGCCATGGGAATCACGGCGGCTAACTCGGTAACAACATCTCCTACGGCCCCGGCGAATTGCGCTTCCGCGCCAAGACCGGCGGGAACTCCGATGCCCAATTCGCACAAGAACGCTTCGATCTGGTCAGGCGCAAGGCGCGGCTGCAGTCCCTGCAAGGCCTGCGACAGAAAAAGCGCGAGCTTCTCAAGCGTTCCGGCTTGGCTCAACAGATCGCTCCGTGGACGAAGTGAAATTCAAGCCGGTGAAGACCGATCCCGGCAAAGCAAGCAGCAGGTGCCCGTAGCTATGAAGGTCGTTTTGAAGTTTGCTGCTTCCATAGCGAATCAGCGTGTCGAACAGAATCTTCATTCGCTCGCCGATATTCCGATCCCGAATGGTCGCGGGAATGATCGGCATGGCTCCCTCGCTGCGCCAGAGCAGGTGGCGAAGCACTTCAGGCCCCAACATGCGATGCCATTTTGTAGCTACTCTGCGGTTGTTCTGAATCAGCCGGTTCACCTCGTCGAAATGAAGGCTCACAATCGCCAACGTCGATTGCACCGCGGGAGCATTTTTTCCGCGCAGAGCCAACTCCTGCAGACGGGTTGCAATACGCAGCGAAGCAGGAGAAAAAGCAGCCGCCATGGTGGGGAACGGCGCCGAGGCCGGGCCGGCCACGCTCATGGAAGCGCTGCCTCCGCCTCCCCCGCCGCTCATGGCGACGGCGGGGCCGGGTGAAATATTGTCGATCACCGATCGCGCATTAACCTCACCGAAACCCCAATCATTATTCGGCAGGGCGCCCATCTCCGATGTCTTGTGCGCAGAGGTCGTCAGAGCTGTTCTCACCTGCTCGGCGGTTAAAGTCGAATTCTTCTCAAGCATCAACGCGACCACGCCGGCTACGTGCGGCGATGCCATGCTGGTGCCCCCCATTGGTATATAGAAATCAAGGCAACAATCGCAGCAATACCAGACGCTTCGTTCTTTCGAGCGCGGCGCGACAATGCCTTCCTGGGGGCTGCTTTCCATTCCGGGGGCGCAAATGTCCGGCTTCTGACGGTTGTCGCTCGCCAAAGTTGGACCGCGGCTGGAGAACTCAGGCAGATTGTTGTCTTCCGATTCGCAGGCTCCCACCGTGATGACATTCTTGGCCGAGCCGGGGGTGTTGATCGTGGTGGCCTGCACGCGATCCGGGAAGCTCAAAACCGGATGCTGAGGAGTTCCATAGTCTTCGATCCACAGGTCAAGGCTGGTAGCCGTGCCCGAGGTCTCCTGCAAATTGACAATCCATGCACCCGAGGGGAGCGTTCCACCAGACGGCGGCGCGATCGTGCAGCGAATCTCATTCTTGTTATTGGCGAGACCAAATTGCGAGCTTCCTGAAACTGCGCATCCTGACAGGGAGACGTTGAATGTTCCGGTTGCCGCCGGTTGGATGGGAGTCATCGCCGGCGTCGGTGGTTCAGGCGGAGTGAGTGAGAATTGCAAACGCGCCGCAGGCGATCCATACCAAACGTCGAAATCCAAGGGGGTAGAAATACTCGGAGGAACCATGATGGGAATCTGAACCGACGCGTTCGCCGCTACGTTCTTGTTTGTATGGAAGCCAGAACCGTATATGCCGCGATCGATGTCAGTGGACTTTCCCAAGCCGCCTTCATTGCCTGCGCACACCACAACCACTTGCCCAGCCACCCCGGTAAGCAATTTGTCGACGCTGAGATCCTCCGGACCCTGGCCGTCGTGGGAACCCAGATTCGACCCAGAGCTTATATTGATCACTGCGGCTTTCGCCTTCGGTTTCGCCGCCGCTGCCTGTTGGAAGACGTACTTGATTCCAGCGATCAAGTCGGTATTTTGGTTGGGGCTTTTCGGAAAATCATCTTGAGGGCCCGGATTATCCGGCTGGCATTTTACAATAATCAAATCCGCGTTCGGTGCCACTCCCCAGAACGTGTTCGCGCCGTGACAGTTGCCGCTCTGAGAACCGTTCCCTGCCGCCGTGCCGGCTACATGTGTTCCATGGCCCACGTTGTCCTGATGGGCGAAAGTTTGATTTGGGCTTTTTAGGGCCGCCTTGATATCGTCGGGTGTGAACTCGACCCCGATCGAGAACCCCGCAGGGGGCTTGGTTGGATTCAACGTCTGATCCCAGATGGAGAGGATCCTGCTGCTGCCATCCGAATTTAGAAAATTCTTGTGAAAAATGTCGATGCCCGTGTCGAGGATGCCGACAATAACGCCGGCTCCTGTGTAAGGCGGAGTACCTGTTCGCACCTGGTCCGCGGCAATCTGGGGAACACTGGTATTCAAGCGAAGGTGATGCCGTTCATGGGCGCGCACTTCCGTCACTTGTTCCGAGTGAACGAGCGCATCGAGATTGGCCGCATCGATGGTGCCTGAAACGAGGTTGTTTCCCGCCTCCACCGTGATATTGAGTCCGAGCTTTTTGAGAGCCTCAAGACTCCCGTTGTAACGCACGAAGACTGGAATCGGGGTCGGAAACTTCTCCTCCGCCTTTCTATCTTCGTACTCCCGCATATGCCGGACAACATGATGGTCCAGGCGCGCCATAGCGATCAGGATTCCTCCACGCGCGTCGCGAGCAAGGCCTCATATAGCTCGGCAGTCTTGCAGTCACAGCTTCGCAACGACCTAAGTTTGTATGGTTGGCCCAAGGCGGAGATCGAGTGATGCATCGAATGAAGGGAAGCGCGGTTGGCTCACATAGTCCAATTCCCGCAGGTATTGTGATGTTAGACCACAAATCGAGCTTGTCTGTCAAGACAGATTTAGTGGTGTCAGAGTGGGCTAAATGGTTCTCCAGTGAGATCTGGAGGAATTTGCGGCCAAAGATATCTTTCGAACCCCCAATGCCACCATCCCGCCGACGACCTAGTGCCAAGCGGCACGCGAGGCGGTCTTATGTTCGTCTCCGACACTGTCCCGGACGACCCGTAAACTGGAAGGTCGTCGGGGATACGATCCGGGGACACAAACAAGAATCAATGCGCGATTAGCAATGATCGCACAAGGGCGTAGTTCGCCTCCGAGAACGCCGAGGCATCCTGCGATTGATGTGTCCATTCGGCCGAAGAAGAAGTAGGTGCGGGCGGTAGTCATTTTTGACTCCAAGTATCGTGCGCCACTTCTGCTCGTGCTGAAGCGGCAGCACGGCTTGATTCTGCATCTCTTGCTGCATGCCGCTCGTGTGTCCGGATTGCGCTCGTCTCTGAAACATCTTCGGAACCGATTCCGCGACGATGATTTTGTAATTCGATAGGGGGTTTTGGAAGTCCTTCGCCACGGCAAAGAGCGCATCCAGAGTTCGATCTCACCAGCGCGAATGCTATTTAAAGTGCACTTTCCCCATCGCGGTATGATCCACTTTCGCAGGTTGCCGCGGTAGCCCATTTTGGTCGAGTGAGACTTCCAACGATTGCTGGGTGCAAGTTCGCGTTGCCTATAGTGGTCAGCCAACTGCGAAAGGGTAATAGGCCTTGCTTTGCATACAAGCCGCCCTTGGCGCCAGGCAGAAAGCGATGGGCAAAGGCGGTGCCGACGCTGCGGCCGTAGAGGTTAATGAGATGGCCGCTCAGGCGTAGCGGGAAGATGATGCGCTGGTAGAAAGAGTCGGAGCCGTTTACGTTAAGCAAGCCGAGTTGCCGCAGCAGGTCGAAGGAATGACCCCGTGCCGTGAGATACCGACGCAGGCTTCCGCCGGGCGCGTAGCCAATCCCGAGTTCATTGAACAGAGCAGGATCATGCAGTCCACGTTGGCTGAGATATCGTACGGCTTCTGGGTAGTGCTCGAGTTGTTGACGATAGAAAGCAGCAGACTGTTCCAGCACTGCGGCGGAATCGACTGAAGGGCTGGTCTGCGGATCGAGGCAGGCAAGGCTCTCTCGGAAGGAAAGATGGCGTGATAACTGAATAAAGCGAATCAGATCGCCACCCTGGCCGCAGCCGTGGCAAATGAATCCAGACAATCTGGCTTCGGCGAAGGCACAGAAGTGCCCTTCGAAGTGCTCTTCGCGGATCGATGCCGGATTTGGAGCACCGCTCCGCCGAGCCGATTGCGGGCTGATGTGGAAAAGAGTTGTTGGGCGGAGGCGCCAACTTCAGCAGCGCAGCGCGTCGAAGGCCCGGGCGCAAATCTGAGCGCCTCAACCAGCGTATAAGCCAGCGCCGAGAGGTACCCGACTACATCCAGCAGACACTTGGGATCGAGGCTTGGGCCTACGCGCCTTTGGCCTTCAGGATGGCGAGAGCCTTATTGAGTGTCTCGTCGCCGTTGGCGGGGGTGACGCCTTCCTGCTGCTGCTCCAGGGTCGAGTTTACGGCCACGGTGGGCATCACGGCGTCGTCCTGAATCTTTTTGCCGTCGGGGCTCTCGAACTTGGCCACGGTCAGGAAGAGTGCAGCGCCGTCGGGCAGGTCGATGGTCTTCTGCACGGAGCCTTCGCCGAAGCTGCGTTCGCCGACCACATCCCCGCGCTTGAGGTCCTCGATTGCGGCGGCTGCCAGCTCGGCAGCGCCGTAGGTGCCGCGGTTGATGAGAACGGCTACGGGGGCATCGGTTAGGACTTTGGCGGGGTCGGCGGTGAATGTCTGCAAGGGGAACTGCTGACCCTGGAGAGTGGCAAGGGTGCCCTGTTTGATGAACAAGTTGGCTAGGCGCAATCCCTGCTGCTGGTCGACCCCGGTGGAATCGCGGAGGTCGAGCAGTATCTTGCGGCCTTTTCCAGCGGCCTTGATTTTGGCCGCGACCTGGTCGACGCGGGCGGCGGTGAGTGCGCTGGGCTTGAGATAGAGAATGGTCGAATTTTCGTAGTCCTGCTCATCCAGATCCGGTGGGTTGACCAATGCGCGGGTCAGAGTGACCTTCTCCGGATCGGGCTTGAGCGGGCGAATCACGGTGATGTCGACGGTGGTGCCAGGCCGCCCTTCCAGCATCATGCGGACGACGGCCAGAGATAGATCGTGGGTGGACTTGCCGCCGATGGATTCGATGACGTCGCCATCGGCCAGCTGCTCCTGGTCGGCAGGCGAGCCGGGAATAACGTTGACGATGGTGGCATAGCCGAAGCGCTTGGAGATGGTCATGCCCTCCTGTGCGTTGCCGCTAGTGGGACGTGCCTTGTAGATCGTGTATTCAGAGGCGGTTAGGTAGCTGGAATCGGCGTCGAGGGATTCGAGCAGGCCATGGAGGGCGCCGGTGGTGACGTCATTGATGTTAGGGTCGGTCACGTAGTCGCTCTGAACCTTCTGAAGAACCTCAGCGTAAACGCGCATCTGCTGGTAGGCGCCGTCCTGCTGGTCGCCGGCGTGCACACCGAATATGCCGAATTCCCCGAGCAGGAATCCGAGGCCAAGGGTAGCGAAGATCGCCACGGAGAGCACGAAAACAAAGCGCTGAAAGAATCGAGACACGGACACCACCGGGGAGGGCCACAGGGGAAACTGACCGCACACCTATATAGACGCAATGATATCGCAAGCGGCATCGGGCCTGGGCGGTCTCGGAAGGTTTTTCGGAGGGATTTGTCGGTTTCGGGGCGGGTAGCCGGTCCGGTTTCCCAAAATTTGGGAACCGGACGCGTCTCGGCATTTGCCGCGTTTGAATGAAGGCTGCCTGCGAGAGTCGAGCTTCGTCGTTGTCTTTGCTCCTTGCTTCAATTCCGGTATACTTGAGATTCGGCATGCAGCAGGTGAGCGGGTCGGAGTGCGCCTTTTTAGCGATTCAGACTGCAAACCACTGAAAATTTTGGAGTTGAGTTATGGCACAAGTATGTGATATCTGCGGCAAGGGTCCGCAGTTCGGCAACAATATCTCTCATGCGCACAACGTTACCCGTCGTCGCTGGAACGTCAATTTGCAGGCAGTCAAGGCCCTCGTCAACGGTGCTCCCAAACGTATCCGAGTATGCACGAGCTGCATTAAAACCGGCAAGATCGCAAAGGCGTAAAAGCAGCTAACCAATGCGCTTAAGATGAAAACGTCATCCTGGCTGGGAGGTGCTTTGTTGTGCCTGGGCTCCCCGCCCTCAGCCTTGTCGCGTAAAGGATAGAGAAGCCGAGTTGATGCAGTACCGTAGCCCGGTGGGAGCAGGCCCATCAGGAAACACGTGTCCTAAGTGCCCGCCGCACTGTGCACAGGTCACCTCAATGCGCCGCATCCCGAAGCTTCGGTCCTCGTGCTCTTTGACTGCTTTCGAATCAGCCGGTATTTGAAAACTAGGCCAGCCGCATCCGGACTCGAATTTCGCCCCGCTCATGAACAGGAGCGCCCCGCACCCCGCGCAGTGATAGTTTCCGGTCTCGTGATTCTCGGTCAGCGCGCCTGTAAACGCCCGCTCCGTCCCCTTTTCCCGCAGCACATGATATTGCTCCGGTGTCAGCCTTTGCCGCCACTCCGCCTCGCTGAGTTCAACCGTTTCTTTGGGTTCGCTCACAGAGTTCCCTCCAGGCGCGTTGAAATCCGCTACATTCGATGCGTCAGGTCGCACTATAGGCGTCGGGATGAGGCCGTTAAACTTCAGCCACCAGATCGATCTCCACCAGCACATCTCTCGGCAGTCTCGAAACCTCCACCGTCGTCCGCGCCGGCGGCGTGACCCCGTCCGCCGACAGGAATGCCCCATACACCGCGTTCATAGCGGCGAAATCGTTGAGATCCTTTAGATAGACGGTGGCCTTTACAGCGCGACCCAGGCTGCTGCCCGCTGCTTCCAGGATGGCCTTCAGGTTTTCAAGCACCCGCGTGGTCTGTTCGCTGATCCCTTCGGCAGACACAGTGCCGGTCGCAGGGTCCAGTGCAATCTGCCCAGCGGTGAATATGAGATTTCCCACCCGTATTGCTTGCGAATACGGCCCAATCGCTTGAGGTGCGGTCCCAGTTGCGATCGCCTTCTTTTTCATAATTTCGATTGTAGCCGCGAGCCGAGGTTCTCGTCGCCGTTCGTTCCAGAAAAGCGAACCGGACGCCTTTTGACTTCTCAAATCGTTTTCAAAAGCGCTGCGAGGAGGCATCTCCCTAAACCTTCATCAACCCGTCTTAACGCAGGCTGTTCAGATTCGCGAGTACGCCCCCTGAAAGCATCATGGCAAACAGCCAATAACTAGCGTTAATTGCGAACAGCTTGGCCGGCCGCTTCTCAGCAATATGCTGGGTGAAAAGCGGCGGAGCCATGAATCCCAGCCAGACGATTGCGCCCGCCCAGACACCGCCGGGAAAGCCGTTTGGATTGAATAGGGTGATCAGAATTTCCAGCACGAATGCCAATATGACATTGGCAAGAAAGGCGGCGACATATGGAAACCACGCATTCTTAGGCTTGTCCCCTTCTGAAATGCCTACCAACGCCCTCCATCTTGCCTTGAAGACGAAGCCGTACCAGATTGCGCCCAGCAGCCACTGAATCACAGCCGCGATCAGGACTGCCAGGTAATTGACATGAGATATGTGCATTGATTGAATCCTCCTCTTTGGATTATGGTCCGGCTCCTGAAGACAGACGATCCAGGGGTAAGTTAAACGCGTATGCCGGCCTGAGAGGAGTCCTATCATCACTGTGCTGCAGGGACAGGGCAAAGTCAAGGTAAATCGCGTCGCACGCGATCGGAATGGAAGCAAGGCAACGGAAGCGGAGTATACAGGAACTTACCGCGTCAGCGTCGCTTCAACGCTTCCAGTTCGTCAAGGGTTCGCGGCCAATCCGAGCCCAGCAACCGCGACAGGCTCCTGTCCGCCAACACCCTGCCCCCGGTCTGGCACTGGGCACAGTAGTTGGTTTCATTGTCCGCGTAGCGAATGCGCTGCACCTTCTGCCCGCAACGCGGACAGGGCTGCCCAAATTTTCCGTGAACCGCCATTTCCGGGCGGAATGCCGTGACCTTCTCGGGAAACGCCTTCTCGGCTTCACTCCGCAATCGATCCATCCACAAAGTCAGTGTCGAGCGCGTGGAGGCAAAAAGCCGCTCCCATTCCTCCAGCTTCAGCTTATGCGTCAGCGCGATCGGCGAGAGCTGCGCCGCGTGAAGAATCTCGTCCGAGTAAGCATTCCCGATCCCGCTCACAATACGGGGGTCGGTCAGCGCGCGCTTTAACGTCCGGTTCTCGAGACTCAGGGCATCGCGAAACTCGTGGAGGTCCGTTGAAAAAACGTCCACGCCACCGGGATCGACAATGCGCAGGCTGCCTTCGCCTCGCAGCACTTCGAGCGATGCGCGGCGCTTGGAGCCCGCCTCTGTCAGGACCAGGGTTCCATTGGAAAAATCCAAGGCCAGAAGCGCGTTGCGACCGGCAAGCTTGGCTCCTCTGGGCCGCCAGTGCAGACGGCCCGCAATCATAAGGTGAATCACCAGCCACAACAACCCGGGATTCCCGACTACGGGTCGTAGTCGTTGGGGAGGGTGATCGCCTTCCAGGCCAATCGCAATGCGCTTGCCTACCCGCCGAATTTCGCAAACTGCGCGTCCCTCCGCGCTCGCAAGCGGAGGGTCCACCGTCCGCAGCAAAAAGGCGGATGCCAGACGCGCCTGCTCAAGCGTGCGGCCCAAGATGCGCGCTTCAAGCGCCGTGATGTAAGCGGAAATATCAGGCAGTTCCGGCATTCATTTCAGATTGCAGCCCCAATCCCATTCGCCGCAATCAAATTCTTCTAAGATAAATTCAGGGCAAGATCACGTTGTCGATGAGTCGCGTAGCTCCGACGAACGCCGCCACGGCAAACAGTGAGCCCGGCGCAGCCGTCTCGATCGGCTCGAGGGTCGCCCAGTCTACCAACTCGATATAATCCACGCGCACTGCAGGCTGTTCTTCGAACAGCTCGCGCGCAGCACTTCTCAGCACACACGATCTGAGCTCACCGGAAGATGCCAGGCTTTCAACTTTTTCCACGGCACGGCTGAGTATCAGCGCATGGACCCGCTCCGCCGGGCTCAGGTATACATTGCGGGAGCTCATCGCCAAACCATCCGGCTCACGCACGATCGGACAGTCCATAATCTCAGTAGCAAGCCGAAGGTCCTCAACCATCCGGCGCACAACCGCAACCTGCGCTGCGTCTTTCCGACCGAAGAAGGCCCGGTCCGGTTCGCAGACGATCAGCAGTTTGGCCACCACGGTAGCCACACCGCGAAAATGCCCCGGCCGGGATGCGCCGTCGAGCCGATTGCTCAATCCCGAGACTTCGACGAACGTGGCAGCGCCGGCGGGGTAGAGTTCCTCAACCGCTGGAGCGAAGATCACGCTTGCTCCTTCGGCCTCGGCCAGGGCGCAATCGGCCTCGAAGGTGCGCGGATAGCGCGCGAAATCCTCTTCCGGGGCAAACTGCGCAGGATTCACGAAGATACTGACGGCTACGTAGTCGCAGCTTGCTGCCGCGGCGCGAATCAGGGATGCGTGGCCCGCATGAAGAGCGCCCATGGTAGGCACCAGGCCGATGCAGCCGGCTCTGTCAACCTGATTCAACCTGCGGGAATTCCGCGACCAATCGCGAAGCTCGCTTGCTGTGTGAAGAATTTCCATCAACCCTGGCGCAAGGCCTGCTTTTGGGTCGCCTTCGCGTGGCTCATCTCGAAAGACTTTCGCGCCGCTTCCGGCAGATGATAGCTTTCCTGGTCGGAGGGAAATGCGCGATGCTCAACGTCCTCACGGTATTGTTGAACGGCGCTGCGGATCAGCGCGCCCGCGTCCGCATACCTGCGCACAAATTTGGCTGGTGGGGCAAATGTCAGGCCCACCATGTCGTGAAAGACGAGGATTTGGCCGTCGCATCCGGGGCCGGCGCCGATACCGATGGTGGGAATCTCTAACTCCGCAGTGATGGCCTCGGCGGCCTCGCGCGGAATGCCTTCAAGGACAACCGCGCCGGCTCCGGCTTCAGCCAGCGCATGTGCATCCTCCTGGAGTTGACGGGCTGTTTCGGCCGATCGCGCCTGCACACGGTAGCCGCCCATGCGGTGAACGCTCTGCGGAGTGAGCCCCAGGTGGCCGATGACCGGGATCTCGGCTTCGGTCAGAGCCCGGACCAGCTCAACGCGCGGACCCTCGATCTTTACCGCCTCGGCGCCGGCTTCCTTCACGAAGCGGATCGCGTTGCCGATGGCTTCGGCAATGGAGCCGTGATAGCTGCCGAAGGGCATATCGGCCACCAACAGCGCGCGGCGGACGGCGCGGCGGACGGCGCGGGTATGATGCAGCATCTCATCCACCGTAACCGAGAGGGTATTCTCGTAGCCCATCACCACCATGGCCAGCGAATCGCCTACCAGGACCAGTTCGATTCCGGCCTCGTCGACCAGTCGCGCCGTGGCGTAGTCGTAGGCGGTGAGCGCAGAGATGGGCTTGCCCTCGCGCTTCATCTCGGCCAGTGCCGGCATGGTGACTTTTGGCAGGGAGTTACCCGCGGCAGGGCGGGCCGGGAAGGTCGTAAGGCTCATGTGATCTCCAGTGCCGCTCCGCAAACTCAGGATGCAGCCCGAACAACTGAAGTATACGGCAGGCCGCCGGGAGATGGCTAACCCAGCATTTCTCGCGACCGCGACCTTCAAAGAAGGCCAGCAGCTCCAAAAAGGCTCCTCGAACTATGCTGATTTGAGGCTCTTTCGCGTCGAAAATCGACACGAAGGAGCCTGGGGTGACCCCCTAAGTTGAGACAGTTTCTGTTTTGCGCATTTGCCGTTCGCTGTTTTTGGTTATGCCGAGAGTCGGGTTCTGGTTGACTCTGATCTCGGCCGGTGAAGCGGAGTCGGGCTCT
>Ga0302320_10005062_pt1 | contig 29652 bp, 26 predicted proteins | sample Bog_T0_3_FD_202130 | JGI IMG/M metagenome (GOLD analysis project Ga0302320, IMG submission 202130) | Peat permafrost microbial communities from Stordalen Mire near Abisko, Sweden - Bog_T0_3 | ecosystem: Environmental > Terrestrial > Soil > Wetlands > Peat | place: Sweden: Abisko, Stordalen Mire...
CAGGGGTTAGAACCAGTTCTTTCAGCGGGCGTCCAAGGGGCATGACCCATTTTGTCACACACCATTACTTATTGCACGAACTATTCGCTCACCACACTATAACCAATTACTCTGTATAAAACTAGAAATGCCAAGTCAGAAGTAACAATGAAAAATACCGCACTGATTAGCCAGCCGATTGGCGTTAAATAAAGCAATGGCCATCCGTCATTTGGGCCAATCATTTCACCAACCCAAAATAAAGTAAGCCATGAGGCTACACCGCTCAAAAGCAAACAAATCAACCAAATCCAAAAGGCGATCCCAACGGTCGCTAACCGGCGAAGATTTGGTGAGACAAAAAACAGCAATGCCACAAGCAGTCCTGACAGTGCAATGTTAATGGCGCTCACGATGTGGCCTATCTTATCTTTCGAATTCGACTCTGAACCTGCGAAATACCTTTGTCCATCAGTTTTTGGGGACGGCACGGGCTTGTGTCTGTCCAGCGCCGTAGGCGCGACGTCTTTGTAGCCCACCGCGCCGGTAAAAAACTTAATCCCCCAGACAAGTCCCGACGTGCCGGGCGGTGGCCACCCACGAATGGTCGGGCGGCACGGTGCGGCGTTTGCCGGCAACCTTTTCCAGCGGCACCGGCTCGGTGCGGTCGCCGCGCGCGGCCACCATCACGCCAAAGATTCCCTGGTTGATCAGATCCGCGCACGCGCCGCCGAGCCGGGTGGCCAGCAGCCGGTCGGCGGGCGACGGCGTGCCGCCGCGCTGGACATAACCGAGAATGGTCACGCGCGATTCGAGGTGCGTCAGCTCCTCCAGTTGCCGGGCGAGCCGGAGCGTGTTGCCGGTGTGCCGGGACTCAAGCGCGGCGAGTTCCACCTTGGCCTCTTTTTTGTCGTGCACGGTGCGGGCGCGTTCGCGCTTGGCCTCGGCGGCGGCGAAACCGCGCGCGTCGTCCACGCTCATCGCGCCCTCGGCCACGGCGACGATGCTGAAATTCGTCCCGCGCCGGCTGCGGCGTTTGATGGCTTCGGCGATTTTTTCCACGCGGTAGGGAATTTCGGGAATCAAAATCACGTCCGCGCCGCCCGCAATGCCCGCGCCCAGCGTGAGCCAGCCCGCGTTGTTCCCCATGATTTCGGCGATGATAATGCGATGGTGGCTGTGCGCAGTGCTGTGCAACCGGTCAATCGCCTCGGTCGCGATGTCGAGCGCGGTGGCGAAGCCGAAGGTGGAATCGGTCATGGCCACGTCGTTGTCAATCGTCTTGGGCAAAGTGACGATGTTCAGCCCGGCCTGAACCAGCCGGAGTGCGCTTTTCTGGGTGCCGCCGCCGCCGAGGCAGACGAGGCATTCGAGGTCGTGCTGGTGGTAATTTTTGACGATGACATCGGTCATGTTGCGCACGTGGCCGTCAATCAACATGCGGTGTGGCTTGTCGCGGCTGGTGCCGAGAATCGTGCCACCGACGGTGAGAATGCCGGCGAGAGCGGACTTGTCGAGCTTCAGCCGGCGGTCTTCGACGAGACCGCGAAAGCCGTCGCGGAAACCGAGGATCTCCATGTGGTAGCCGAGCGCGGTCTTGCCGACGCCGCGGATGGCCGCGTTGAGGCCGGGGCTGTCGCCGCCCGCAGTGAGGATGCCGATGCGTTTGATTTTCGCCATGCCGGAAATGATTTGAAACCGCCGGAAATTTTTTGTCGAGCAGAAGTTTGTTAAATCTTCAAAAATAATTGTCGCTCTCGTTTGTCGCGGGCGCGGGCGGTAAGTCCCGGCGGCGCAGCGCGAGCCAGGCGACGAAGCAGTTCACCCACATGCAGAGCGAAATGGCCGCGCCGATTTCAAACGCGCGGTCTTGGTAGAACAAGTGGATTTTGTGAGAGCCAACCGGAACTTGAACCGCCTGAAACGCGACGTTCACGCGGAGCAGCGGCACCGGCTGGCCGTCCACTTCCGAGCGCCAGTTGTGGTAATACGTCTGCACTACGACAACGAGCGACGGCGCGGTAGCTTCCACCTCGGTGTCGACGGTTGAATTTCCAAATTTGGAATTGAGAACCTTGGCGTCCGTTCGGTTTGAAACGGTGATGGAAGATTTTGCCGCCGACGGCAGGAAAACTATTTTGCCGCCGTCAAAATCACTTTGCGTCATGGCTGACAAAGCTTTTTCATCATCGAGCAAAATTGGCTTCTGCCCGGCGGTGACGAGCGGCTGAAAATTGGTGCGCGCCTGCCATTTTAATAATTCTCCCGGCGCGGTGATTTGCGAGACGCCCATGAAATCTTCCAAACGCGGAAAATCGGCGTCGGTTGTCCGATAAAACAGCGCGAGGACGTCGTCGCTTTCGCGCGGCGTGAGCGAGAAGAAACCGTCCACCTTCGGCACGGCGTCAAGCAGGTTGGCGTTGGCGCAATAGCCAACCCGCTTGGCGAGGAAATTATTCTTTGGATTGCTGGCAGCGAAGGTGACGAACCCGTTCGCCGCCGCCGGCGAAATCATCGCGCGCGAACCACCGAGTTCCGGCTGCGGATCCATCGCGAGTTTGGTGCGGGCAAGATTCAACTCATAGACACTTGGTGAAACGGTCGGGTTCTGCGCCGGCTCATGGGTGAACACGTCCAGCCACGCGACCAAAATCAACGCCAGCGGTGCAAAGCGGAACAGGAGCGGCTTGGTTGGGCGCGTCAGCGCGAAAAGAACTGTGCCGGTCAATAGCAGGAAGACTTCCCGCGACACGCCGTTCAGCAACGTTACCGGCGAGTCATCGCCCGGCATTGGCACGAGCCGGGTCCAAAACATGATGGCGATGATCAGCAGTCGTTTCTGAACTTTCCCGAAATTGGCCAGCGCAAACGCGGCGAGCAGCGGCACGGCGAAGACGGCAACTGAAATATATTTGACCGGGTAAGTGATGAAACTCAACTGCGGAATCAATCTTTGCAGCGCGGGCAATGCCGGAGTGTTTTCACCGAGCGCAAAAAAAAGTCCGGCGATGACGATGACACCGAGCAGCCAGACGCGGCGTTCGCGCAAGCTTACAAGCGCCAGCAGCGCGAGCCACAACGCACCGAGGCCGAGATAATACGACGAAGTCCAGTATTGATCGTGCTGAAAAAAGATGCCTTCCGTGTGCGTGGAGCCAAACGCCATCGGCACCAGAAAATTTACCCAGCCGCGTCCGGGCATGGACCAGCGCAAATCGGCGAAGCCGGACTCACGTTGCGCGTGCGCGACCAGATCGAGGAACGGCAGCAGTTGCGCCAGCGTGAGCGAGATGACGAGCGCAACGACCAGCGGAAACCGCCAGAGCATCGCGCCGCGTGACGGCGACGAAGCGTCGCGGCTGCCGATGAGTTGCTGGAGCCACAACACCAACGCGATCAGCCACGTCAGGAAAATGGTTTCCGGCCCGCCGGCGAGCATCTGCATTGCCCCGGCAAACGCGGCCAGAATGATTTTTTTGCCGCCGTCGCGCCAGGCGAGTTCAACGGCGAGCACCACCCACGGCATCCACGCGAACGTCGCAATGTGGCTCGGCCACATGAGCAGGTTGAGCGTGAAACCGTTGAAGGCGAAAACCGTGCCGGCGAACGCGGCGGCAAAATTGTTGCCTGTCCAGCGGCGCGCGAGAAAATACATGCCAAGTCCGGCGAACCACAAATGCAACAGTGAAAACATTCCCAGCGACCACGTCAGCGGCAGCGCGAGATAAAACAGCGCCGGCGGATAGAGCGGCATTGTGTTCCATTGCGCGAGGAACGGCACACCGCAGTTGTTATAGGGATCCCAAAACGGCAGCTCCCCGCGCCAGAAACATTGCTGCTGAAAATGCGCCAACGGAAACGCAAAGAAGCCGAAGTCGCGCGCAACAAAAGTTTCCAGTCCGAGAATGACCTGCGGGAATGCGGTGAACACCAGCAGCGCCAACAGCAGGGCAAACCGGCCGGGCGTGAACCCTTCGCCGGCGCGGTTGGTGGAGGAGTCGCTCATGAACTTCGCGCTCATGTTATGGCCGAAACGAAACCGGCGGCAAGCGCGGATAAATTCCGGCGGGCCGCCGGCGGTTAATTGATTCAAGCCAATGAAAAGGACGCCGATAATGTGGTTGTCATGGCAAGCTTGTCCAAAACCTGTCTCCGAGACACCGCCGAAACCGGGCATGCGCCGGACGAGGCGGATAGCGTATTTGAGTTGCTTCGGGAGTTCAGCATCAGGGAACCGGATCTGGATCGGATCGTGCAGTTGATTGGCGATGAGCCGCAGCTAACGGCTGAAATCTTTCGGCGCGTCAACAGCGACACGCCGGCCGATGACCATCAGACGCTGGACATCTTTGAAGCCATCACGCGCATCGGCATTTTGGAGGCGCGCAGCGCCGTGCTCGCCTTCTCGAACCAGTGGGAACGGACCATTCGACTCTGACCGGCCTCACCTCCGACGATTGACGCTTTCGCGCTCAGGTCTTACGCTCTCGGCAGATTATGAGCCAATTGCTAGATTCACTCGTCGAACTCATCCGCCGCACGTCCGCCGAGATTCCCGACGACGTCCACCGTGCGATTCTCACCTCGCTGGAGAATGAAAAGAAAAATTCCCTCGCCGCCAACGCCTTCAAGATTATTGACCAAAACATCGAGCTGGCAAAAACCAAATCGCAGCCGATCTGCCAGGACACCGGCAGCGTGCTGTTTTATGTGGACGTGCCGGTCGGCTATGACCAGATCACGTTTGCCGAGACGGCGCGCGAAGCGGTGAAGCTGGCGACGAAGAAAGGTTATCTCCGGCAGAACTCCGTGGATTCGCTCACCGGCAAAAACGACGGCACGAACGTCGGGCCGGGCGCGCCGGCGTTTCATTTTCATCAACATCGCTCGCCGGAAGTTTCCGTGAAGCTCGCGCTCAAGGGCGGCGGCTGCGAAAACGTCGGCGCGCAATACTCGCTGCCGGACGACGCGCTGCACGCGAACCGCGACCTCGACGGCTGCCGCAAGGCGATTCTCGACGCGGTGTTGCAGGCGCAGGGCAAAGGCTGCGGGCCCGGCGTGCTTGGCGTGTGCATCGGCGGTGACCGCGCGACGGGCTACGAGTTGAGCAAGACACAGTTTCTCCGCCTGCTCGACGACCGCAATCCCGAGCCGAAGCTGGACGCGCTGGAACAGGACATTTTGAAAACCGCCAACGAACTCGGCATCGGCCCGATGGGTTTTGGCGGCAAGACGACGCTGCTGGGCGTGAAAATCTGCGTGGCGAACCGCGTGCCGGCGTCGTATTTCGTGAGCGTGAGCTATATGTGCTGGGCGTTCCGGCGTCAGGGCGTGACGCTGGATGCGGAAGGGAAAATCGGAAAGTGGCTTTACTAAACAGATAAAATGGAAGAAGGAAAAGCTCTCATCAACGTCGGTGAACTTTCAAAACCGGCAACGGTTTTGATTGAAAAGATCTCCGAGGCTGTCGGAGGAGTCTTCCGACCTTACCAAATTCGTCGCATTGCGGAAGCTGAAGCAGATGCAGAACAAATTAAAGCTGTTTCCAAAATTGAAGTATCAGATTTGCAGCGACGAGCCATGCAACGTTTTTTGGATGAAGAGGCGAAGAAGCAAGAAAATATTGAAAGTATTACGAATAAGGCTCTGCCAAATGTAGGCGAAGGCTCAACACCTGAAAAAATTGAAAATGATTGGCTGACAAACTTTTTTGACAAGTGCCGTCTTATTTCAGATGAGGAAATGCAAAATCTTTGGGCGAAAGTTCTCGCTGGGGAAGCTAATGCGCCTGGTAGATTTTCAAAACGAACAATCAGTCTATTAAGTTCGCTAGATAAATCCGATGCAAACTTATTTCAAAATCTGTGTTCGTTTGGTTGGATTATAGGTGGTTTTGTCCCTCTAATTTACGATGAGCGAAACGACATTTATAATAAAGCTGGAATTGATTTTGGTGTCATTAAGCATCTTGCCGAAATCGGACTTGTCACGCACGGTAGTATTTCCGGTTTCAGCCGCCTGAAACTTCCAAGACAATTTTTAGCGTTTTACTATGCAACCCCAGTCACTATTGAGTTTCCCGGTGACGATAATAGCCTTGATATTGGCAAGGTGCTTCTGTCTAAAAGTGGGCAAGAACTGGCGATGCTTTGTGGCTCGAAACCATCTGCTGGCTTCATAGATTATATCGCTCAAAAATGGAATTCCTTTGGCTTGAAAGTAAAAATAGGTGAAGTTCCAAGTTAATTATGATCAACCTCACATTTCCTTTTTCCGCAAAAAATCCGCGTGAGGTTTTGATTTCCGGCATCGTCTTCACCGAACGCGCATTCAACAGAGGAAAATCTTCGCAAAATCCGCGTAAAACCGCACCCCACAGCAGACTGCATTGAGCCTGGCTGGCATGACGGCTGCTGATACGCAACGGGACTCTTCCGGGTCAATGCCGCCAGCGTGCCGGTCTTTGGACTCGGAATCATTTTGACCATAAACTATGAAAGAAGACAGTTGCCATGGAAACCGTCCAAGCGTCCAGCTTGTGGCGCGTTGCCCCATTTCCGTGCATTCCGCCCGGGAACGTCAGTCCATGAAAATCAAAATTCTAATTGGTTTATGCGCCGCCCTGGCCGCCAACCTGGTCGCGGGATGCGCGCACAAGAGTCCGGCCCAAGCCGCCACCCCGGCGGCTTTGCGAAAACAATCGGGCGAGGAATTGGTCTCCAATTCGGCGAGCGCCGTGACGCAACCCGCCGCGTCCACAACCAACGCAACCGACACGGTCTCGACAAATACGGAAGCTTCGGCACCGGCCGCAACAACACCGGCGGTGGCGGAAACCTCGACGAACGAAATTCCTACGGCAGCCACTCCGACGGCGGAAACTTCAACCAACGAAACTCCGGCCATTGCAGCTCCGGTTGCTGAAGTGGCAACGAACGAGGTTCCTGCCGTGGCGGCTCCGACCGCTGAATCTGTCACGAACGAAGTGCCGACCGCAGCCGTTTCTTCAGCGGTTGAAGTTGCCACCAACCAGGCTTCTGCGGTGACGGCTCCGGTGGCTGAAGTGGCAACGAACGAGACTCCTGCGGTTGCTCCAGTTGCCGAAGTCCCCACCAACGGAACTCCGGTGGCTGCCGCTGCCACAAACGAATCCCCGGTGGTCACCGCTCCGGCCGGTGAAACCACCACAAATGAAGTTTCCACGGCGGCGGCTCCGGTTGCCGTAATTCCGACGAACGAAGCACCGACCGCAGTCGTTTCTCCTGCGGTTGAAGTTACCACCAACGGAGCTTCTGCGGTGACGGCTCCGGTTGCTGAAGTTGCAACGAATGAGGCACCCACTGTTGCTCCTGTGGCTGAAGTTGTCACTAATAAAACTCCAGTGGTTGCCCCACCTGCCGCCACAGCGCCCACGAACGAGGCTCCCGCCGTTACTCCGGTTGCCGCAGTTCAGACTAACGAAACTCCGGCAGTAGAAACTAACACGAACATCGCTCCAGTTAGTGCCGCTCCGGCTGTTGAAGTTCTGACGAACGAAGTTCCTGCGGCCACCACTTCGATTGGCGAAGCACCCACAAATGTTGTTCCGGTGGCGGCTCCGGTTGCTGAAGCCGTTTCAAATGAAGTTCCGGCCACCGTCGCTCCGATTGCTGAAAGTCCAACGAACGCGGTCCCCGCCGTTACTCCTGTGGCGGAAATTCATACCAACGAGGCCCCGGTGGTGGCCCTGCTTGCCGCCGCTCCCGTTGTCACCACAACGGTCACCACAACGGTCGCCACACCAATCACACCACCACCAGCAGCCGCACCGGCAACGCCCAAGCCGACTCCGGCACCTGCGATCATAACTTCAACCCCGCCGGCAAAGGTGATACCGGTCAATCAGCTGGTTACGCTCACCGGAGATATCTACAACGATGTGCATGTCGAAAAAACCGAGTCAGACGGAATCTTTATCAGCTATACGCCCCGGGGTGGCGGGTTGGCAATGACCAAGATTTATAACAACGAACTATCCGACGAAATGCGGCAGCGCTACGGATCCAATTCAGCGAACCCATAACATGACGGAAAGAAATGCCCACCGTCTGTCAGCGCGCCGCTTTCAATGTTCCGGCTTTTGCCAGCCGGGAAATTGAGATACAATTACAGAAAGTTGAAACGCAAGGCGCAGTGCTAGTTGGGGCCGGTGACTTCCATGAGAAGACAGTCAAGGGTGAATTTGGTGGCACATGATTTTTGTTAGAAGGAAAAGGTGATATTGGCGAGATGATCGCGGAGACCACCACCAACGTGGTGTTCAATTCCGAAATCGCCCGGCTCGTGATTTTTTCCCCAATCAAATATCCTGGAACTGGAGCGCACCGCATCGGTTTACCCCAGTTTCACTGAAAACGCACTCCCGGCGGTGATCTTGATGAATTCGCCGCCGTAAAATTCTTTGCGATATTCCTCAGTTTCAAGCAGGTGCTGGCGCAGATCCTTATGGTCACGGCGCAGGATGTATTTCAGCTCCTTCAAGTCGGATGACCAGCGGAAGCCGTTGAAAAATTCCGCGCCCGCAAACTGCGTCTTGTAAAGTGCCGCGTCCGAGTAGCAGGTGCCCAGATAAAAATGCCTCTTGCCGTGCTCGGCGAACAGCGCCACCGCCGAGGTCATCATGAACATGCCGAGGTTGCGCGCGTAGTAATTCAGGTCGTAGAACGCGTAGTAATAAAACGCCAGCGCCTTGCCTTCGAGATAGAGCGTGGCGACGCCAATTTCCTTGCCGGTTTCCGTGTCGGTAAAAACGAGCAGGTGCGAGATGATCGGCGCGGCGAACAGCGCGTCCAGCCGCTCGAAGCTCATCACGTCCTTGCCAAACTTGATGTCGGCGTAGGTCTTGAAAAACTGGCGGCGCTCCGGCGTGTAATCGAATTTTTCCCTCGCCACCAGCTCGACGCCGATGCCTTTGCCCTTGCGCAAAATCCGCCGGTTCTCGGACGACGGCTTGAACTTCGCGAGATTTACGCGCACCTGGCGGCACAGATAAAACCGGTCGAGGTCGCGCGACGACGGCAGGAAGCCGGCGTCAAAAATATCCGCCGGCGTCTCGCCGGTCTCCGGCAACGCCCAGATGGCATACGGAAACTGGTAGTTCTCGTAGTCGGAGTTTTGTTCGGAGAAAAGGAGTTTCACAAATTTAATTTAACCACAATTTAGCCACGAATGGACAAGGATGAAACACGGATTTTCTTTTCCAACGCCTGGCTTTCATAAGCTGTTTTTCCTCTATGCCCAACCGTGGCTTCACTTCTTTCCCGGCAAACTGGCCGGGTGCTTGCCGAGTTGTTGCGAGCCGTCCCAGATGTAAAGCAGGCCGGACGCCGCCGTGAACAATCCCGCGCCCAATTCGATGCTTTTCAACCATTCCGCCCCCTGCCCGGCGTCCCATTTCAGCAGCAGCCAGATGATCACCACCATCTGCAATACCGTGGCGGTCTTGCCCGTGATGCGCGGACGCACCTTGATCGTGCCGACCACCAGCCGCACGATTATTGCGCCGATGCCCAGCAGCAGATCGCGCCCGATGATGGTGCCCGTCAACCAGAATGGGATCTGGCCAAAATGCGGCGCATTGTCGAAGCTCAAGACCACGATGGCCGAGACCAGCAGCAGCTTGTCCGCCAGCGGGTCGAGAATCGTGCCCAGTTCGCTCCATTGGTTGTAATGCCGCGCAATGTAGCCGTCCACGCCGTCCAAAATCGCGGCCACGGCGAACGACAGCAGCCCGGCCAACCGGCAAGCCTCGTTGCCGGTGCGGACGTAGTAGATCATCTCCACGACGAAGAACGGGACGAGCAGAATCCGCAGGATGGTGATTTTGTTGGCCGTCGTCATGGCGTGAAAACAGTGACACGGATGACGCGGATTTGCACGAACGGAAAATCATCTCACCGGACCTTGAAAACGAAATCAGGAGAAAAACGCCAACGCCGCGTGAGCCGGTTTGATTACGCTGCGCGCACCCGCGTGGTTTGCAAAGGGTGGGTTTGGCCCTTTGTTTAGAGCGGGCTGCGCGCGGTTTTTCTTTTGGATTGCTGGCGGCGGACTCGGGCCGCCGCCGACCACACAAACTGTTGGACAAACCACTTCCACCGGTTCGGTGTTGAATTCATGAAAATTGACAGGCTCCAAAACCCGGCGGAGATCAGCTGTTAGGCGGCGCGCCTGGAATTGTTGCAAGAATGTTTCATTTAAAATCTTTTTTTTATGTTTGATCGAGAACTAAAATAAATTTATGCAAAAGTTGCGATTGGTTTTCTTTTTAATGTTCGGGATATTGGCCAGTAGTCACGCCCAAACCAACTCCGCTGTGCTTTCTTTGGTTGATACGCCGCCGATAAATGGTCAGGGGGATTCTGCGGAATCCGGTTTTATGGTGGGAGAACTGGTCAATGCCCCGTTGAGCGGTTTGTTTCGCAGTGAGTTGTTGGTCCCGCTTCCAACAATGCCAACAAACAGCCAATTGACGTCAGCAGTGCTCAGCCTTAACTTCACAGGCAGCTCTGGAACAAATGGCAATTCCACTTTTGGCCCGTTGAGTGTCTATTATAGTTCCAGTCACAACACTCTGACTTTTAACACCACTGACTATTCTTCGGCTGATTTTGTTTTGGTTACGAATTCTTTTTTAACGCCCGATTCACCGCCCGCCATATACAATCTGGACGTCACCCGTCAAGTTGCTACGAATTATTCCATAAATGGTGCTTCGCAGTTTTTAGCTTTACGCTTTCAGGTTGACGGGCTGCAATACCAAGGAGGGAATCATTATTATGGTTTTAGTGATTTTGTGCAGGACTATCCGCTTCCACAGCGCCCGGTGTTTTATCCTGCTCAACTCACCTTGCAATTTAGCCAATTGCCCTCCCCTTCAATTTCCTGTTTATTGAATCAAAACCTTGGTTTGCTTTTCCTGCATTGGCCGGTTGTGGCAAGTAATTATGTGGTGGTATCCGCCGATAAATTAGATTCCGCAAGCTGGAACACGGTTACAAATTCGCCGCTGACATACACAAACAATAATGAAATTTATGTTGGCGTTGCCCCAACGAACAATCAGTGTTTTTTTCGCCTTCGCCAACAATGATTTAATTATGCCGTCGCCTAATTCGCTGATAGGCTCCATACATCTTACACTTCGTTAGCGCAAAGAACCAATTGGAATCGCCCGGCCACCGCCGGCCTCGTTCCCAGCGTTTGATGGCGGCGATTCACTTTGACGCTGGGGCGTTTCTCGCGTAGCGTTTCCGTTCTATTTTCAAAGATTGTCATGATTGGTCTCATTAAAAAACTGTTCGGGTCGCGCAACGACCGCGAAGTCCGGAAATTCTGGCCGCGCGTCAAGCAAATCAACGAGATTGAAGCCGGATTGCAGAAGCTGTCCGACGACGAGTTGCGCGCCAAAACCGCCGCGTGGAAGGAAGAACTTTCCAAGATCACCGACAACGCCGAGCTGGCGCTGAAGCTCAACGAGATTTTGCCGGAAGCCTTTGCCGTGGTCAAAAACGCCTGCCGCCGCCTGAACGACAGCAAGGCGGACGTCGTCGTGCGCGAACATCCGATCCGCTGGGAAATGATCCCGTTCGACGTGCAGCTCATCGGCGGCATCGGCCTGCACAACGGCAAGATCGCGGAAATGGCCACCGGCGAAGGCAAGACGCTCGTCAGCACCATGCCGGTTTATCTCAACGCGCTCACCGGTCGCGGCGTCCACGTCGTGACGGTGAACGATTATCTCGCCGCGCGCGACTCCGAGTGGATGGGCGCAATCTACAAATTTCTCGGCCTGACGGTCGGCGTGATTTTGCACGACCAGCCGCCGAGCGTCCGCCGCGCGCAATACGCCTGCGACATCACCTACGGCACGAACGCCGAGTTCGGCTTCGATTATCTGCGCGACAACGGCATGGCCACGCGCAAAGAGGAGCAGGTTCAGCGCGGGCATTATTTCGCCATCGTGGACGAAGTGGACTCGATTCTCATTGATGAAGCGCGCACGCCGCTCATCATCAGCGGTCCGGCGGTGCACACGTTTGACGAACAATACGCGCAATGGAAACCGCTGGTGGATTCGCTCGTCCGCGCGCAGCAGCAGTTGTGCACCCGGTTTTTGAAGGAAGCGGAGGATTTGATCAAAAAGCTAAATCCGACCGACGGCTCGAACATCACCAACGCCGCCGAGTTGGAACATCAGATCGGCCTGCTGCTGTTCCGCGTCAAAACCGGCCAGCCCAAATCCGAAAACCTGATGAAAATTCTGGAGAACCCGGAATATCTCAAGCTGATGAACCAGGCGGAACTGGATTTGCACAAGGACCAGAAGAAAGTGGATCTTTACCGCGAGAAGGAGGAATTGCTCTTCGCCATTGACGAGAAAAGCCACGAAGCCGACCTCACGGAAAAGGGCCGCAATTTCGTCAGCCCGAAAGATCCGGACGCCTTCATGCTGCCGGACTTGAACACCATGCTGCATGACGTGGACGCCGGCACGGAAACCGACGCGCGCAAACGTCTGGAGGCGAAGACGAAGATTCAGGCTGAGTTCGAGGCCAAGGCGCAGAAGATTCACGCCATCTCGCAATTGCTCAAGGCTTACAGCCTTTACCAGCTCGACGTGGAATATGTCGTGCAGGAAAACAAGGTCATCATCGTGGACCAGCACACGGGCCGGCTCATGCCCGGCCGCCGCTGGAGCGATGGGTTGCACCAGGCTGTCGAGGCCAAGGAAGGCGTGCAGATCGAGCGCGAGACGCAGACGCTGGCGACCATCACGATTCAAAATTATTTCCGCCTTTACACCAAGCTGGCGGGCATGACCGGCACGGCGGAAACCGAGGCGGCGGAATTTTTCGACATCTACAAGCTCGGCGTGCTGACGATTCCGACCAACAAGCCGAACATCCGCAAGGACACGCACGATTCCGTTTACAAAACCCGCCGGGAAAAATTCAACGCCGTTGCTGCCGAAATCAAGGCGATGCACGCGCAGGGCCGCCCGATTCTCGTCGGCACGGTTTCCGTCGAGACCAGCGAAATGCTTTCGCGGATGCTAAAAAAGGAAGGGTTGATTCATTCCGTCCTCAACGCGAAATATCACGAGCAGGAGGCCGAAATCGTCTCCCGCGCCGGACAGCGCGGCGCGATCACCATCGCCACGAACATGGCTGGTCGCGGCACGGACATCAAACTCGGACCGGGCGTCACGGAAGTTGGCGGCTTGCACGTCCTCGGCACGGAACGCCACGAGTCGCGGCGCATTGACCGGCAGTTGCGCGGCCGCTGCTCGCGCCAGGGCGATCCGGGTTCGTCGCACTTTTTCATTTCGCTGGAAGACGATTTGATGCGCCTGTTCGGTTCCGACCGCATCGTGAAGCTGATGGAAAAAATGGGCCTGGAAGAAGGCCAGGAACTGACGCATCCGCTGCTGAACCGCTCGATCCAGCAGGCGCAAAAGCGCGTGGAAGGCCATAATTTCCAGCAGCGCAAACGCACGCTCGAATACGACGACGTGATGAACAAGCAGCGCGGCGTCATCTACGGTTTCCGCAACGAGATCATCAACGGCGAAGACGTCCGCGACCGGCTCATGGACATCATGGAAGAAGTCGTCGTGGACAAGGTTGCGCAGTTCACGAACGCGGAATCCGAGTTCAGCGAATGGAAAGTGCGCTCGCTCGCGGACTGGGTGAACTTGAATTTCCCGCTCGGCCTGCCCGAGGCGGAAATCGTCAAGGCCGCCGATGCCGGCAAGGAAAAACCGGTGGCCGGCTCGCTGTTCGACGGCTTGAGCGAGGCGCAGTTCGCCGTCTGCACGTTTTTGTCCGACAGCATCCGCAAGGCTTACGACCTCAAGATCAGCTTTGAAAATCCCGCCGCGCTGAAGGAAGTCGAACGCTTCACCATCCTGAGCGCGATTGACAAGCTGTGGCAGGAGCATCTTTATGAAATGGACAGCCTGCGTTACAGCATCGGCCTGCGCGCGCATGGCCAGCGCGATCCGCTCATCGAATACAAGGCCGAGGCGTTCAAGATTTTTGACGAGCTGATGGTCAACGTGAAGACGGAAATCTGCCACAACATTTTCCGCAGCGCGTCGTCCATGCTGGCGTTTGAAAACTTTCTGAAGAACGTCCCGCGCCAGACCTTGCACCAGAACACCAGCGCCTTCGGCGGCGGCGGTGTTCCTGCCGCCGGCAGTGCCAGCGACGTTGTCAGCGAAGCGGCGGCGGCGGCGGAAGCCCAAGCCAAAGCCAAGCCCGTCCGCACTGGTCCGAAAGTCGGGCGCAACGACCCCTGCCCTTGCGGCAGCGGCAAGAAATACAAAAACTGCTGCGGGCGGTGATGGGTTCTGCGGCCGGAATCAATGGACTGACCGGCCGCAAATCGTCAGCACAATGCCGACCAGAATTCCGATGACGGCGGGCAGTTTTTTCCAGCCATTCACTTCGCGGAAAAAATACAGCCCGCCAGCGAACGCCACCAGCGTGTTCGCCCGGCGCAAACTCATCACCACGGCTACCAGCGCGGCCGGCTGCCGCAGCGCGCTGAAATAAAGATAGTCAGCCACGAGCAGCGCCAGCGCGATGACCGGAATGCTCCAGCGCCATTGAAATTCATTGCGCGGCCACCACCGCAGTTTCCAGCCGAGCGCGAACGGCGCGAAGAACGCCAGCAGATAAATCGAGAACCAGCATTGCACCGTCGGCACGGAGAAGTTCAGCGTGCCGAGCAGGTATTTGTCGTAGAGCGAACTCACCGCGCCCAGCAGCACGCCAACGATGAGCGACCAGATCCATTTGTTGCGGTGGAAATGCACGCCTTCACGCGCGCCCACGACCGACAAACCGATGAAGGATGCCAGCGTGGTCAGGATGCCGATCGTTTCCAGCCACGTCGGTCGTTCGCCCAAAATCAAGACCGCGCTCACCAAAGTGAACAGCGGGCTGGTCGCCCGGACCGGCGCGCCGAGCGAGAGCGGCAGGTGTTTCAGCGCGTAGTAGGTGCCGATCCACGACGCCGCGACGATGCCGGATTTCAACACCAGTTGCAGATGCTGCTTCCACGTCAGCGAATCCGTGACGAGCGATGCCGGCAGGATTCCGGGATGAATCATCTGCACGGCCAGCAACACCAGCCAAACCGCCGCGCCGGTCAGCGTGCTGAAAAACAACACCGGCGTCACCGCGTTCGCCCGCACCGCGTGCTTGGTGCACAGGTCGTAAACACCAAGGAACAGAGCGGACAACAGTGTGGCGGCAATCCAGTTCATCTAAAAAGCAAAACGGGCGAACCGCAAAGGCCCGCCCGTCGAGCTGAAGTTGGTTCAAATTACATGTGCGCGATGATGTTGTCGCCGAAGGCCGAGCACTTGATCTCCGTCGCGTTGTCCATCTGGCGCGCGAAGTCGTAGGTGACCTTCTTCGAGCCGATGGCGCCGTTCAGACCTTTGAGGATCAAGTCCGCCGCTTCGGTCCAGCCCAAATAGCGGAACATCATTTCGCCGGAGAGCACCACCGAGCCGGGATTTACGACATCCTTGTTCGCGTATTTGGGCGCGGTGCCGTGCGTGGCTTCAAAAATGGCGTGGCCGGTGACGTAATTGATGTTGCCGCCGGGCGCGATGCCGATGCCGCCGACCTGCGCAGCGAGCGCGTCGCTCAAATAATCGCCGTTGAGGTTCAGCGTGGCAATCACGTCGAAGTCCGTCGGGCGCGTGAGCACCTGCTGGAGCGTGATGTCGGCGATGGCATCCTTGATGACGATACCCGCGCCGGGCTTGCCTTCGGGAATCTTGCACCACGGACCGCCGTCGATCTCCACCGCGCCGAATTCCGACTTGGCCAGCTCGTAGCTCCAGTCGCGGAAGCCGCCCTCGGTGTATTTCATGATGTTGCCCTTGTGGACAATCGTCACCGACTTGCTCTTGTTGGTGATTGCGTATTGCACGGCGGAGCGGAAGAGCCGCTGGGTGCCGGTTTTGCTCACGGGCTTGATGCCGATGCCGACGACGTCGGGCGTTTCGCCGAAACGGATTTTCTTAAAGTCCTTCGGGAAATTCGTTTTAAGAAATTCAATTGTTTTCAATGCCGCTTCCTTGCCGGCCTCAAAATCAATGCCAGCGTAAATGTCCTCGGTGTTCTCGCGAAAGATGACCATGTTGACCTTCTCGGGATGTTTCACGGGCGACGGCACGCCGGTGAACCATTGCACGGGACGCAGGCAGACGTAGAGGTCGAGCATCTGGCGCAACGCGACGTTGAGCGAACGGATGCCGCCGCCGACGGGCGTGGTGAGCGGGCCTTTGATGCCGACGAGATATTCATTGAACGCCTCGACGGTGTCGTCGGGCAGCCAGTTGTTAAATTTTTTGAACGATTCTTCGCCGGCGAAAACCTCGAACCACGCGATCTTACGTTTGCCGCCGTAAGCTTTCTGCACCGCCGCGTCGAACACGCGGACGGACGACGCCCAGATGTCCGGGCCGGTGCCGTCGCCGCGGATGAACGGCAGGATGGGATTTTCGGGAACGGTGAGCTTGCCTTTCGCGATGGTGATTTTGCCGCCGGCGGGCGGAGTGACGTCTTTATAGGCCATAATTTGAATTCAGTTAAATAATTCCTTCTGCAAGATGAAAATGCCGAACGCGAAGGAAATCAAGCCAACTTTTGCGAATTACAGGACATTTATTGCGCGAGCCGTTCGCGGTGGGGCTGGTGGTCGCGGTTCCAGCGGCACAGGGCGGCGTCGTTGGTGTCGGCAAACAGAAAGACCAGCGTCGGCGATTCAACGTGGCCGTCGCAAAACAACACGTTCAATTTACCTTGATGACGGGCAGAAGCGCCACGTTGTTCCAAATAGTTCAAATCTTGACGCATGAAATCAATTCCACCGACCACGCTGTCACCAATTGCCATCATATCACTTGGGCTTGCCACTTCTGATTCCTTAACCGGAATCAACGGCAGACGCCCATTATAGAAACCTTCCAAACCGAGCGGCATTTTTTGCGGCGTTTTTGAAATGGGACCGGTATAGCCGATGGGAGCAACTCCAAAAGTATTATATCCGTATGAAGTATAAAATTTGAAATCAACTTTGGCCGACGGACAAAGCCAAACACTGCCATTCAAGAAATCTTTTTTGGGCTTTGAATCATCAAAACCGCCAACCTCAATTTGACGGAGCCAAATTCCTGAATTGTCATCGTTTCCGTTTGTGCCGCCGTAGAAAGTGGGATAAGCATGATTGTCAGCCACAAAGTTTTGAATGCCAATTCCAATTTGGTGCAAATTGTTGACACAATGAATTTGGTGCGCTCTTTTCATCGAACGACTTAAGGCTGGCAGCAACAGCGCGGCCATGATTCCTATAATGGCGATAACGACCAAAAGTTCAATTAACGTGAATGCCGACTGAACTCTTGGTTGTTGAGTTTTCATCACGCAACGGCAAGTTGCTTCGTGGTTGCGGCAGTTTCACCGAAATGCGCCTTCACCTTGGCGACGGTGTTCGCGACGGACAGACCGTATTTCGCGCGAAGTTCGTCCTGCGTGGTGGCGTGTTCGATGAACTGGTCCGGCCAGCCGATGCGCACCACGGGCGTGGTCACGGCCTTTTCGCTCAAGAGTTCCAGCACCGCCGAGCCGTAGCCGCCCATCAGCACATGGTCTTCCAGCGTCACAAGCAAATCCGCGTCGCGCCCGAACTGCTCATGCACCGTCGCGTCAATCGGCTTGGTGAAGCGCGAGTTGATGACGGCCACGTCGTAGCCTTCGGCGTTAAGTTGCGCCGCAGCTTTGTTCGCAATGGCGTTCATCGGGCCAAGGCCGAACAGCGCGATTTTCTTTTTGCCGTTTTTGGCAAAATTCTGTTGCACGACCGCCTTGCCGACTTCGATGAGCGCGGGTTCATCCTTCACCGGCACGCCTTCCGCCGCGCCGCGCGGATAGCGGATGAACGTGGGATGATTGATGGTCGTGGCGGTGAACATCATGTCCGCGAGTTCGTCCTCGTTGGCCGGAGCCATCGCGACGACATTCGGGAAACAGCGCAAATACGAAATGTCGAAGATGCCGTGATGCGTCGGTCCGTCGTTGGCGGAAAGGCCAGCACGGTCCATGCAGAAAATCACCGGCAAATCCTGCAAACAAACGTCGTGGTGAATGCAGTCATAGGCGCGCTGAAGGAAGCTAGAATAAATCGCCACAATCGGGCGCAATCCCATCGTCGCCATGCCGGCGGCGAAGATAACACCATGTTCCTCGGCAATGCCGACATCGTAGTAACGCTCCGGCATCGCTTTTTCCAGATGCTTCATGCCCGTGCCGCTGGGCATCGCGGCGGTGAGGCCGATGACGGCTTCATTTTTCTTCGCCAACTTCACGACGGTTTGGCCCATTACGTCCTGATACATCGGCGGCGTGCCGGGGCGCACGGCTGGCGTTTCGCCGGTGGCGGCGTTGTAAGGGCCGAGGCCGTGGAATTTTTCCGGCTGTTTCAACGCGGCTTCAAAGCCCTTGCCCTTTTGCGTCAAAACGTGGATGACGATCGGATGGTCGCACGTCTTCGCAAATTCCAGCGTGCTGATGAGCAGCGGCAGATCGTGGCCGTCAATCGGGCCGAGATAGCGCATGCCCATTTCCTCGAACAACACCGGCGATCCCTGGCCGCCGCGGCCGTCGGATTCCACGAGGCTGGTGGATTTATTCAGGCCAACGCCAGTCAGCGCGCCCTTGAAACCGCCCTCGGCGCGGTGCGCGAGCTTGAGTGCGAGTTCGCCTTTCGGCAGACGGCGGACGAAATTTTCAAAATCGCGCGCGAGCTGGTTGTAACGTGGATTGGTGATGAGCTTGTTGAGGTAGCCGGAAATCGCGCCGACGTTCTTGGCGATGCTCCACTCGTTGTCGTTGAGGATGCCGATGAATTTTTTGGTCGTGTGGCTGACGTTGTTCATCGCCTCGAAGGAAATGCCGTTGGTCAACGCTGCGTCGCCAAAAATGCAGACGACGTTTTCGTTCGAGCCGCGCTTGTCGCGCGCCGCCGCCATGCCGAGCGCGGCGGACAGCGCCGTGCCGGCGTGACCGGCACCGAAGCAGTCGTGTTCGCTCTCGGTGCGCAGCGCGAAGCCGTTCAAGCCGTCCGTCTGGCGGATGGTGCGGAACCGATTTTTGCGGCCAGTCAAAATCTTGTGGACATAAGTCTGATGGCTCACGTCCCAGACGAATTTGTCCTTCGGTGTGGTGAAAACCTTGTGCAGCGCGATGGACAGCTCGACCACGCCGAGGTTCGGACCGAGATGGCCGCCGCCCTTGGCGAGGCCCTCGATCAGCTCGGTGCGGATTTCGCCGGCGAGTTCCTGCAATTGCGGCACTGTGAGCTTTTTGACGTGCTCCGGTCCGTCCACCATGTCCAAGTATCGGCTCATATTTTCGTTAAATTATCAAATCGCTGAATAGCTGAATCGGAAATCGCCGCGCGGATTTCTTCAAAGCGGCGCGGCCTCGGCTTAAGCCTCCGCACCCGTCTCAAACGGTTTCAATTTTAGTTCACCCGCTGCGGTAATTTCCAGTTGCTGGATTTTAACCTCCGCCTCGGCGAGTTTTTCCTGGCAGATTTTTACCAGCCGCGCGCCTTCCTCATACCTGGCGAGCAAAGTTTCCAACGGCAGATCGTCCGCCTCCATGGCATCAACGATGCCCTCAAGTTTTTTGATGGCATCTTCAAACGGCACGCTGCCCCTGGCCGCGTCACCGGCCTTGGCTGGTTTTGACATGTTGGAAAAATAAGGAAAAACCCCATCCGCGTCCAGCGTGGAGACAAACGAATCACCTATCAACGCGGCTGAAAATTATACCCTCGGCCAGCCGGGTGGTTAATGACTGGCCGGCGGACACCTTCGCGGCGTCGCGCAAAACTTTTCCGCTCGCCGTGTCCGTCGTGATGGAATAGCCGCGCGCCAGCACCTGCGACGGTCCGAGTGAATTCAGTCTTCGTTCCAACTGGCGCAACGTTTCCCGCCGCGCCTTCAAGGCCAGCGACGGCTTTGCGCGCAAAAATCTTCCGGCGAGATTCTGAAAAATTAAACCACGGGAACGCGAAGCTGATTTTAATCCGCGCAACAATCCTGATTGCAAATCGTCCAGCCGTTGCAACGAATCGTTCAGTTTCCGGCGCGGGTGCAGCCGCGCCAGCCGGCTGCCAAGCTGCGAAAAACTTTCCGCCGCCGATTCCAAGCCGCGTCGCGCCGCGCGTTGCAGCAATTCCGGCGCGTCGCCGACAAACTCGCGGCTCGCGAACACGCCTTCGGTGATGATTTCCGCCGCCGCGCTCGGCGTGGCCGCCCGGAAATCAGCGACAAAATCCGCGATGGTGAAATCAATCTCGTGGCCGACGGCAGAGACAACGGGAATGGCCGATTCAAAAATTGCCCGCGCCACGACTTCCTCGTTGAACGCCCACAAATCCTCCAGCGATCCGCCGCCGCGCGTGACAAGAATGAGGTCAATTGCGAACTGCGAATTGCGAATTGCGGATTCATTCAGCAACCGGATGCCTTCCGCAATTTCCTTAGCCGCGCCGTCGCCCTGCACGCGGCACGGCGCGAGGATTATTTCCAAGCCCGAATTCCGCCGCTGAACAACATGCAGCACATCACGGATGGCCGCGCCGGTGGGCGACGTGACCAAGCCGATGCGCTGTGGATATTTTGGCAGCGGACGTTTCCGTTCCGGTGCGAACAATCCTTCCGCCGCGAGCTTCAACTTCAGTTTTTCGAACGCGATTTGCAGCGCGCCAACGCCCTGCAATTCCACCGCGCGGACGATGAGTTGATATTGCCCGCGCGCCTCGTAAACCGTCACGTCGCCTTGCAGCAAAACCTTCTGACCATCGGCCAACAGTTCGCGATGCGGCACCTTTTCGCGACTGAACAGCACGCAGTTCAACTGCGCCGCCGCGTCTTTGAGCGTGAAATACATGTGGCCGGAACTTTGCGCGCGCAGGTTCGTGACCTCGCCGCCCACCCAGATCTGGCCGATCTGCTTTTCCAGCAACGCGCGGATCTGCCCGGTCAGTTCCGACACCGACAAAACCTTGCGCGTCTGCTCTGGCGGGAACAACTCGCCGAAGTTCCATTGTGATTTGGATTTGCTCATCAAATGCGAAGCCAATTAAGCCACGCCCGCCGCACCGAAGCAAGCGAAGGGCACATTCACTTTTGAAATGACGGCGACGGTTTGCAACTTTGTTGTCGGCATACCGAACTCTTCTGCGCTAGGCTCATGGCACAAAACAATTCCAAACTTTCGAGCATGAAAATTCTTTTTATCGGCGGCACCGGCACCATTAGCTCGGCCTGCGCCCAACTGGCACTCGCGCGCGGCTTCGAACTCACCATCCTCAATCGAGGTAATCGCCCGACTTGGCCTGGCGCGCGGCAGATTAAGGCGGACATCAACGATGCGGCAGCGTCGGCAACCGCGCTCGGAAACGAAAAATGGGATGCGGTCGTGGATTACATCGCGTTCACGCCGGCGGAACTGGAGCAGCGCATCGGCTTGTTTCGCGGGCGCACGGCGCAATTCATTTTCATCAGCTCGGCCAGCGCCTACCAGAAGCCGCTTGCGAGCTTTCCCATCACCGAGTCCACGCCGCTGGTGAATCCGTTCTGGGATTATTCGCGGAACAAAATCGCCTGCGAAGAACGGCTGTTGCGCGCGTTGCGCGAGGAAAATTTTCCAGCAACGATCATCCGTCCATCGTGGACTTATGACGAAAGGCACATCACGGTGCCGGTGAACAGCCCGAAAAATTTTACCATCGTGGATCGGTTGCGGCGCGGCCAGCCGGTGATCGTGCCCGGAGACGGCACCTCGCTCTGGACGATGACGCATAACACGGATTTTGCAAAAGGGCTGTTCGGCTTGCTCGGTCATCAAGGTGCCATCGGCCATGCGATTCACATCACCTCGGACGAAGTGCTGACATGGAACCAGCTTTACGAGGCCGTGGCGGAAGCGGCGGGCGCGCCAAAACCCAAGCTCGTTCACATCGCGTCGGATTTCATCACCGCCTGCCTGCCGGAATTTTCAGGTGGTCTGCACGGCGACAAGGCGCACTCCGCGATTTTTGACAATTCCAAAATCAAACGCTTCGTGCCGGACTTCGTCGCCACCACACGATTCCGCGACGGCATGGCCCGCAGCGTGAAATGGTTCGACGCCGATCCGGCGCGGCAGGAGATTGACGCCGCCGCCAATGCTGTGTGGGACAAACTCATCGCCGCCTACGAACGCGGGCTGGATGCGGCGCGGAAGGAATTTGGCTATTGAAATTTTGACCGGTCAGTTCATTCAAAGCGATTTGGCCACGCGGCGGAAGTGGTAGCCGAGGATGGCGAGTTCCATGGCGTGCGGGAACTGGCGCGGTCGCCGGAGCAGCGTGCCCACAAACAACCGCCAATATCCGACGCGGCCCCGATGCCACACGCCCAACACCCAGAAAGATTTCAGGAACGCAAAAAAATCGGCGCGCGACAACGGTCGTCGCGGACCGCTCGGCCGGTGGCTTTTGAGGAACGTGCGGATGCGCCGGTAATAATTGCCCGGCTCATAAAGTTTCTTCACCAGCTCGCGGTAGCCGAATTGCAAAAACTCGCGGTTCAGCGTGGGCTTGAAGTTCAGTTCCGAGTCCAAGTTGTTGCCGGAACTTTCGGCTTCGAGGCGGCCCTCGTTTTTCAACCGCTGCCAGAGGCGCGTCTGCGGCAGCGCGGTGAGCAGGCCAACCATCGCCGTCGCCACGCCGGAGCGCTGGATGAAATCAAACTGCCGCTTGAAGATGTCCTTCTGGTCGCTGTCGAAGCCCACGATGAATCCACCCATGACCTCCAGCCCGGCGCGTTGCAGCGTCTGCACCGAGGCGACGAGATCGCGATTTCCGTTCTGGACTTTGTGACATTCCGCCAGCGACTCGACCGAGGGTGTTTCGATGCCGACGAAAACCTTCTTGAAGCCGGCTTGCACCATCAGCGCGCAAAGTTCCGCATCATCGGCTAGATTCACCGACGCTTCGGTAAGAAACCCGATGCAGGTGCGCGTATGTCGCCGCCATTCGATCAAGGCGTGCAGCAGCGTCCGGGTCCGCACTTTGTTGCCGATAAAATTATCGTCCACGATGAAGACCATGTCGTTCCAGCCTTTTTGTCGCAGGCCATCGAGTTCGGCAATTAGTTGCGCCGGCGTTTTGGTGCGCGGCGTGCGACCGTTCATCACGATGATGTCGCAAAATTCGCAGTCGAACGGGCAGCCGCGCGAAAACTGCACGGACATCGTGACGTAATGGCGGAATTTAATCAGATCCCAGCGTGGCACCGGCGTGCGGGTGATGTCCGGCCGGTGTGACGTTTGGTAAATGAATTTCAGCCGACCACTTTGCAGATCAGCCACAACCTGTGGCATCAGTTCCTCGGCTTCACCAAGCACGAAGTGCTGGATTTCCGGAAACGCCTCGTGGCCGGTTGTGAACAAGGGTCCGCCAGCGATGACGGTTTTTCCAAAAGCCGCGCACCGCGCCACAATTTCACGCACGGAATCCTTTTGCACAATCATCGCGCCCAGCATGACATAATCCGCCCAGCGCAAGTCCTGTTCCTTGAGTTTTTCGACGTTCATGTCCACCAGCTTGAGTTGCCATTCCGGCGGGAGCATCGCGGCCACGGTCAGCAAGCCCAGCGGTGCCATGGAGGCTTTGCGCGAAACAAAACGGATGGCGTGCTTGAAACTCCAAAAGGTGTCCGGCGTCCGGGGGCTGATGAGAAGAATATTCATATTATAAACTAACGATTGAAACCCGCAGTTCAAACCTAGGCCCGATAAGCCGCCCCGGCAAGTTTATTAAAAACACCGGCTCGGCCCACCGACCGCTACGCCAGCTCGATGCCGACCGGGCAATGGTCGCTGCCTAAAATTTCCGGACGGATGAACGCCCTTTTGAGTCGGGGCCGGAGCGACTGCGAGATGAGAAAATAATCAATGCGCCAGCCGACATTCCGCGACCGCGCGCCGGACATCGGACTCCACCAACTGTAATGTCCCCCGCCCTTCTCGAATTCACGGAAGGTATCCACGAAACCGGCGTTCACGAACGCAGAAAAGCCGTTGCGTTCTTCGATGGTGAAGCCGTGGTTGCGAATGTTGGCTTTGGGATTGGCGAGGTCAATCTCCGTGTGCGCCACATTCAAATCGCCACAGAAGATTACAGGTTTTTTCTTCTCCAGTTTTTTCAAGTATCGCAAAAAATCGGCATCCCAAACCTGACGGTAAGACAGCCGCTCCAGTTCGCGCTTGGAATTCGGCGTGTAAACATTCACGAGGAAATAATCCTTGAACTCGGCGGTTAGCACCCGGCCTTCGCGGTCGTGTTCGACAATGCCGACGTGCGGCGTGACTTTCAGCGGACGCTCTTTCGTGAAAATAGCGGTGCCGGAATAGCCTTTCTTTTCGGCGCAGTTCCAAAACGTCGCATAGCTGGCGGGCCAGAGCTGTTCAACCTGGTCGGGGGTGCATTTGGTTTCCTGCAGGCACAGCACGTCGGGCTGCTCGGCGGCGAGGTATTCCAGAAAGTTTTTCTTCAACACGGCGCGCAAGCCGTTGACGTTCCAAGAAATCAGTTTCACGCCGACGAGATTACAGAAAACCATGAATGAAGACAAATCAACACGAATTCGGCAACCGTCCCTTTCAGTTGAATAAATCCGCCGGCTCCTTCATCTAATCATGCATGAACAAAATTGCATTAACTCTGGCAGTCCTGCTTTTGCTGGTGTCCCTCGCGCCGGCGCAGACTAACTTCGCCAGCCTTTCGACCACGAAGCCGCTGCCGACGATTAATTTTGTGCTGCAACAGGTGGTTGCCCGCGCGGTCAGCCAGGAGGACAAGAACGACAATTTGTTCGACATGAACTACCAATATACCCGCACCCGGACATGGGAATACCGCAACGGCGCGGGCGAATTGAAAAGCTGCGAGGAAAAGCGCAGCGTGGAAAACAAGCCGTTGCGCATGACCGCATTGGCCGCCAGTTACGCCGCAGCGAAGAAGCCTCTCCCGCCGCCGCCAGCCATAAAAAATGAACCGCCGTCAGAAACTCATTCCAACCTCCACGGCCAGGCGCTCAAGGTGAAAGATTATTCCATTCCAAATCTGGTCAAGCGGTTTCAATTCACGCTCGTCGGACGGGAAACGCTGAACGACCGGCCGTCGCTCGTGGTGGATTTCAAACCCCTCAACGATCACCTGCCGGTGAACCAGTTCGCGGACAACTTCATCAACAAGGCCGCCGGCCGCGTCTGGATTGATGAGGAGGATTACGCCATCGCTCAGGCACAGTTGCATCTCACCGAACAGGTCAACGTGTTCTGCGGCATTGTCGGCGCGGTGTGGAAGTTCAACTACGAGTTCACCCGACTACGGACGCCGGAAGGCTATTGGTTTGCGCGGAGCATGGACTGGCATCTCGAAGGCCGCGAAGTGGTGATCAACCGCATCGTGGATTACCACGAGCGGAAACTCAATGAACAGAAAATCATGGCGACGACGAGCAGCCGTTGACGCGCCTGCAACGCTTTTAATCCACCCGCAGCGATTGCGACTGGAACTTTTCGATTCCAAACGTGCTCCAATCAATCCGCACCGCTTGATCATCATGGAGCCACTGATCAAAGGAATCGCCGGAATCGGATTTAGCAGAGCCAACGACGAATTCCGTAAGAAGCTGAACGGAATCAGCTTTCACAATTTTAAATCTTATCGTTGTGTCGTGGGAAGCCAAGCTGCGCGAAAACTAACCGCCGCCGGGTGAAAAGCAAGATGTGATTTTAGATTTTTATTAACCCGTTATTAACAGTTTTTCCGTCGCGTTGACGCTGCCGGCAAAGACGGCTACCTTGCTGCCAGTTAATAATGATAGCCAACCTTGCCAGCAAACCAACGACCGAACCGAATTTCCGCACCGGCGACGAGCGCCTCGTGAAGCTCACGGCCAGCGCGGCCAGCAAGGTTTCCACGCTGCTCACCAAACAGGGCCGGCCCGCCGGCGTTTTGCGCGTGGCGGTGGTCGGCGGCGGCTGCTCCGGCCTCCAATACAAAATGGATTTGCAGGACGGCCCGGCCAGCCGCGACATACTCGTCGAGAGCGGCGGCGTGCGCGTGGTGGTGGATCCCAAGAGCGCGCTTTATGTCACCGGCAGCGAACTGGATTACGTCGAGGCGTTGCAGGACGGCGGGTTCAAGGTGAAAAATCCCAACGCGGCGACGAGCTGTTCCTGCGGCGAAAGCTTCAGTGCGTGATTCAATTAAAAATTCAAAATGAAAAACTTAAAAACGGCCGGGTCTCTGCCGTTCATTTTGAATTTTACATTTTTAATTTTTAATTGTGGTTGATAATTTCGCCTTGCTCAACGAACCACGCCGGCCGTGGCTGGAAGCGGATCTGCTCAAGCAAAAATTTCTTGCGCTGGCATCCATCACGCATCCTGACCGCGTTCACAATGCGAGCGAATCCGAAAAAGCCGAAGCGGCCAAGCGCTACGCTGAACTAAACGCAGCTTTCAACTGCCTGGCCGAACCGAAGCTGCGCCTGCTCCACCTGCTCGAACTCGAACTCGGCGCAAAGCCGAAAGACATCCAGCAGATTCCCGCCGTGCTCGCAAACCTGTTTGCCGAGGTGGCAAATAGTTGCCGGAACACCGATGGCTTTCTCATGGAAAAATCCAAGGCAACCTCACCGCTGGTGCAGGTCCAGTTGTTCGAGCGCGGACAGGATTGGGTCGAGAAATTGAATGGTTTGCAAAGAAAATTGAACGAACTGCGCGAGCAACTGAACGGCGAATTAAAATCATTCAACGCGCAATGGATTTCAGCGGACGCGGTTTCGCGCCGGGAAATTTTGCCAAAGCTGGAGGAGCTTTACCGGCTGTTCGGCTATTTTAACCGCTGGAGCAGCCAGATTCAGGAACGCGTGGTTCAGCTTTCGCTCTGAAATACAATCACGCTCAACGGCGGCAGGTTGAATTCCGCCGAGTGTTGATGGCCGTGGCACGGTTGGTTTTGCGCGGTGACGCCGCCGTAATTTCCTTGGTTGCTGCCGCCGTAAATCTCCGCGTCGCTGTTCAGGGCTTCCTTCCACTTGCCGCCGCGCGGCAGGCCGATGCGATAAAATGGACGTGGCACGGGCGTGAGATTTAGAATGACGACGGTTTGATTTTTGCCATCCGCCGTCTGGCGCAAAAATGACAAGACGCTGTTTTCGCGATCAGTGCAGTCAATCCAACTGAAGCCGGCGTGATCATAATCCGCCTGCCAAAACGCGGGCGAATTTTGGTAAAGCGCGTTCAAGTCCGCGACAAATTTTTGCGCGCCGCGATGGAACGGGCCGGCGTCGAGCAGCCACCAGTCGAGCTGTGCGTTTTCGTTCCATTCCTTTGTCTGGCCAAATTCGCCGCCCATGAACAACAATTTTTTTCCAGGGAACAGCCATTGATACGCGAGCAGCGTGCGAAGATTCGCGAATTTCTGCCAGTCGTCACCAGGCATCCGCGTGATGAGCGAGCCTTTGCCGTGAACCACTTCGTCGTGCGAGAGCGGAAGCACAAAGTTTTCATTGTGATGATAGAGCATCGCGAAGGTGAGATCGTTCTGATGGTATTTGCGATGGACCGGCTCACGTTTGAAATAGCCCAGCGTGTCGTGCATCCAGCCCATGTTCCACTTGAAGTTGAAGCCCAGTCCGCCGATGTATGGCGGGCGCGTCACTTGCGGCCAGGCGGTAGATTCCTCGGCGATGGTCAGCACGCCGGGAAATTCCGTGTGGGTGATGTGGTTGAACTTTTTCAGGAATTCAATCGCCTCCAGATTTTCGCGGCCGCCAAATTGATTCGGAATCCATTCGCCGGCTTTGCGCGAATAATCCAAATAAAGCATCGAAGCGACGGCATCCACGCGCAGGCCATCAATGTGAAAACGCTCGCACCAGAAGAGCGCGTTGGCGACGAGAAAATTGGAAACTTCGTTGCGCCCGAAATTAAAAATCAACGTGCCCCAATCTTGATGCGCGCCTTTGCGCGGGTCTTCGTGCTCGAACAGCGCCGTGCCGTCGAATTTGGCGAGCGCCCATTCGTCGCGCGGAAAATGCGCCGGCACCCAGTCCACAATCACGCCGATGCCGGCCTCGTGGAGCGCGTTGACGAGAAATTGAAAATCCTCCGGCGTGCCAAACCGGCTAGTCGGCGCGTAAAAGCCGGTGACCTGATAACCCCACGATGGATAGTAGGCATGCTCGGCCACCGGCAGAAATTCGACATGCGAGAAGCCGAGGCGCGTGACGTATTCGACGAGCGGTTTCGCCAGTTCGCGGTAGCTCCAGGATTCGGTCGCGTTTTTTTTCTGCCACGAGCCGACGTGCATTTCATACACGCTCATCGGCGAACGCAGCGGATCGCGCTCGGCGCGCTTTTTCAACCATGCAGCATCGGTCCATTTGAAGTCCTTGGTTTCCCAGACGATCGCCGCCTGTTTGGGCGCGACCTCGAAGAAGAATCCGAACGGATCGGTATTCAGCTTGATGTTGCCGTGCGCGTCGCGGATCTCAAATTTGTAATGCGCGCCCTGCCCCACGCCAGGAATGAAAATCTCCCAGACGCCGGACGCGCCGAGCAGGCGCATCGTATGAACACGTCCGTCCCAGTTATTGAAATCGCCAACCACGCTGACGCGCTGCGCGTTCGGTGCCCAGACCGCGAAGCTCGTGCCGTGGACGCCGTCAATCGTTCGCAATTGCGCGCCGAGCTTGTCGTAAATTTTTCGCTCATCACCTTTGCCGAACAAAAACAAATCCGCTTCTCCCAATGTCGGCAAAAAAGAATAAGCATCGCGTGTGCGATGCGTGTGACCGGCATTATCCGTGATGACGAGATCGTAGGCGTAAACGGCATTTGCCAACTGGGTGACGCCTTCAAACACATCCGAGTTAGGAATCCGCTTCAACTCGAACTTCGGTTTGTCCTTTTCATGCACGGGCTGGACCTCGACTTTTTTGGCGTCGGGCAGGAGCGCGCGGACGACGACGCCGGATTTGTCCCCCAAGGGCTGCATGCCCAGCAGCGAGTGCGGCGACTGATGGGTCAGTTCAACGAGACTGCGCAGTTCATCTTTGGTGAGCAACATAACGCGAAAAATTTATAACAGAGTCTTTTCCTCAAGGCACGGCAAAGCAATGGCAAAGTGAAAAATTATGCAAAGCCGCTTAAGATGGGTTTGTGGCTGATGATTAGGTCAGGCGCAAAAAATTCGTCCGGCGGCAGACGCCAAGGAGGTGGAGGTGAGGAACCCCGCTGAAGAGACGTGCTGCCACCGAACAGTCACCTTTTTCCCAGATTCCACCAAACGCTGCCATCCGTCCTTTGCCGTTTACTTATCTTTTTTTGTCATCGCTGCGATTCCGGCTTCACCGCCCGGCGACCACGTCTCATTTTCGCGTAGTTCAATGCCCGGCTTGAGAAAGGCGATGCGCCGGGTTTTGTAAAGCATGCCGAGCGCCTGCTTGAATGCCTTTTTGCTCACGCCAAAATTCTGCCG
>Ga0302320_10005063_pt1 | contig 29649 bp, 16 predicted proteins | sample Bog_T0_3_FD_202130 | JGI IMG/M metagenome (GOLD analysis project Ga0302320, IMG submission 202130) | Peat permafrost microbial communities from Stordalen Mire near Abisko, Sweden - Bog_T0_3 | ecosystem: Environmental > Terrestrial > Soil > Wetlands > Peat | place: Sweden: Abisko, Stordalen Mire...
CACGATGAGAGAACGCTGGTTGTCGACCTTCTCGCGGGAGTCGTGCTTGACGTAGACGTCCATGTCTTTCTCGGCCTGGAGGAACAGTTGCTCATCGCCCATTTTGTCCTCAAAGCGGAGTTCGTTGTAGTTGGAGCTACTGCCCTGTTTGCTGCTGCGCGTCTTGACGCCGCTCCGGGTGTAGTACTTGGGCAGCTCATAGGGAGGCATTTGCGAAGCGTTGTATACCGAGCCGGTCACCAGTGGTTGATCGGGATCGCCCTCGAGAAATTCGACGACAACTTCCTGGCCTACGCGCGGCCAGAAGTGCGCGCCCCAGCTTCCGCCAGCCCAGGGTTGTGCTACCCGCACCCAACAAGTTGATTCTTCGTTACTCTTGCCAAGGCGGTCCCAATGGAATTGGAGGCGAACTCTCCCATACTTATCAAGCCAGCTCTCTTCTCCGGACTTCACGGTGATTACCGCGGTTTGTGGCCCTTGAACAACGGGCTTTGGAGCAACGCGGCGCGGTCGATACGGGACAGAAAAAGGAATCGCGGTAAAACTGTTCTGATAGGGCAAACCCTTGCTGTCACCACTGAAATAACTTGGCGCCTGAGACATGTTGTGCTGCACTGACACGAGCGCGTACTTATTGGCCAGACTGCGCTGCTCGGTTAGTTCAAACTGGTATCCGCAACTGAATGCGCGTGCCGCCGAGTTTCCGCTCAATACCACATAATCTGCCTCTTCTTCCTGCATGCGCACTCGAGTAAAGGCTTCGCCTGTCGGTTCCACGTCGCCCAGCCTGGCGCCGGTCTTGTTGAAGATCAGCGCATATTCGCCCGGATAATCGTAGAGTTTCAGCGTGGGGTTATTGGCCACTGGAACGGTTGTGGATTCGGTCTTTTCCAGCGTCTTGGAGGGCATCTCGAAGTGGTAGTCGCGAAGATCCCACTTGCCGGGACGCAGTTCGTGCTGGAGGCTGGCGCTTAGAACGGTATCGAGCCGCTCGCCATAGCCACCTTCCGGCGCGAAGCGAAATTTGCCTCCGTTATCGGGCACCGGCTTGAAAGCGCTATTGGAATCCGCTAATACCAGGGTGTGTCCGCGTTGAGTGTGCTCGAAGTAATAGAAAATACCCTCCAACTCCAGGAGACGCGAGATGAAGTTAAAATTTGTCTCTCGATACTGCACGCAGTAGTCGCGCTGCACATACTGCTTGGTCAGGGCGTCACGATAGGAAACCAGGTCACTGTAGTCGGCTTGTAATTCGTCGAAGATCTTTTTGACGATCTGCGGAACCGATAGGTCCTGGAAAACACGGCAGTCGGACTTGAGCGTCAACAGCCATGCCCAAGGCACGGCCTCCATGTGGTAATACTGAAAGCGCTCGTCGCGACGGCCCTCGACGAGGCGCTTCATAATGGCGCTGAAGCAGCGCTCCCCGGACTTCAGCGCTACGGTCAGGGTAACCTTGCGACCCAAAAGGTCCTCCGCTTTCACGTCACTGATGCGACGTGCCTGAAGGTCGAGCAGAAGATCCATTTCGAGGGAAAACAGACCGGACAAGGCTTCCGCGCCGATGCAATGCTCGACCAGCAGAACGTCTTCCCCGGCCGGAGTATTCAACCGGAGAAGACGATCCTTTTGCGTAATCGTAGCCACTCCACTGCTATTCGTTGACATTGCGAGCCTGTCAATCTCCCGGCTACGCTCGACTCATAACTGGAGCGGGCCAGCCGGGATGCTACTGGTTAGGCCGAGGCCGCGGTGGTGACGACACTCCCCGGGTCGGTGAAATCGTAAACAAACGAACCCTCGGCGTCGAGGCCAACCCGGATCGTCGCAACCTTTGTGCCCTCCGCTAGTTGCTCGAGCAGTTGGCGAGAGACTTCGGGCAGGAGAGTATTCGTCAAGATGTTGTCCACGTTGCGCGCGCCACTCTCGACCTCGGTGCAGCGCTTTGCGATTTCATTGATAAGTTCCTCGCCATAAAGCAACGTGATGCGATGGCTTTCCAACAGCCGCTTCCGGATCTTGCCCAGCTTGAGCACGATGATCTTTTTCATCGCTTCGTCGCGGATCGGATAGAACGGCAATACCAACATGCGCCCGAGAAACGCCGGCTTGAATATCTTATTAAGTTCCGGCTTGATGGCAGTGACGAGCGCCGCAGGCAGCGGTGCCGTCTCAGGGTCCGCACAGAGCTTCATCATCGTATCCGTGCAGGCGTTAGAGGTAAGGAGAATGATTGTGTTCTTGAAGTCAATGACCCGTCCCTCCGCATCCTCCATATGCCCCTTGTCAAACACCTGGTAGAAGAGTTCGAGCACGTCCGGGTGCGCCTTCTCCACTTCATCGAGCAACACCACGGAATACGGGCGGCGGCGAACCGCTTCAGTCAGCACTCCGCCTTCGCCGTAACCAACGTATCCTGGAGGCGAACCCTTGAGAGTGCTCACCGTATGGGCTTCCTGAAATTCCGACATATTGATCGTGATCAGGTTGCGCTCGCCGCCGTAGAAGAGATCGCTCAGGGCCAGGGCGGTCTCCGTCTTGCCAACGCCGCTCGGTCCAACGAGCATGAAGACGCCAATTGGTTTGTTGGGATCATCGAGGCTGGCGCGGGAGGTTACCACGCGCTGCCCGATAGCCTTCAGGGCATAATCCTGACCGATGATCCGCTGGCCTAGATAGTCGTCGAGCTTAAGCACGGCGGCAATCTCATCCTTCACCATCTTTCCGGTAGGAATGCCGGTCCAGCCGGAAATCACCTCTCCTACAACCTCGGCGTCAACGCAGACGCCCATTAGTGGATGGTCTCCCTGAACGATCTTCAACTGGCTTTCCAGTTCCAGCAGCTCCGCTTTCAAGTTGGGCGCTTCGACTGCGGCCAGGGGCTCGCTCGGCGGAGACGCAGGCGCATCGGAAGCAACGTCCTTTGCCGGGGCTGCCGGGGTTGCCGCTGGAGGCCGAATGGAACTCTGCTCGATCTTTGCCTGCAACGCGCGAACTTGCTCTACCAAGTCCCGCTCCTTCTGCCAGCGCTCGCGCAAGGCAACCAGTTCGTCCTCCAATTTCTGTTTGTCAGCGACGATCAATTGCAGCCGTTCGGAGTGATCGGCACCAAGAACTTCTTCCCGGTCGAGAATCCGCTGCTGCGTTGCGAGGTCGTCGATTCTCCGCTCAAGATCCTCTACCGCGGCGGGCTTTGCCGCCTGCCCCAGAGCCAGACGGGCACAGGCCGTATCGAGCACGCTGACTGCCTTGTCAGGCAGTTGCCGTCCGGCCAGGTAACGAGCAGAAAGTTTGACGGCGGAGTTGACGGCTTCATCGAGAATCCGCAAATTGTGATGCTTCTCCAGGTTCGCCACAATTCCGCGCAACATCACCTGGCATTGCGGCACGCTGGGTTCATCGACTTTTACCACCTGGAAGCGGCGGGCCAGCGCGGCGTCTTTCTCAAAGTACTTCTTATATTCGCTCCAAGTGGTTGCCGCTATGGTGCGTAATTCGCCACGAGCCAGTGCCGGTTTCAGTAATTGCGCAGCGTCGCCCTGGCCAGCCGAACCACCGGCGCCAATCATTGTATGCGCTTCATCTATAAACAGAATGATCGGAATCGGCGAAGCCTTGCACTCTTCGATGATTCCTTTCAGGCGATTTTCAAATTCACCTTTGACGCTGGCACCAGCCTGCAATAGCGCAAGGTCCAAAGTGCGAATCACGGTCTTCCGCAGATGTTCGGGCACGTCGCCGGAAACTACTCTTTGCGCGAAGCCCTCGACAACCGCCGTCTTGCCGACGCCAGCTTCACCGGTCAAAATCGGATTGTTCTGGCGGCGGCGCATCAGGATATCGATCACCTGGCGAATTTCGAGGTCGCGTCCAAGTACCGGGTCGATCTTGCCTGCCTTAACCTTGTCATTCAAGTTCAGCGTGAACTGATCGAGGTTGGGAGTTTTGCTGCCTAGAAATGTTCCAGGCTGGCCTTGTCCACCGGCAGCCGCGCCGCTCACCAGCGGCTTAGTGGCGCGATCTTCAATGGAACCAGCGACGATGGCATAGAAATCCGACCTCAATTGCTCGGCGTTGATCTTGAGGAATTCACGGCTGATCTCGCGCGCGTAGCGCAGCAGTTCTTCGTCAGCAACCAGCGCATGAATCGTGAAGCCGGTACGAATCTCGGCCGCCCCGAAACCGAGCGTCCCCGTCACCCACGACTCGCGAAATAACCTCAGCAACGCCGGACTAAACAGAGGGTTGCTTCCGCTGCCACGCTTCAGGACATCGAGCGCATGACTCAGGTCGCCCATCAGCACGGACTTGTTTAGCGCGAAGGCCTTGGCGATGCGCGCAAAATCCAGATCTTCCCGCTCCAGTGCCTTCACTAGATAGTGAGGTAGGTCTGCGTCGTAATTCGTGCGGGCGCGGCACAACTGAAGCGCTCCCTCCAGAATCTCGCGCGTCGGCGTGTTCAGTTTCTGTATAAGCGATTTCCAATCCGATGCCATAATTCCTCCTGGACTGAATTCGAGCATTGCCCCGTTCTGCGAGGGCCCGCCAAGGCTATAACCTCAAAATGGTTTCTTCCGGGTCACGCTGCATTTGATTTGTCTTGGCCCATGTTGTCCAGCCGAGCCGTGGTGCGTGGTCGCCCAGACTACCGAGTTCACAGCGCGGTGTCTCATCGCGCCGCAAAACGAGTTGTACCTCGAAATCCAACTGGTCGTTGAAGTAGAACCTGACCAGCGAACGCAACGGCTCCCAGGCCGTGCCCGTGGGCAGAAAGTCCAGATATTCCGGGAGCGAGAGAGGTCCAAGCCTGATCCGCACCACCGATTGCTGATCCCAGACCTCATCTCCCAGAACCGCGCCGAAGCCAAGCATTCCAGTGGAGCGGCCACGGTCGTCCAGCGAACTCTGGCTGACCTTGTCCAGCTTGTACCAGGCACCCGCGAACTGTTCGACCGCCACCGCCACGCCGAAGTAGTCCGACAGAATTTGTTCCAGTGCAATCGCCGAGCGGGGATGCTGCGCAAATAAGCCTGCGTAGTAAATAAATGTTTCGTCTTCGACAGCCTGCCGTCCCTGCAGCCCGGGAGTACCAAGCCCAACCAGCGCAAGCAACAGGGGAGAAAGCTCGTCGACCCCGGCATCATCCTGGGTGATGTTGGAGCGATACTTCTTCCAGCCCTGGTAAAACAGCGAGATGGCGCGATGGTTGAAGATGTCAAGAAAGTCGCGCAGCGCGTAGTCCTTGCGACGGGTGCGCTCGATGATGTACTCGGTGTAGTACGGAGTCAGCAAACCCAGCGGGCCGCTCAGTCCCATGAAATTTACCGTCATCTTGGGAGGCTTGCCTTCGCGGAAGCTCAGAGCCTGGATCTCGCTGGCGGGAAAGGTCGTGGTCTGATGCGCGGAGAAGCGCACCGCCTCATTGGCCAGCGGGACGAATTTTCCTACGCTCTCGCGTTGCGGAGCCATGCTCTCCAGTAGACGCACCGCCTGAAAGAAGTGGAAGCGGAAAGGCTCGGCTGCCAGCAACTCCTTCAACTGCGTGCGTTCTAAAGCAGTGTCGCTCGGCCTGCCCGGGGTAGCCATTCGCGCATAACCTCCTTTCGCTGAACCGTGGTGGCAATCAACTGGCTAAAGCTATTCATCGACACGTAGCTGCCAAGGAAACGCTCAATCACGCTGGAAAACAGATACACGCCTCCTCCGACGAATTGTTCCTCATCCAACTCCAGCGACACCCGCGTTCCACGGGCCGAAACCACTCCGTTGTCGGTCATCACCGGTGCGAAATGCCGCGCCGAATGCACCTTGGTGATTCCCGAGATCTGGTTCTGGAGATAAATGGAATCGGAAAAATTGTAGAGACTCAGAATTTGCTGCAGAGCTTCCCTGCCCTCATCCACCAGTGACAGATGATTGAGCGAGAGATGAGAGAGCAACCGCCATAGCGCGCCTTTGCCCGATGGCGGACGCAACGTGGGAGTGAGCTTGTGCAGCACCACGATCTTGCGGATTGCAGACGCTCCCTGCAGTTCAAAGTCGCCCTGTTCGCTGCCGAATGGCAGGCGCGAAGGCAGAGTGAAGTTCGTGCAGGTGCAACGCACGGTGATGGCGTCGGCCTCGGGATTCACCTGAGCCCCGGTGAGATCGAGCAGTGACAGGTAAACGTCGCTGCGCTCTTCCTGGCGGATGCCCGCGGTGCGCCGCGTCGCCTGCCAGAAGGCCTGCGCATTCTGCTTCTTCGCCCCGTGGCTGTGATGGAAGGTATAGAAAGGAAGATACTGCGTAACGTCGCGCGTCCGCGGATTGGTGCCCACCACATCATCGACGGAGAAAATCTCCATGGCATACTGCCGGCGGACATCCGGTACGATCGGATACTCATACTGCGTCTGGTCCAGCAAAATCGGCTCCGCCGTCTGCGAAAACAAATTTACGATCGGCGTACAGCCCAAGCGAAACGTTTGCGCATTGACGCCCGATTCCAGCATGTGGGCCCGTTCGTTGCGTTCAAATCGCTTCAACAGGAAAACGATCTCTACCTCGGAACCGAGCTCCAGGGAACCGAGCGCTTCCAGTCCATCGAGTTCGAAGAAGAAGAACTTCTCCGGGAAGGTGAAGTACTCCTGAAGCAATCGGTATCCGGAGAAGGAGCGTCGCGGATAAGGCAGCAGGGCTTCATTCTCATCGAAGCCCAAGGGCCGCAACATTCCCGGCGATAACACGACCGGATCCTTGCGCTTCCCTCGATCGGGATTGCGCAGCAGAATCTGATTACAGTTATTGCAGAGCAACTCGTACAACGTGTGGACAAGTTTGCTTTCGCCGCTGAGATAAAAGCGAAGCGAGCCCATCTTCAATTTGTCAAAGCTCACGTCAGGAAAGCACTTGAGCACCAGCCTGATTGCACCGACTGTCTCTGCCGCGCGCACCGGAGGCGTCAAGCGATCCGGCGTCAGCCACTGCGCCTCGGCAACACTCACGGGCCACAGGGTTGTGTCATAACAAGTCCGGAACTTACATGGGACGCCTTCGACCTCACGCGAATGAAGCATGGATTCGCGGGGAACCGTCATTCCAGTCGTAAGTTTTCCTTGCTCCGGATCAAGGTGAAGCTGCACCACGGACATCGACGGTATCGGGCGAATGTAGTGTGGATACAGAATACCGAACAAGGCGCTCGTGATCTCCGGAAAATCGTCGTCAATCTTCAGATGAACGCGCGCAGCCAGAAAGGCGAACGCTTCCAGCAGCCGCTCGACATGCGGGTCGGCGCAACGATCCGCCTCCAAGATAAGCCGTGATGCGATCTTCGGATATGTCTGGGCAAACTCGGCTCCCATCTGTCGCAGATAGGTCAGTTCACGCTCATAATATGCCAGAAGTTCTTCGCGCATTTCCGTTTACCCTTATCAATCCGCTCAAGAGCCGCGAGCCTCAAAGTTACTTCACTTCGTACTCGCCGCTGGTTAATTCCAGTACGGTGTCAAAGCTAACCTGCTCCGGAGCCGGATCGAGACGTGCCAGTCCCTCGATGCGAAAGCGGAGCGAGCGTCCGCCGTGCGCCGCAGGCTCGCCGATCACGCGCACATTGGTAAGCCGCGCCTCGAATAGCTCCACGGCTTCCTGCAGCCGATGCTGCAGCAGATTTCGATCCCGCACCGCTTCCGTCGAAAGCGACACCATGTCAGGCAGTCCGTAATTGAATAATGACCGGGGCAGTTCGCGGAAGTCACCCGGTGCGGGCTCCGGTATCTGCCTGGTGTTGAGCAGCCATTCAAGATCGCGGCGCAGCGCCGCTTTGAAGATGCGGAAGGATTGGGCCCGCGTAATAGGCGGATCGGAGGGCGTACCTGGCTCTTCGTCGGTCAGCCGGTCCAGCACGGATTGCGTGATGATCATTTCAGGTTCAAAACGTGCCATGGAATACCGCCTGCCTTGTTCCCTTCTCATCATGCCCGGTGCCGCGCCCGTGCGCCGCAAGCACCAATCTGAAACGCGCCCTTGCGGACTACTTCAAGTCCAACGCACGCATCGGATCCAGACGGCAGATGCGCGCGTACAACTTCTTCTTCAACTCCGGATCTTCCTTCGACTTACTGCAGCGGAACAGTAGACTAAGGGCGTGGGCGAGCAAGTCCGGTTGTTCCCAATCTTCCAGATTGCGCTTTTCAATTTCTTCGGCCAAGCCTTCAAGAATCGTACGAGCCAGGGTTTCGTGACTGGTGGACATGCAGATTTGTGCCAGTTGAGTCTGGCGCAAAAAACGTGTACGTCCGCAGCGCTCCATGGATGCTTCGTGCGCGAGCATACTGATCGCCTCGTCGTTGCGTCCACGATTTGCCGCCTGCTTTGCTAATTCAAAAACGTCGGGCTCCGCATCCTCTCCACCGTCGGATCTCCCGGACTCCGAAGGCACTTCGGGCAGTTCCTCCGTCTCCTCCGCAGGCGCATCCGATTGACGATGGAGAAGCGATTCCAGCCACGCCTGGGTTTCAGAATTCGCAGTCGGAGTGTCGTCAAGTAACGTTGTCTTTGCCAGTTCCGGGTAATCCGACAACAGCTCCTTGAGCCCGGCAATCACTGCGTTCTTGACGTTGTCGTATCCTCCGGCGTTGTCACATGCATTGCTGAAGTACCGTTGCAGATCGAGCCATCCGCGGCCGCACGGCTCCGCCGCCGCTGTCTCCATCACGGTAAAGAGTTGGCCGTAGTCGCCGTCGTTGAATAGCCGCTTGATCTCGGTGCGCAACTCGGTCGATGGCGGCTCAAGCAGGTTGGGATCGATTTCACTGCCGGAGGCACGGAGTTCGCCCCAGCGCATGGCTCGCACCATGACATAAGGAACAGGATTGTATGGATCCTCTTTCCTCAGCCATGAGGCCACCGCAGCGACCCGCGCGTATGCATCGTCGCGATCGGAGGGCTCTGCGGCCGCCACTTTCTTAACCCGCGCGCGTACCGGAGCTGCCGCAACGCTGGCTTCCGATTCACTCGCCCAGGAAGATTCCTGAACGGACTCGGAAGCATCCTGCTCTTCGGTCGCTTCAGGCTGCTCCGCTTCTTCGTCGGGCTCAGTCTCACGCTTCTTGGCCAGCAGAACGTTCACCGTCTGCCGCAAGTCTTCCAGTGAATCGCGCAACCCGGAGAAGCTGGGATTGAACTCGCCAAACTTGCTCTCGCAATCCTGTGACAGCAGGTTGATGGTCTCCAGGCAGGCGCTAATCTCAGCCATCCGCCGTTGATAGAAATCCTTCGGAGTCGAGTCAACCGCCTTGTCGAATTCCTCCGCTGAAAGTTTGCCCTCGACGATGGCCTGCTCGCGCGCTTCACGTTTACTGTCGGAGCTGGCCATGTCGGCTTCGTATCCGACCGTGCGCGATTCCCTGTAACTGAACCAATCGAGTCCACTCTTCGTAAGCGATGTGTGTTTCAGTCCTTCGCCGAGACGGTTGCCGACCCACTCCAGAGGCACAGCCCGCTCTTCATAGGCTCCATCCTCCGACTCGGGAAAGAGATGCTCCCAGAATTGACCGACCAGTCCGTGGCAAAGTTCGAGCCCCTGCTGCAATCCGGCAAGACCCTCACGCCGGACCAGTGCCTCCGTGAGCCACGCGGCCAGTTGAAGATCCTTGGTCTTGTTACTGAGCAGATCAGTGCATAGCTTGATGACGAGCGGCCAATCTGCCTTCTTTAACTCGTGCGCCCACTCGCCCTGTGGGGCACTGGTGTCGTCCTCGCGCCGAGCTTCTTTGATCTTGTCGTAGGCGGGGTCATAGCGCAGGTTTGCGCCCACCGGATCTGGCCCGGGAATCGGGTTCAGTAATTCAGCGCCGATCGGCATATGGTTACCCAGCGGATGCCGCTTCGCGGCTCGCGTTGAACTGTAAATCTCTGAGTTCGAGCAGCGGTACTTCCTCTCCATCCACTAGCAGCATCTTCTGGCCGAATGGAATCTCAATGGCTTCGCTCTCCTGCCAGACCGTGGCATGGCCCAACCGGACGGCATCATCCTCATGGGTAAAAGTGAACGGAGAAAGTACGGGGATCAGAACCTCTCCCAGATCTCGCCCCTTAAAGTTTGAGCCGTTCCTAATCAGTGCAGGAGCCCAAAGAAGATCGCGGAGACGCTTGGGTGGTTGGAGCTGGACCGAGACGATGTGTTCGAAGGGAACCCACAGATAGCGCCCCGCAACAAAGACCTCCAGGCGCGGGCCGATGCGAGGATCGGCATCGGTTACCTCCTGGAATGGCTTGCCATTCAAAATACCGCCGCTGAGTGAGTCAGTCTTCTCGACCGCAGGCGTCTCCGCACCTTCCTCGGCATCCGCGGCAGGAGCAGACGAATCCAGATACGCCTTGGTTTTGAAAAACTGCTGCCGCTCACGTTCGGCGTGCAGGGCGGAACGATACAGCAACACGCCTAATTCCGCGTTCGCGCCGCCCTGCGCCAAAGCATCGAGTTGTTTTTCCCCGCGTTCCCATTCGCCGGCAAAGCAAAGAAGTTCAAACAAAAAGGTCCGTCTCTTTGCATCGAGCGGATTCTGCCGAATCTCTTCGCCTATTGCCCGGATGCTCTCGGACAGTTTGCCAGCGCGAAACAACTCAGTTGCATTCATATGCGACCCCGTTATAGAGCAACTACTAAGCGCCTTTATTTTCTATGAGGCTCCAATTGGCCTGCACCTTCCCACCGCCCGAACCGTCTGGCTTCTGTTCTTGGTACGACACCTCGATCTTGCTGAAGTTAAGCGTGAATTGCTCGGTTGGATGAATGTTCGCTCCGTCCGATCCGCCAAGGTTATACGAGGAAACAATTGAATCCGTGAGGGTGATCTTCAGGTACTCCATCTGGTCTTTGCCCGCCTTACGCGCGACAAAGTTGGCGGTCTTAATGGGCTGCCCTGAGCAGCAGTAGTTGAAGAGCTTGGGTCCGGCCTTGCAAATTTGCTTTGTGAAAGTAATATCCGCAATGTCAACCTTGCCCGATCCCATGCCGCCGCCTATGCCGGCTGAACCACGGTTGGTGGCACCGACGGACCACGATTGTATCTGGATCTCGTTCGTGTGCTTTGAATCCTTGCTTTCGCCTTGGATCCCGTCAAGCTTCAGGAAATAATCCGCTACAGCCATATATCCCTCCATTGTGCTTCGGTCTTCCGCATCGCGGCGGGAGTAAAAGTGTGGCACTGCCGGGGAGAGGCGAACCGCTTTCGGCGATGCCGCTCCCCACTTGCGTTTCCGTTTGTTACTTGCGCGTTGACTGCGGTAAATCAGCAACGAGACGCAAAGACACGCTGAGCTCGTCCAGTTGGAAGTGAGGCTTCAGGAAAGCGACCGCGCGGTAGGCCCCGGGCTTGCCCGCTATCTCCATGACCTCGATGTTGGCTTCGCGTAGCGGCAATTGCGCCTTCACAGCCTGAGAGGCGTTGTCGTCCGCGCAGACATATTGCGAAATCCAGTTATTAAGAAACCGCTGAGTGTCGGAACGCGACAATGCGCTGCCGATCTTGTCGCGCATCATCACCTTCAAGTAATGCGCAAAGCGTGCCATCGCCAGAATGTACGGCAACTGCGCCGAGAGCCGGGAGTTCGCATTTGCCGCCTCTTTATCGAACACCTTTGGCTTCTGAGTGGACTGCACGCTGAAGAACGCGGCGTAGTCAGTTCCCTTGCAATGCACGAGCGGAACAAATCCCTGATCAGCCAGTTCTTTTTCGCGCCGATCGGTGATGGCGATTTCAACCGGGCATTTCAGTGCGACGTCGCCCTCATCCGTACGGAAGGTGTGAGCTGGCAGACCTTCCACCAGACCGCCCCCCTCAACTCCTCGAATCGCCGCGCACCAGCCGTATTGCGCGAACGCATCACTGAGACGAGCGCCCAGAGCGTATGCGGCGTTACCCCACAGGTACTTACTGTGATCGGTGCCGTCCACACCCTCTTCGTAGTTGAAGCCATCCACGGGCTTGGTGTCACGCCCGTAGGGCAGGCGCATCAGGACATGTGGCAGGCAAAGGCCAACATAGCGAGCATCATCGGAGGCGCGGAAAGACTTCCATTTCGCGTATTCCGTGGTGTCGAAGATCTTCCCCAAATCCCGTGGTGCACCCAGTTCCGAAAGGCTGGGCAAATTAAACATATCGGGCGCAGCCGCAGAAAGAAAAGGCGCGTGTGCAGCCGCTGCTACGTTTGAAACCTTCTCCAACATCTCCATGTCTTCCGGATGCTTACCGAATTCGTAGTCTCCAATCAGCGCTCCAAATGGCGCGCCGCCGAAAATTCCGAATTCCTCTTCGTACACTTTCTTGAACATCGCACTCTGGTCGAATTCCACGGCGCGCTGCAAGTCGCGCAGCAGGTCTTTCTTGCTGACATTGAGAACCTTGATCTTGAGCTTGTCGCTTGTCTCGGAGTGATCGAGCAAGTAACGGAGCCCGCGCCATGATCCTTCCAGCTTCTGGAAAGACGCGTGGTGAATGATTTCGTTAAGCTGAATTGAGATCAGGTGATCGATCTGGGCAACGCGTGCGTTGATAGTGGCCTCCGCATCGCGGGAGACCGTCATCTCGCCTTCCAACACCTGGGACAAAAACTGCTTGACCAGATCTTTGCCGCGCTCGGCTGCCCCGGCGTTCCGGGCAAAACGGCCTTCTTCGACAAGTTGGTCCAGCAAGCTGCTTTCAGAGCCCTCATAGTTGGTTGCTGCTGCAGCGGCCTGTTTCGTTTGGTCTGCCATTACTCATCCCCCTCGGGCTTAGGCGAGAGCCCCAACTCAGCGCGAAGTTTTTCTGCCTTACCGGTATCGGTAACCGCATCCATCAGCAGTTCGTCGAGCTTTTCATTGCTCTGCAGGGTACCTCGCAGATCGGACAACTGGGTTCGGAGGTCGAGCAGCTCCTTCAGCGGCTTTACCTGTTTGGCGACCTGCTCCGGCTCAAAGTCTTCAAGGCTTTTGAAACGCAGGTCGACCTTTAGTTGACCGGCGTCCTGATCATCGCTGAGCTTGTTATCAACCGAATAAGAAAGGTGCGGAGCCATCCCTTCCAATACGGTGTCAAAGTTGTCAGGCGTTACTTCGACGAACTTTCTGTCCCTTACCCGCGGCAGTGGTTGTACCGGTTGGCCGGTAAAGTCGCCGAGCACTCCCATGACAAATGGAATTTCCTTATTTTCGATGGCGTCGCCTACTTCGACGTCATAGGTGATGTGCACGCGTGGTGGCCGCACTCGACTAAGCTTTTGCTGAGTACTCTCTCTAGCCATGACATGACTCCTGCGATGGACTGTAAACACTGCTACTGCCCGGGATTTACAGAAAAGCAAAGACAGACTACGAAAAACTCTCGCGGCTCGTGGACATTTGCGCCTGAGCCTTCTCCGGGGGGGAAGAAGCCTGACTACCTATGAAGGCCGGGAGCCGTAAGGCTAATGCGCGACAGCCTACCAATTCGGGAGTTACCATGTCAATCGCTAAATTAGGGAATACCTAAGCCACTCTCCGCAGCCATCACAGCTACTTAACCATGGCATCAACCGTTGGTAAAGCCCGGTTAATAACTACACCGGCAATAACCACTAGATAGTTACCATACCTAAGCCGGCTCGGTTATGTCCGGTAAGTACCGTGCAAGGCGCTCTAAGGGTTCACTAATGTGCAGTTGTTTGCGCTGGAGTTAAGATGCCGCTTTCCCTCACAGGGTAAGTTTGTTATCGTGTGCAATCGAAGAGGCTCTCACATATGAAGCAACTGCAGCCGGTCATCTGGTCCAAAGGCACGTTTCTCACGCCGCAGCATATGCAGATGCAGGATCGCTTCCTTGGCGATATGCGACAGTTCGAGTTGCAGGCGCTGAACTTCCGGCCCTGGGGATTCATGGAACTCGCCATCGATCAACAGAAGCTCAGCGATGGAGAATTTGCGATTTCGCGCGCCAGCGGCATTTTTCCCGAAGGATTGCTTTTTGACATCCCGTCTTCCGATCCGGCTCCGGGCTCAAAGTCGTTAGCCGATCACATCGATGCGGAACACGATACGCTCGACGTCTATCTAGCCGTGCCCGAATATCGTCAGCGCGGGCTGAACGTCTCGCTCTCACAGAAGAACACCGGAACCCGCTACGTTGCGGCACTGGAGATGTTCCGCGACGAAAACACGGGTGTCACCGAGAAGCCGGTGCAGGTGGCGCGCAAGAATTTTCGCATCCTGCTCGAGGGAGAAAACCTCGAGGGCTCCTCCAAACTGCGGGTCGCAAATATCGAGCGAACCGGGGTTGGCACGTTTCGCGTGAACCCAGTGTTTGTGCCGCCGCTGCTGTCGATTACCGCCAGCGAATATCTGATGATCATGCTTCGCGGATTGGTCGAGATTCTTCACGCCAAGAGCAGCGATCTGGCTGGATTGCGCCGCCAGAAGAATCAGAGCCTGGCCGACTTCAACGCTAGCGACATCGCTAATTTCTGGCTACTCTATACCATCAATTCGCACTTCCCTGTTTTCAGTCACCTGTATGAGACCAAGAAAGGCCATCCCGAAGAGCTGTTTGCGGCAATGCTTGATCTGGCGGGCGCGCTCACGACTTTTTCTCCTAAGGTGCAGCCACGAGACCTGCCCGCTTACGACCATGACGAGCTTGGCAGATGCTTCACCGCCTTGAATGAACAACTACGCCTGCTGCTGGAAACCGTAGTGCCCAGCAACGTGGTGTCGCTGCCGCTTAAGCGCGTGCAGCCCTCCATCTACGCCACTGAATTGGCGGAGGACCGTTATCTGAAAGGCACACAGATGTACCTGGCGGTGAGCGCCGAAGTGCCGGAGGCAGATCTAATTCGTAAGTCGCCGCAGTTGCTGAAAGTATGCTCGGCTAACCACGTGGAGCACCTCATCAAGCAGGCTCTGCCGGGCATGACGCTGACGCATCTGTCATCGCCCCCGGCGGCGATACCGCTGAAGCTGAAATACCAGTACTTCAGCCTTAGCCAGTCTGGCGTAGCCTGGGAGGCCGTGCAGCGCGCTCGCAACCTGGCGGCTTACGTGCCCTCAGACTTTCTCAATCCGCAACTGGAGCTGATCATCTTGCTGCCGCAGTCGAAGTGAGGGCAGAGCACTTCTACTGACTTGCCCACTACTGACTTGTCGCTTTAGCTTGGATTACCGCTGGCGGTGCGAACTCTGAGACGACTATGAACCCGCTGGAGACCAGAGCGGCGAGCAAGGCCGCGAACTTGACAGGCTCGGTCTCGGCTGGAATGTGCTCTTGCTGACGCATAAGTTCATAGAGTTCATGGCCAGTCCTCTGCCCATTGCAGGCGGCCAGCAGCAGCGGCATCCAGCGGTCTATCTCGACATCAACGCGGAAGGGATACTGGATGCTGGCCCGGCAGCTTTGCGCGCGCAGTTCGCTGGCTTCGATGATGTGCGTTACGACGAACTGCAAACCCTCGGCGGCAATGGGGCGGGACTGCAGCAGGGTTTGGTGGACCTCCTGCAATCCCGCAACACGCTGCCAGCGCAGCAGCCAATCCATCTCGGGCGGAGACGACCGGTCGCCACCCATGCGCCGGACATCCAAGGGCTCGCAGGCGTCGGCATGACGCACCAAGGTAACCGAAACGTCTAGCATGTTCCGGACTTTCCACTCTTCAAACAACTTCTTCCAGGTCTCCAGATCTTCCAGGCTGCTTTCTTTTAACGCAGTTGCAAGAGCAAACTTTGCCGGGTCTAGCTCGCTCCAGATGACCAGCAACACGTCGAACTCCGTCTGCGCATCGCCCAGCCATTGGCGAATGCGCTGCTCCAGCGGGAAGGCGCGGTCGCTAGCCATGGTGTGGCACTGGAAGACGCCGCCAGGGCGCAGGAACTGAGGCAGACCCTCGACAATGCGCCGCGTGATCTCCTCTCCATCGGTACCTCCGTCGTGATAAATCCACTTAGGACGCAGCACGGGAACGTAGGGTGGATGGGCAAGAATGCGATCAAAGGTCTCTCCCTGGAGCGCGCTATACACGTCGCTCTGGACGGCGGAGACGTTTGGCAGCGCATTGAGGCGGCGATTGAATTCCGAGAAAGCGACGCAGCGCTCAGCAATATCGGCGGCCACGGCGTGACGCGCAAATCCGGCGGCTCCAAGTAGTGCCGCCACTCCCGTCCCTGAACACAGGTCAAGCAAACTATCGCAGGGCGAGCGAAAGATGCTCTTGAGAAAGACTTGGGCGTTGAACGTCAACGCCGGATACACGGAGTCGGCTGCAAGCTTGAATTGCTTGTCGCCGGGCATGGACCAGCGGTCCGAAACAATGAAAACTCCTTCGACCGGACACAAAGCCACCGGCGAGTAGATTCGCTGCGGTGGCTCTGGATAAGGCGCAAGCAGCCCGAGCGTGTACATGGCAGTGCAGACTTCGAGAGGCATGAACGGAGCCATCTGCACCGGCGTGGTGGTTTCGCCAAGCACAAAGATTCGAATCAGCAACTCGAGTGAATCCTGCGGGTCGCTATCGTTGGGACCGGGCCGAAACTTTGTAAAATCGTACGGCAAGGTCTGGTGCATGCGCGTTATAACAGCCTGCAGCGTAAAACACGAAGCATCGAGATAATGGCGAACCGCGCCGAACTCCTCATCCGTTCCCAGCCGTAGCGGATTCATCGTCGCTCACTTTCTCAAGGCGAAAATCACAATCAGGATAACTACGATCAAGACGAAAATGTTCACGCCAATAATCAGGGGCAGCCAGTTTGTCTTGGGCGGCGCAGACGGCTGCGGCATCTGTGGCTGAGGCATCTGCGGCTGAGGCATCTGTGGATATTGCATGGATGGCATCTGCGCCTGCGGCAGTGGTGGCACGGGCCACATGCCCGGTGGGTTCATCGCGGGCGGTTGGCCAAAAGCCGGCTGAAAACCCGCAGGCTGCGGCATTGTGGGTGCCGTTGGCATCGTGGGCGGCACGGCAGCGGGCATCGGCGGGTAGCCTGGCGGGACGAATTGCGGCGGTGGAGGTGGCGCAGCTTGCGCTGCGGCTCTTTGCGTTGCTTCCCGTACCATGCCTCCCGAGATCACTTGGGTGAACGCGCTCGGACCTGTTGGAGGAGGCACCGGGGCAGGCGCTGGAACGTTTCCGGGCCTTGTAAAAATTTGCGTGGCTCCGCTCGAACTGCCAGCCGGTGTAGACGCCGGCGCGGCGGGAGGCCACATGGCCATGGGTGGCTTTGCCTCGGAGCGAGACTGCTGCTCCAAGTTGGAAGCTGGATAGTTTTGGCCTTCGGGCGGGAGGGCCACCCTCTTGGCGTTGCCATTCGTTGCATCTGCCCCGGTGCCAAAGATACCTGTGAAGCTCTCTTCTCTTGGCTTGGCCGGAGCCGGGGAGAACAACGTGTCAAAACTACCGGGAGCCTGTGCCGTGGGCGCTTGCGCCGCCGCATTTTGGGCAGGCGCGTTGAACAGTTTGGTAAATGCGCCAGGATCCTTTGTGGCGGTGGGTGGCGATGGCATGGACGGACTCACCGGCGCGGAATTGAACATCGCGGTGAATTCCCCGGGGGCGGATTTTGGCGCTGGCTCAGACGGCGCGGAACTGTCGCGCAGCGGAAAGTTGAAGATGCTGGCGAATTCCTCGGGCGAAGCGGATCTCAAGCCCGGAGTCGCATCCGCAGCAGCGGCCGGGGAAGGCGGCGGAGTTTGCGTGCCCCGCTCCGCTGGAGTTCCGAAAAGCTGAGTAAACGATCCGGGCGTACCTTGGGGCTCCGCTTTTGCGAACACTGGCGAGGGCGTTGCCGGTACCTCTGGCGACGTCGGCAAAGCTACAATCTTCGGCACGTCTTCAGCAGCCGGGGACCGGGCGGGATCGCCGAACATCATGGTGAATTCCGACGGGTTGTGGGGCGGCGCAGCCACGGAGTGGGCGACAGACGCTGTCTCAACCACGGGAGGGCCCGGTAGCGGCGGCTCTGCGGATTCCGCCTTCGCGCCAGCAGCCGTACTCGGGAACAGCGAGTCAAACTTATCTGCAGGCCGAGCTTCGGTTACAGGAGGGGTAACCCCTCCGGCCCCCTTGGCTGGCACCGCCAAAACAGACGTCTTGGCAAAGCCATCAGTGGGTTCGCACAATGGCTCCGAGGAGACAGGGGCGGGCTTTGCGGCCACCGGGCTGGCTCCAAAAATCATCGTGAACGAGCCCGGCTGGGCCGGGGCGACTGGCAGCGCGGGGTCGTTGGCAATTGCCGGAGCTGCAGGAATAACACCAGCCGCGAGATTGTCGGTGCCGATGCCTTCCAGGGGCGCTGGCTTAGGTGGCTTGCCGAAGAGGTTGGTGAATTCTCCCGCCGAAGAGCCGGCATCATTGCCCTGCTCTTTGAAGATTGGATCGGCTGGGCCGAAGACGCCAGAAACGCCGGGACTTAATGCGGGCGGGGTGTCGCTTGTTTTCGGATCCTTATCGAACGGTGCCATGAAGTTCTCCTCCCCAAGGGTACGTCACAGTAACACCGGAACCCCGGCGTAATGAAGGAATAACAAGTCACGGGAGCTTACCCTGCAATGCCATTGCGATCAAGTTCTATTGCAGTTATTTTGTAACTTAACCGCACAGTGCGAATACATAGTCTTGACACGCAGCATCGTAGCACTTAGGATTCGCCAGACGCGAAAACTTTGTTACGCAGGCTTAGGTGTCTTCCCGCAGTTGGGTGTTATTCCGCCTGGCGGCACGGCTCCGGTTACTACTTGGGACCCCAGGGCGTAGTTACGGTACAGACTTATCCGTAGCAATGAGAACGCGGTTGCGATGGGAGCGCGCGGCATCTATGAGATACCTCTCCAGCGTTGTCTGGTCCGACGGGATGTACCTGGGGCCGCATCACTTCCAGGCACAGAATCGGTACTTCGAAGACGCCTCGCGCTTTGTTACACAAAGCTTGCGATATGAAGCCTACGGGTTCACGGGATTTGAACTGGACGCCGAATCCCTGCGTAATGGAGTAGTAGGGGTTATCCACGCGCGCGGGCTGTTTGCCGACGGCCTCCCCTTCGATATGCCGGAATGCGACCCTGCGCCGGAAGCGCGACTTATCGGCGAGCTTTTTCCACCCACCCGCGATTTTCTGTTGGTCCATCTCGCCATCCCGCGGCGCAAGCCCGCTGGCCAGAACTGCACCGATGGAGTCTCCGGCGACGTCTCGTCACGTTATGCCGGAACGCCGACGTTGATCTGCGACGAGAACACAGGCCAAGATGAGAAGCCGGTACAGTTGGGACGGAAAAACATCCGGCTCATCTTCGATACCGAAAGTCTCGACGATCTCGAGTCTCTGCCCATCGGACGCATCAAGCGAGACAACTCGGGACGTTTTGTCTACGACCCCGCTTTCATTCCACCCTGCCTGCGCATCAGCGCAAGCGAGACACTGCTGATGACCTTGCGGCGGCTGGTCGAAATTCTGGAAGAAAAGAGCTCCACCCTGCTGCGCGGCGGTCCGGGCAGAGGCACGTTTCAGGCTGGAATGTCGGCCCGCGACGTAGCTAGCTTCTGGTTCCTCCATGCGATCAACGCCGGGCTCGGACCGCTTCGTCACCTGTTTCTCAGCAAGCGCGGCCATCCCGAGGAATTGTTTCAGGAGATGTCACGGCTGGCCGGCGCGCTTTGCACGTTTGGCATGGATTCGCATCCCCGCACTTTGCCCATCTATGACCACAACCGGCTCGATCAATGTTTTCAAGAGCTGGACGCGCATATTCGCAAACACCTGGAGATCATGATTCCGACTCAGTCGATCTCGGTTCCGCTCAAACAGGTTTCGCGTAATTTCTTCGAAGGCGATCTTACTGATGCTCGAACCTTGGGAGCTTCTCGATGGCTCCTTGCGATGCATGCAGGGCTCGGCGAGGCTGACCTGATCGGCAAGGCTCCGGTGGTCGTGAAGTTTTGTTCCGCGGCATTCGTGCCCGAGTTAGTGAAGCGCGCCTTGCCGGGGATGAAGCTGGGACATTTGTCCGTGCCGCCATCGGCTATTGCCGCCAGGGTTGAATACCAGTACTTCGCGATCAGTAAAGGCGGTCCCTGTTGGGATCACATTATGCAGACTCGCAAGATCGGCGTCTACGTTCCTTCGGACATACCGAATCCAGAACTTGAATTGCTGGTAATTACGGACGGGTAGGAGCGACGGAATGTCGTAAAGCGGCTCTTATGATTGGGCCGCCGATTTGAAGCGATAAGAGCAGTGCAGGTTGGCAATGGTAAGAGGTGGCGCCTTTGCCGGGGACTCCGGACGCTGTTACTAACTTTCAAGATCAGAGGTCGGCATGACGAATCAAACACCGCTTATCGCCAGTTACAGGGGGTCGTCGAGCGGCTCCGAACAACGCGGGTGGAACTTGGCGCTGGCATTTCAGGAAGTATTGACGGCGGTTGTTCGCGTGCGTTTCGGCCGCCAGGCGGTGCAGAACGCCGACGCCTTCCGCGCCCACGTTAAGGATTCGCTTCGCGCGGCGGCGCAGGATGCAATCGCGCGGGGCTACTCGCAGGATGACGTTCAACTCGCGCTCTATGCACTGGTGGCTTTCATCGATGAGTCCGTAATGAACTGCCATCAGCCGGTATTTGCCGACTGGTCGCGCCTGCCCCTGCAGGAAGAACTCTTCGGCGGCCACGTCGCCGGAGAAAGTTTTTTTGATAACGTGCAGCGCGTCTTGACCCGCACCGATTTTACCCAGGCCGCCGATCTGCTCGAGGTGTTCTATCTCTGTTTACTGCTGGGTTACAAAGGCCGCTACGCGGTCAGCGGAGGAGGGGACCTTCGCGTAGTCCTGGAGACGGTGCGCGAGAAGATCCGGCAGATTCGCGGCGGTTCCGGAGCTTTGTCTCCGCACTGGATGCTGCCGCCGGAAGCGGTGCGCGCTCCGCGGACCGACCCTTGGATAAAACGCCTGGGCTATCTTGCCATCGCATCGCTCGCGGTCTTCGTATTGCTCTTCGCCGGTTTCAAACTGGCTCTCATCTCCGGCGCAAGTGACCTGCGCGCGCTGGCAGCGCAACTGCGGTTCTAGGAGGCAGCGCGTGGTTATTCTATGGGTGGGCGTTATCCTGCTTGGCTATCTTGTTCTGGCGTGGTTTGCCGGCATCTGGCTGCACGTTGCCGGGTCCAGTTTGTGGCTTCTGCGCGGCGCGCTGGCCGTTCTCGGCTTAGTTGCCGCCGGGCTCTTTCTCTGGTGGTACTACAAGGTATTGCACCGCGACGACAGCATTGCAGCCACCGCCGAATCCGGCAGCGACGACATGGACCCGCTGATCGCCGATGCCCTCAATCGCATACGCAGCGCGAAGCAAGGCATCAGCGTACAAGGGCTTCCGCAGCTTTTTGTGCTGGGTCCGGCAGGCGCCGCCAAATCCACTACGATCATCAACTCCGGGCTGGAGCCCGAGCTTCTTGCAGGACAGGTTTATCAGGACAACAGCATTGTCCCAACCCGCTCCGTGAATCTCTGGTACACCCGTCAGGCGATGCTGGTAGAAGCGGCCGGAGGCCTGATCGATCAACCGTCGCGTTGGATTCGTCTCTTCCGCAAATTGCAACCGGGTAAGCTCTCAAGCGCCATGCGCAAGGGCGAACAGGCGGCGCGCGCCGCGCTGGTCTGCTTTGACTGCGAGTCCTTCCTCAAGCCTGGGGCTAGTGAAACGATCCCGGCGGCGGCACGGGCCATGAACGCACGCATTCAGGAGTTGTCGCAGCAGTTGGGGATCAATCTCCCGGTCTATGTGCTGTTCACCAAGATGGATCGGGTCTCGTTCTTCGCCGACTATGTGCGCAACCTGATGCGGGAGGAAGGATCGCAGGTACTCGGCGCAACCTTGCCGATGCGTCCCATTCAGAGCGGTGTTTTCGCAGAGGAGGAAAACAAGCGGCTGTCCAAGTCCTTCGACGAGATTTTCTACGCTCTAGCTGGAAAGCGCCTTGACCTGCTGGCTCGCGAAAACGATCAGCAATCGCTCGCCGGCATTTACGAATTCCCTCGCGAATGGCGCAAGCTGCGTACTCTGCTAGTCCAGTTTCTAGTGGATCTTGGCCGCCCCAGCCAGTTGCAGGCCAACCCATTCGTACGCGGATTCTACTTCTCGGGCGTGCGCGCGGTCATGGTGGACGATGCCGCCCAGGCTGCCGTAAGCGCTGCGGCGATGGCGCGTGAAGAGCCTGCCGGTGGCGCAACCCGGATGCTCAACCTCGATCAGATTCGCGGTGCCGCTGCCCAGGCTGCTGTGCCTGTGCGCTCCGCCTCGCAGAGAAAAGTGCCGCAGTGGGTGTTCCTCACCCAGCTTTTCAACGAGGTCATAACCAAGGATCGCGTCGCCATGGGGGCCAGCGGTTTCAGTACCAAGGTGAGCTTTACGAGGCGGTTGCTTATTGTGGCGGGAGCCCTCGTCTGCCTCGTGCTGGCGATTGGAGTTACCGTCTCCTTCTTTGGCAATCGCAGCCTGCAAGCAGATGCCGCCAGTGCCGCCCGAGAGTTGTCCGCGACGCAAAACATCGCCGGACAGTTGCCTTCGGTTGAAAATCTTAAACGCCTCGACTCGCTGCGGCAGATGCTGGAAACACTGGGCCGCTACCGCAAGGAGGGCGCGCCGTGGAGTTTGCGCTGGGGCTTGTACTCCGGCGACGCTATCTATCCCGAAGTGCGAAAGATTTACTTTGCACGCTTCCAGCAGATGATGCTTGGCGAATCGCGGCAGGCGATATTGGCACACTTGCAAAAGCTGCCCGCGGCTCCCGCCCCCACCGATAACTATGGCTTCACTTATAGCGCACTGAAGGCGTACCTCATTACGACTTCAAACCACGATAAAAGCACCCGGGTTTTCCTGGCACCGGTGCTGATGGAGCGCTGGCTAGGCGGCCGCGAACTCGATCCCGAGCGCACCGCGTTAGCGCGGACTCAATTCGAGTTCTATGCCACTGAACTCGCGGAGTCAAATCCCTACTCTTCCGAAAACGATGGCGCCACCATCGAGCGCGCGCGCAGCTATCTTTCCAAGTTTGCCGCCGTCGAGCGCATCTACCGCTCGATGCTCGACGAGGCAGATCACAAGAGCCCGTCGATCTACTTCAACCGCTTGTTCCCGGGATCGGCGGATGCAGTGGTCGACAGTAAGGAAGTCGAGGGCGCGTTCACCAAGAATGGTTTCACGTTCATGCAGGATGCAATCGCCCACTCAGATCGTTTCTTTGCGGGTGAGCAATGGGTGCTCGGCAATCAGAACTACGGCACCTTTGACCGCGTCGCGCTCGAGCAACAATTGCGCGCTCGCTACCACGACGACTTCCTGGCGCAGTGGCGCGGGTTTCTGCGAGCTGCGTCCGTGCTGCACTACAACGGAGCGACCGACGCCGCGCGCAAGTTGAATCTGCTAAGCAGTAACAACTCTCCGCTGCTGGCGCTGTTTGCCCTGGTCTCCACAAACACCGCAGTGAGCGACAACGATCTCGCCACGGGCTTCCAACCGGCGCAGGCTGTAGTGCCGCCCAATGCCAATCCTTACGTTGGCGCCTCCAACCAGCCTTACATGAACGGACTCACATCCTTGCTGACTGCCGTCGACCAGTTGGCGAAATCGCCCGGCGGAATGAACGACCAGAATGCGGTCACGCAGGTGCGGTCCAACGCCATGAACGCTCTGGGCGCGGCGAAGCAGGTGGAACAGGGTTTCAAGGTCGATCAGTCCGGCCATATCGATTCCACCAGCGCGGCCCTGCTGGAAGCTCCTATCAGAGCGGCGGAATCGATTCTGCGTCCGCCAGGATTGGATGGCGGAGCCGTAAAGGCGCTGTGCGCGCAGTTCTCCCAAGTGACGGCTAAGTTCCCGTTCAATTCGCAGAGCAAGACACAGGCTTCGTTTGCCGAAGTCAACGCCCTGTTCCAGCCAAATGCGGGTGCCATCTGGATGTTCTACGAGCAGCACCTGAAGGCGATGGTGGTTAAGCAAGGAAACGAGTACGTCGTGAACCCGGCAAGTGGCGCAAAGATCAGCCCGGGATTTATTCACTTCTTTAACCACGCCACACAATTCAGTGAAACGGTTTATCCGGGCGGCTCTCAAGCACCTCAATTACGCTTCACCCTTCGCCCCTATCCCGTGCCTGGAATTCAGGAGGTGACCTTCGACATGAATGGCCAGACGCTCTTGGCTTCCGCATCGCCTAAGCAATTCACTTGGACAGGCGGCGAGATGGGACAGGTTCGCGTCACCGGTTCCATGGGCGGAACCGAACTGGGTATCTTGAACTACAGCGGACCTTGGGCTGTCTTCCAGTTCTTCTCCGAGGCAGACCGTTGGCAGAACTCGGGGAACGGACAGAGCGTCGAATGGGTGCCTAAGAGCGGCACCAGCGGCCAACCCATGATTGTGAGCGGCAAGCCGTTGACCCTGCGTTATGACCTGGAAATGCAAGGTGCTCCGGTCTTTAACAAGTCGTTCCTCGCAGGAATGAGATGTAGTGCAAACTAATGGGTTATGAGTCATAGGGAAGAGTCATGGGGGCATTCAGACAATCGACGGTGACAGGCAGGCAGGCGGTGGATGTCTCTGACGGAACACTTTGTCGCGCCGAATCCCCGAGGCCCAAATCGCTGGGCCACATCGTTGCTGCCAGGCCGAAGCGCAGAGCAAAGGTTCTCGCGTTTGACGGTGCAAAGGTCCACGAATTCTTGTTCCATGTGGCCCTGGCGGAAATATCCTGGCAGGACCTAGCAACAAGCGCGAACACTGATCAGTCCGCTGCTGTACGGAATCACAGAGCTCGGGATCGAGCATGCGTGCTATACGGCTTGTTTCTGGATGCGTGCAGTAAGGGCCCACGGCAGGCGGCAGCGTTTCTCTCCACTCAACACGAGATCCAGAGAGACTCTCTGCTGAAGTCGCAAACTATCTTGAAAACACAACAACGCGATGCGGCACGTAATCAGGCTGTGCTGTCGGAGGTTGCCTTTGGGCTCCAAACCGTCAAGTCAGCCGCAACGGTCGGGGTGGCAATCATAGGGCTCTTCCTGGCGGGTCCGGAGATAGTTACGGGTTCCATTGTCGCTCTTGGATTCGACGTCAGCATGCAATTGACTAGCAAGCTCGGGCCTTCTAACGAGCCTGAAGCAGATACTGTCATTGTCGGATTCAAGCAGTCAGTTGCCAACGACGTTGTAGGAGTAGCCGGGTCCGCTCAACAGGCCGGTATGGAGGCTACGAGGGATGTCTTGCAGCAGACCCTAAGTTACCCGCTAAAGAGCAGCACCTTCAGGGCCGCGACCTCGAATGCGGCTGGGCTAAGCCATTTGTTGACGACCCTGGGTGTTATCTCCGCCGGTGTCACTCTATATAGCGAATATGAATCCAGTAAGAGCTCCTTCGAGGAAATGCGGAAGAACAATGGTTCTTATTCTGCAATGCAGAACTCGCGATAGAATTGACGGGCTTATGTTTGCGCGATCATGCATGTCTGAAAATAATGTAGGGCTGAGTGAAGCAATTCTTTTTCGCGTCGCCGATTCGTGTTAGTGTGTCGCCATAGGCTCAAGTTGCTGGTTAGTTCGGCGGACCGCTTTAATATGCGGACCAGGCCGGACCTAGTTCGCCCGATGTTAGTAACGCAAGAAATGTAAGTGGGACGAAGTAAGGCTCTTTATTCCGAAGGTGCTTTGAACATGCCCCCGAATGACATCACGAAGATCGGCCCATACGACATTGTAAGCGTGCTGGGCGAAGGGGGCATGGGAATTGTCTACAAGGCTGTAGACCCGCGCATCGGGCGCTCAGTGGCCATCAAGTTGATGACTGCCGGGTTTTCCAAGAACGAGGAGGCGTTGAAGCGCTTCTTCCGCGAAGCTCAATCGGTCGGCGTTCTGCAGCATCCCAATATTGTCGTTGTTTACGACTTGGGCGATCAGGACGGCATGCCCTTCCTGGTCATGGAGTATCTTGACGGCGAGTCTTTGGACAAGGTGATCACTTCCCAGCGCGAACTTTCCATCGTGGAGAAGCTCCAGATCATCGTAAAGATCCTGCGCGCCCTGAACTACGCTCACCAGAGAAAGATTGTCCACCGCGACGTCAAGCCCGGCAACGTCATGGTGCTGGCCGATGGCGATTGCAAGCTGGTGGATTTCGGAATCGCTCGCATGGGTGACGCGAATCTGACCCACACCGGCCAGATTGTCGGCAGCATGAGTTACATGTCACCCGAGCAACTCAACGGCTACGATGTGGACGGACGAACCGATGTCTGGTCAGCGGCCGTGCTCTTGTACCAGTTGCTAACCTATCACTTGCCCTTTGAAGGGCGCGACACCTCAGCCCTCATCGTCAAGATCCTCAGCGAGAAACCGCCTCCGCTTTCAACCTATCTGCAAAACTATTATCCGCCGGAGTTGGACGACATAATTGCTCGCGGCCTAGCCAAGGATCGCGAGGCGCGCTACGCCACCGCGGACGAGTTTGCCTTCGATCTCGAACATGTCGAGGGACTGCTCAAGGCGCAGATGGTTTCCGAATATGTCGAGCAGGCCCGCGCTTCCATGGACTCCGACCTCACGCGAGCGCGCGAGTTGCTCTCCCGCGTGCTTAAAGTTGACACGCAGAATTCTACCGCCAAGCAGATGCTTTACCAGGTGCAGCAGCTCATGCACCAGCAGCAGCGAGTCGATCAAGCACAGGTACTGCGCTCGCGAGCGGAAGAGGCGCTGGGTAAATCGAATTGGGAAGATGCACTGTCGCTGGTGGACCAGGCGCTGAAGATCGATCAGACTAGCCTCGATCTGGTCGGCTTACGCGAGACCATCCTCCAGCGGAAATCGCGTAAGGAGCAGGTGCTGAAGCTGGTGCATCTGGCGGAAGCTGCCCAACGCGCCGGCGAGGTTGAAATGGCACGCCGCGCCGTCGACGACGCCCTCGCAATGGACCCGAACGACACACAGGCCCGGGTGCTGAGCTCGGCCCTGGTGCGTGAGATCGAACAGCGTCATCGTTTTGAAGAACTCTTGCAGTCGGTGCGCAAAGAGGTCACATCTGCCCACTTTGAGAATGCCGCCCGCATGTTGCGGGAGGCCGAAGCGCTCCGTCCCCAGGCTACCGAGATCGCACCGCTGAAGAACCTCATCGCGGCCGGGCGCGAAGACCAAATCCGCGCCGAGCGATTTGAGAATCTGAAGCGCGAGGCACAGCAACTACTGGCCAATGGGCAATTCGTGCAGGCGCAGGCAAAGTCCGAAGAGGCATTGCGTTACGATTCGGCCAACCGGGGCATGCTTGACCTGCTCGACCAGATCAAGACCCAACAGCAGAATCATTGGGTAGCGCAGCAACTGGCTTCCGCCGAGAAACTAGTCGCCGAGGGCCGGATCACCGCCGCTCTTACGCTGATAGAGACTGCCTCAATCCAATCCCGCGACCCGCGCTTGCAAAAGAAGATTCCCGAGTTGCGACAGCAGATGGAATTGCATCGGCGCTCCGCAGCTTTGGCCGCTTCTATCACCGCTGCAAACAGTGCCTTGCAGCACGAGGGCCATGCTACTGCAATTTCTATACTGGAGCGTGCCAGCGCCGAATTTGGCCACACCCCGGAGATTACGGACCTGCTCAAGACCGTGCGCGCCTCCGCAGCAGATACCACGCGGCGAAGGCAGATCGCGGAGATGACGCAAAAGGCCCAGCGCCTCATGAAAGAGGGGGATGCCCGAGCGGCGGAGGCTTTGCTGTCCAAGGCGCAGGACTCCGATCCCGGCGACGAGAGCGTTGCCCCTTTGTTGGCGCTGGCGCGGGCGCAACGCGAGCGGCAGGAAATTGACGCCGCGCGCTCCCAGCAAGAGACCGAAGCAACACGTGCGCGCCAGGAGCAACAAGAGGTTGAGGCTAGGCAGCGTGCCCAGCGGGAGCAACAGGAACTTGAGGCCAAGCGTGCTCAGAGCGCCTCCATGGCTGCAAGCGAGCCCATGGTTTCAGCTGAGCGCAAGGCCGTCGAGGATGTCGTGCCACCGGCGCGCGACGCATCGCAAGGGGTACGCGCTGAACAACCAGTCCCAGCGCCGCCGGCACCAACCCAAGATTGGTCGGCGACGCGATTATTCTCCTCCGGCGGGTCAGCCGCGGCCCCAGCCCCCGATGCTTTTCCGGATATTCCACCGGCAGCGCCCCCACCCCAAGCCACCATGGGTGCAAAGCCGCCGTTGGCTCCCATAGCCGAAACTGACGTGATCATTCCTCCGGCCAGTCCAGCTCCGCGTTCGTCGAAGATATGGATCGCGGGTGGCGTGGCAGCGGCGCTCATTCTCGCAGCAGTCTTGTATATGTTCCTTCGCCCATCGGCATCGGTGAGCGTTCGATTTGAGACCGAGCCTGCAGGCGCCGAAATATCCGCCGATGGCAGCAGTTGTAAGGCGCCTTGTGCGTTGAATTTGAAACCGGGCGATCATTCAGTAAGAGCTGCGCTTGACGGCTACGATCCCGTGGAGAAACAAGTATCCGTGGGAACAGTTACTCAAACCGTAGCCATTAGCCTCGCCGCGCTGCACCCAGTGCTGGCCTCAGTCAAGGTTCAGGCGAATGTCGACGCCGTTGACGTGCTCGTCGACGGCGTAATGAAGGGCGTGAGCACGGGCAAGAGTATCACCCTCAGTTTGGTTCCCGGCAATTACAAAATCCGCGCAGAAAAACTCGGCTACGATGCGGCCGAGCAGAGCGTCACGGTCGGCAAGGGGACTGTGCCCAGTGTGCAACTTACCCTCAACAAAGCTTCCGGCCCAGCGCAACCCGCGCGCGATCCTTACCTGATGATTACCGCCAAGCCTGGAGCCAGGGTTGTGATTGACGGCAAACAATCGGCTAACGTGCCCTCTGACGGAATCTATTCGACTCAACTCAAGCCTGGTAAACACCGTGTAGAAGTCGGTCTCGGCGGGTATGAACCCTGGTCATCGACGGTGAACGTAAATCCGGGCGAAACCGTCCCTGTCCGGGCTGACCTGAAGGAGATTCCGAAGCCTCCGGCCTCGGTCGTCTCGTTCTCGGCAGCCTCAGGCTCCATTCAGCAAGGGCAGTCGACCGAACTGCGTTGGCAGACCCTCAACGCACGAGAAGTCTTGATTGATCATGGCGTTGGGAATGTCTCGCCTTCCGGGTCCCATCAGGTAAGTCCGGCAGGCTCGACCACTTACACGCTGACTGCAAGAGGAGAGGGGCAGCCAGTCCAGAGTAGCGTCACCATTGCAGTTGCGGCGGCACCCGTGCCTAAGCCGTCGATTGCTCTATTCGAAACGGGAGCTGACAGAGTGGAGCAGGGACAGGGTATCAAGCTGTCATGGGCGACCCAGAACGCTAACGAGGTATCAATCGACCAAGGCATCGGTCCGGTCGAGGCCAGCGGCTCACGAGAGGTCAGGCCTGGTAAGAGCGCCACCTATACCCTGACGGCGAAGGGGCAAGGTGGGTCTACGAGCAGATCGGTTCAAGTTACTGTCACTGAGAAACCAGTTTCCCGACCGGCGGAGCCAGTAGCTGTCGAGAATCCTGATTTCAATGCAGTTCGCCATACCATAGAGCAGCGTTACAAGGAAGCGTATGAATCGATGGTGATCGGCGACCTGGTGAGTGTGTGGCCCACCATCTCAAAGCAGCAGAAGG